>Ga0302321_100000153_pt1 | contig 61175 bp, 41 predicted proteins | sample Fen_T0_1_FD_202505 | JGI IMG/M metagenome (GOLD analysis project Ga0302321, IMG submission 202505) | Peat permafrost microbial communities from Stordalen Mire near Abisko, Sweden - Fen_T0_1 | ecosystem: Environmental > Terrestrial > Soil > Wetlands > Permafrost | place: Sweden: Abisko... | reverse complement strand
CAGTTAAAGAAGTAAATGAGTTAGCTCAAATTTTGAAAGATGAATATGGTATCGAACCAGCTGCTGCAGCTGTTGCTGTTGCTGCAGGTCCTGCAGCTGCTGCTGAAGTAGTAGAAGAAAAAACATCATTCGACGTAGTATTGAAATCAGCTGGTGCAACAAAATTGGCTATCGTTAAATTAGTAAAAGAATTAACTGGTCTTGGCTTGAAAGAAGCAAAAGATATGGTTGATGCTGCTCCTGCTGTAATCAAAGAAGGTGCATCTAAAGACGAAGCTGAAGCCTTGAAAAAAGCTCTTGAAGAAGGCGGCGCTGAAGTTGAACTTAAATAATTAAACCTGAATATCAGGTCTTTGGTTTAGATTCCCTCTCTAAGAGGGATTCTAAACCTTTTTCTGTCTATAAAATAATTGAGTTCATTGCACCCAAATAACCTCTTTGAAAATGTCGTCATTAACCAAAGCTCAAAGAATAAATTTTGCTTCTATTAAGAATCAGTTAGACTATCCTGACTTTTTGGAAGTTCAATTAAAATCCTTTCATGACTTTTTTCAAATGGACACCGCTCCTGAAAAAAGAAAATCGGAAGGTTTGTACAAAGTTTTTTCTGAAAACTTTCCAATCACGGACACCCGAAATAATTTCATCCTCGAATTCTTAGATTACTACGTAGACCCTCCACGTTATTCGATTGATGAGTGTATTGAACGCGGCTTAACCTACAGCGTGCCGCTTAAAGCCAAATTAAAACTGTATTGTACCGATCCGGATCACGAAGATTTTGATACGGTAATTCAAGATGTTTATTTGGGACCTATCCCATATATGACGTTGAAAGGTACTTTTGTTATCAATGGTGCAGAACGTGTTATTGTATCGCAACTTCACCGTTCACCCGGTGTTTTCTTCGGTCAAAGCACCCATGCTAACGGTACAAAATTATATTCGGCTCGTATTATCCCTTTCCGTGGATCATGGATAGAATTTGCTACCGACATCAACAATGTGATGTACGCATACATCGACCGTAAGAAAAAACTTCCAGTTACTACATTACTTCGTGCCATTGGTTTCGAAAGTGATAAAGACATCCTGGAAATTTTCAATCTTGCCGAAGAAATTAAAGTAAGCAAAACCAGTCTGAAAAAAGCTCTTGGTCAAAAATTAGCTGCACGTGTTTTGAAAACATGGGTGGAAGATTTTGTGGATGAGGACACTGGCGAGGTTGTTACCATTGAGCGTAACGAAGTTATTATTGACCGTGAAACAATTTTGGAAGCCAGCCATATTGATGAAATCATCGAAGCAGGTACTCCAACTATTTTACTTCATAAAACTGATGCTAATCAAAACGATTATGCCATCATTTATAATACTCTTCAAAAAGACCCTAGTAACTCTGAGAAAGAAGCTGTGTTGTATATCTATCGTCAGTTGCGAAATGCCGTACCTGCTGATGATTCTACTGCACGCGAAGTTATCAATAACTTGTTCTTCTCTGAAAAACGTTACGATTTGGGTAATGTTGGTCGTTTCCGTATTAACCGGAAATTGAACCTGACTACCAGCATGGATACAAAAGTGCTGACAAAAGAAGATATTATTGAAATCATCAAATATCTTATTGAGTTGATTAACTCAAAAGCAGATGTGGATGATATTGACCACTTGAGTAACCGTCGCGTACGTACAGTAGGCGAACAATTATATAATCAATTCGGTGTTGGACTTTCACGTATGGCTCGTACCATTCGTGAACGTATGAACGTTCGTGATAACGAAGTCTTCACTCCTATCGATTTGATCAATGCAAAAAGTGTTTCATCGGTTATCAATTCATTCTTTGGTACCAATGCACTTTCGCAATTTATGGATCAACAAAATCCATTGGCCGAGATTACTCACAAACGTCGTATGTCAGCCTTAGGACCTGGAGGTCTTTCGCGTGAACGTGCAGGTTTTGAGGTTCGTGACGTTCACTACACTCACTATGGCCGTTTGTGTCCTATTGAAACTCCTGAAGGTCCAAACATTGGTTTGATCTCTTCTTTGTGTATTTATGCCAAAATCAACGAATTAGGATTTATTGAAACTCCTTATCGTAAAGTTACCAATTCGGTAGTTGATATTACAGATGCCGGTATTGAATATTACACTGCAGAAGAAGAAGAAAACTTAATTGTTGCTCAAGGAAATGCGCCATTGGATGAAAAAGGAAATTTCATTCGTAATAAAGTAAAATCGCGTAAAGGTGCTGATTTCCCAGTAATTTCGCCTGATGAGGTCAATTTAATGGACGTTTCTCCATCTCAAATTGCATCTATCGCAGCTGCCTTGATTCCATTCCTGGAACATGATGATGCGAACCGTGCATTGATGGGATCGAACATGATGCGCCAGGCTGTACCTTTATTACGTTGCGAAGCTCCTATTGTTGGAACTGGCATCGAGGGACAGTTGATTCAAGATTCACGTACACAAGTAATGTCTGAAGGTGTTGGTGTAATTGAATACGTAGATGCTGACTGTATAAAAATACTTTACGATCGTACCGAAGAGGAAGAATTTGTAAGCTTCGACAGTGCGGTTAAAGAATATAAATTACCAAAATTCCAAAAAACCAACCAAAATACTACCATCGACTTACGTCCTATCGTAAGTAAAGGTGATAAAGTAGTAAACGGTCAGATTCTTACTGAAGGTTATGCAACCCAAAACGGTGAATTAGCAATTGGTAAAAACCTGAAAGTGGCTTTCATGCCTTGGAAAGGGTATAACTTTGAGGATGCTATCGTAATCAACGAACGTGTTGTGCGCGAAGATGTCTTTACGTCTATTCATGTGGTTGAGCAACTTTTGGATGTTCGCGAAACTAAACGTGGTATCGAAGAATTTACTTCGGATATACCTAACGTAAGTGAAGAAGCAACAAAAGATTTGGATGAAAACGGTATTATTCGTATCGGTGCTCGTATTGAGCCGGGCGATATTATCATTGGTAAAATTACTCCAAAAGGAGAATCGGATCCTTCACCGGAAGAAAAATTACTTCGCGCTATCTTTGGTGACAAAGCGGGTGATGTAAAAGATGCATCGTTGAAAGCTACTCCATCATTATCTGGTGTGGTTATTGGAAAACGCTTATTCTCTAAAGCTCAAAAGAATCGTAAATCTAAACTTGCCGACAAAGCTGTTCTTCCTAAATTGGATGAAGAGTTTGAAAACCAGGCAGCTATTTTGCGCAACACTTTAGTTGACAAATTAATGGCAATGATTGGCGACAGAACATCAGCCGGAGTAAAAGATTTCTTAGGAACTGATATAATTTCACGCAATAGCAAATTTACAGCAGAACGTCTTCGCGAGATTGACTATTCTGCAGTACAATTGAGCAAATGGACTACAGATTCACATAGAAATGAGCTAGTTAAGAAACTGATCATGAATTATTTGAGAAAACACAAGGAATTGGATGCTCAAATAAAACGTCAAAAATTCAACATTACTATCGGGGATGAACTTCCAAATGGTATCGTGCAAATAGCTAAAGTTTATATCGCTAAAAAACGTAAAATTCGCGTTGGTGATAAAATGGCAGGTCGTCACGGTAACAAAGGTATTGTATCTCGTATTGTTCGTCAAGAGGATATGCCGTTCCTTGAAGATGGAACTCCGGTAGACATTGTATTGAATCCACTTGGTGTACCTTCGCGTATGAACCTTGGACAAATATTTGAAACCGTACTGGGTTGGGCTGGAAAAGAATTAGGTCTGCGTTTTGCAACTCCTATTTTTGATGGTGCAAGTCTCGATGATTTAACTACTTGGACAGATAAAGCCGGCGTACCTGCATATGGTAAAACATATTTGTACGATGGTGGAACAGGTGAACGTTTTGACCAAACAGCAACGGTAGGTGTTATCTACATGCTGAAACTGGGTCACATGGTTGAAGACAAAATGCATGCACGTTCTATCGGACCATACTCACTTATTACTCAACAACCTCTTGGTGGTAAAGCACAATTTGGTGGTCAACGTTTCGGAGAAATGGAGGTTTGGGCACTCGAAGCATTCGGTGCTGCTCATATCTTACAAGAAATTTTGACTGTAAAATCGGATGACGTTATGGGTCGCGCTCGTACTTACGAAGCGATTGTAAAAGGTGATCCAATGCCAACACCAGGTATTCCTGAATCGCTCAACGTATTGTTGCACGAACTTCGCGGATTAGGTTTGAGCATCAGTTTGGAATAGAAAATTAATATGGTTAGTTTATATCCGCCTCAAAACCGGATATAAACTATCTCGTATAAAATCTGTTCGAATTGAATTCCAAAAATAGTAAATCTTATAACTCTTTATAAAACAGAGATATGGCTTTTAAAAATGATAATAAGGTAAAGAATAGTTTTAATAAAATTTCGATTGGTCTTGCATCACCCGAAGAGATATTAAAATTATCGAGTGGCGAGGTTCTCAAACCAGAAACCATTAATTATCGAACCTACAAACCTGAACGTGATGGTTTGTTCTGCGAGCGCATTTTTGGTCCTACCAAGGATTTTGAATGTCATTGCGGAAAATACAAACGTATCCGTTATAAAGGCATTGTCTGCGACCGTTGTGGAGTAGAAGTGACTGAGAAAAAAGTTCGTCGTGAGCGAATGGGACACATTCAATTGGTAGTTCCCGTGGCTCATATCTGGTATTTCCGTTCGTTGCCAAACAAAATTGGTTACTTGTTGGGAATGCCTACAAAAAAATTAGATTCAATTATCTACTACGAAAAATATGTTATCATTCAGGGAGGAATTCTTGAAAACGGAGAAAACATCGCACAAGGCGAGTTGTTAACCGAAGATGAATATTTGGATATTTTAGAAGCTTTACCACGTGAAAATCAATTGTTGGAAGACACTGATCCTAATAAGTTCATCGCGAAAATGGGGGCAGATGCTATCCATGATATGTTGAGCCGTTTGGATTTGGATGTTCTATCATACGATTTACGTCACAAAGCGAATACAGATACATCGCAACAACGTAAAACTGAAGCTTTGAAACGTCTGCAAATCGTAGAATCGTTCCGTGCTTCAAAATTGCGTAACAAACCAGAATGGATGATTGTAAAAATCGTTCCGGTTATTCCACCGGAATTGCGTCCATTGGTGCCACTTGATGGTGGTCGTTTTGCAACTTCGGATTTGAACGACTTATATCGTCGTGTGATTATCCGCAACAACCGTTTGAAACGATTAATCGAAATCAAAGCTCCTGAAGTGATCCTTCGTAACGAGAAACGTATGCTTCAAGAAGCTGTCGATTCATTGTTCGATAACTCACGTAAATCAAGCGCTGTAAAAACCGATGCTAACCGTCCATTGAAGTCACTTTCCGACTCTTTGAAAGGTAAACAAGGTCGTTTCCGTCAAAACTTACTTGGTAAACGTGTGGATTATTCGGCACGTTCGGTAATTGTTGTAGGACCTGAATTAAAGATGCACGAATGCGGTATCCCAAAAGATATGGCTGCAGAATTATTCAAACCGTTTGTTATCCGTAAACTTATTGAACGCGGAATTGTAAAAACGGTAAAATCAGCGAAAAAAATAGTTGATCGCAAGGACCCGGTGATTTGGGACATTTTAGAGTACGTGATGAAAGGACATCCCGTATTACTAAACCGTGCTCCAACACTTCACCGTTTGGGTATTCAGGCTTTCCAACCAAAAATGATTGAAGGAAAAGCTATTCAACTTCACCCGCTAGCATGTACCGCTTTCAATGCCGACTTTGACGGTGACCAGATGGCTGTTCACTTACCACTTGGTAATGAGGCTATTTTGGAAGCACAAATGTTGATGTTAGGTTCACACAATATTTTGAACCCTGCTAATGGTGCTCCTATTACGGTACCATCGCAAGACATGGTTCTTGGTTTGTATTATATTACAAAACCACGTCCGGGAGCTTTAGGTGAAGGATTAATATTCTATTCTCCCGAAGAAGCAGAAATTGCACTGAATGAGAAAAAAGTAGCTTTACATGCTCCTATAAAAGTAAAGACAAAAGATTTAAATGCAGACGGTGAATTGGTTGATACCATCATCGAAACTACAGTTGGTCGTGTCTTATTTAATAAATGTGTACCAACACAAGTTGGTTACATTAACGAACTTCTCTCTAAAAAATCATTACGTGACATTATTGGTAACGTAATTGAAATTTGTGGAGTGGCTCGTACTACTCAATTCTTGGATGATATCAAAGATTTAGGTTATTACATGGCATTCAAAGGAAGTTTGTCGTTTAACCTTGCTGATGTTATTATCCCACCGGAAAAAGAAATTCTGGTAAAAGAAGGTAATGCTGAAGTGGAAGAAATTTTGAATAACTATAACATGGGATTCATTACTTTCAACGAACGTTACAACCAAATTATTGATACCTGGACTCACGTTAACTCGAAATTGTCAAACATCTTGATGAAACAACTTTCGACAGACAACCAAGGATTCAACTCTGTATATATGATGTTGGACTCTGGTGCTCGTGGATCTAAGGAACAAATTCGCCAGCTTTCAGGTATGCGTGGTTTGATGGCAAAACCTCAAAAATCGGGTGCAGAAGGTGGACAAATTATTGAAAACCCTATTCTTTCGAACTTTAAAGAAGGACTTTCAGTATTGGAATACTTTATTTCTACCCACGGTGCTCGTAAAGGTTTGGCGGATACGGCTTTGAAAACAGCGGATGCAGGATATTTAACTCGTCGTTTGGTGGATGTATCGCAAGATGTAATTATCAACGAAGATGACTGTGGAACATTACGTGGACTTATTGCCACCGAAATGAAAAACAACGAAGAAGTGATTTCGTCACTTTACGAACGTATCCTTGGTCGTGTATCTGTTCATGATATTCAAAACCCACTTACCGGAGAACTAATCGTATCTTCGGGAGAACAAATAACTGAAGCATTAGCCAAAAAGATTCAGGATTCACCTATCGAACGTGTTGAAATTCGTTCGGTATTGACTTGCGAATCGAAAAAAGGTGTTTGTGCAAAATGTTACGGTCGTAACCTTGCAACCAACAAAATGGTTCATATCGGTGAAGCAGTAGGTGTTATTGCAGCTCAATCAATTGGTGAGCCGGGTACACAGCTTACACTTCGTACGTTCCACGTTGGGGGTATCGCTTCGAACGTTGCAGCTGAATCAAAAATTGTATTGAAATATGATGGTCGTCTTGAATTTGATGAACTTCGTACGGTAGATGCAGTTGGCGATGACAAGGCCATTTATCAAGTAGTAGTAAGCCGTCTGGCTGAAATGCGTGTAATTGACCCTAACACTGACATTGCACTTACCACTCAAAATATTCCTTACGGTTCTAAACTTTACGTAAAAGATGGTGAAGTGGCAACAAAAGGCCAAATGGTCTGCGAATGGGATCCATTTAACGCGGTAATTATTTCTGAAACTGAAGGTAAAATTGAGTTTGAAGATGTAATTGAAAACGTTACCTTCAAGGCTGAAACCGATGAAGCAACGGGTCTGCGTGAAAAGATTATTATCGAAACTAAAGATCGTAACAAGGTTCCAAGTGCACACATTGTGTCTAAAGATGGTTCTATATTACGTACTTATAGCTTACCGGTGGGTGCCCACTTGGTATTGGATAATGGCGATAAAATCAAAATGGGTCAGATGTTGGTAAAAATACCTCGTGCCGTTGGTAAAGCAGGTGATATTACCGGTGGTCTTCCACGTGTAACTGAGTTATTCGAAGCTCGTAACCCTTCTAACCCGGCTGTAGTAGCCGAAATTGATGGTGAGGTAACCTTCGGAAAAATCAAACGTGGTAACCGTGAGTTGACTGTAACTTCGAAAACCGGTGAGGTTAAGAAATACATGATTCCATTATCAAGACAAATTCTTGTTCAGGAAAATGACTTTGTACGTGCAGGTATTCCACTTTCGGAAGGTGCAACTACTCCTTCGGATATCTTATTAATCAAAGGACCTACAGCGGTTCAGGATTATATTGTAAACGAAGTTCAGGATGTTTACCGTCTGCAAGGTGTAAAAATCAATGATAAACACTTTGAGGTAATTGTACGTCAAATGATGCGTAAAGTTGAGATTTTGGAACAAGGTGATACTCGTTTCTTAGAAAAACAAATTATCGGCAAAAACGATTTCATGGAAGAAAATGATCGTATTTGGGGTAAAAAAGTAATTCTGGATGCAGGTGATTCAACAACCTTGAAACCGGGTCAAATCATTACACCACGTAAGTTGCGTGATGAGAACAGTATGTTGAAACGTCGTGATATGAAATTGGTAGAAACGCGTGATGCAATTGCTGCTACTTCAAATCAGATTTTACAAGGTATTACCCGTGCTGCACTTCAAACCAACAGCTTTATGTCGGCTGCTTCGTTCCAGGAAACTACAAAAGTATTGAACGATGCTGCTATTAATGGTAAAGTTGACAGACTTGAAGGATTGAAAGAAAATGTTATTTGTGGACACTTGATTCCTGCAGGAACAGGTCAACGTGAATTCGATAAAATCGTAGTTTTTTCACGCGATGAATATGAGAAAAAAGTTGACGCCCGCAAAAGTGTTATAGAAGTTGGTGCTAATGAATCGGAAGATTAATTAATCGCCTGACACAAAGTTAATCACAACGAGCTTGTTTTCTTTTTGAAGACAAGCTCGTTGCTTTTGTATACCTAGTTCTTGTTTTGCTCAAAAAAACATAGTATCTTAGTACAATTTTTAGAACCCGAAATAATAAACTCAAACTTATATTGACAATGGAAAATAATTATTGCATTATTATGGCAGGTGGCGTTGGTAGCCGCTTTTGGCCGTTTAGTAGAAACGATCGCCCAAAACAATTTCTTGATTTTTTTGGAACCGGACGTTCTCTTTTGCAAATGACTTTTGATAGACTTCACCATCTGGTGCCTGCCGAAAATATTATAATTGTATCAAATGTCATATACAAAGATTTGATTCTGGAGCAACTGCCGGAAATAAAAGCCGATCAGGTTTTACTGGAACCAAACAGACGAAACACAGCTCCGTGTATTGCCTATGCGGTAAATAGAATAAAATCTATGACCGATAAAGCCAATATAATTGTAGCACCATCAGATCACCTTATTTTAAAGGAAAATGATTTTCTTGAAACAATTAAAGTCGGTCTTGATTTTGTTGAGAAGAATAATTGCTTATTGACATTAGGGATTAAACCAAGTCGCCCTGAAACCGGATATGGTTACATTCAAATAAGCGAAGGAGAAACAAATCTTAGAAAAGTAAAAACATTTACCGAAAAACCAAATGCCGAGTTGGCTCAGGTTTTTTTCGAAACCGGTGAGTTTTTCTGGAATTCCGGAATTTTCTTGTGGAATTTGCAAACTATAGACAAAGCGTTTGATGAATTATTGCCTGAAGTGTCTACTAAATTTAAAGTGGGTACTGAATTTTTCAACACGCCTAAAGAACAGGAATTCATTGATGAGATGTATCCTTCATGCCCTAATATTTCAATAGATTATGGTATTATGGAAAAAGCATCGGATGTTTATGTTCTTTGTTCAGACTTTGGTTGGACCGATCTGGGCACCTGGGGATCACTATACGAAATGTCGCCAAAAGACGAGAATAAAAACGTGACGCTAAAATGCGAAACCGTATTTTACGACTGCGAAGATAATATCGTTGCTTTACCTTCAGGGAAACTAGCTGTCATTCAAGACTTAAAAGGCTATATTGTAGCTGAATCGGATAACGTTTTACTCATCTGTAAACTTGAAGAAGAACAGCGCATTCGTCAGTTTGTGAACGACACAAACGTAAAATACGAGGGCAAATTTAATTAAATAGTTGATAATTTACAGTTGACAGTTGACAGTTGTTGCTAGATGTAGTTCTATCTCCAACTGTCAACTGTCAACTTTTAATTCGTAACATGAGCGATATTATTCATCTTTTACCCGATTCGGTTGCAAATCAAATTGCTGCCGGTGAAGTGATTCAGCGTCCTGCATCGGTTCTAAAAGAATTAGTTGAAAATTCGATTGATGCAGGTGCCACCTTTATTCAGATATTGATAAAAGATGCCGGCCGAACATTAATTCAGGTGGTTGACAATGGCAAAGGTATGAGTGAAACGGATGCCAGAATGGCTTTCGAACGTCACGCCACGTCGAAAATTACCGATGCTGCCGATCTATTTTCGCTAAAAACAATGGGATTTCGTGGCGAAGCACTGGCGTCGATTGCTGCTGTGGCTCAGGTAGAGTTACGTACACGCAGAGCAGAAGATGAATTGGGTGTATTTGTTGAAATAGCCGGAACACGGGTCTTTAAACAGGAGATGGTACAATGTGATACCGGTACCGCCTTTCAGGTAAAAAATTTATTTTTCAACGTGCCGGCGCGTCGACGCTTTCTAAAAAGCGACAACGTCGAGAAAAGTCATATCCTTACAGAGCTTTATCGCATCGCGCTGGTAAACTCCAATGTGGCATTTGCTCTATTTGATGGTGACGATGAAATGTTTCAACTTCCGGCATCTAATAACAAAGTGCGAATAGAAAATATTTTCGGCAAAAATGCAAAAAAACGCTGGCAACAGCAACTGCTGACAATTGAAACATCTACCAATCTGGTGAGTATCAATGGGTATGTAGGGAAACCTGAGTTTGCACAGAAATCGGCTATTCAGTATTTTTTTGTGAATGGCCGATACATGCGTCACCCCTATTTCCACAAAGCGGTTTTGTTAGCTTACAATCAAATGATTCAGGCCAATGAAAGCCCGAATTATTTTATTTACCTGGAGGTTGATCCGCAAACCATTGATGTAAATATCCACCCAACCAAAACTGAAATAAAATTCGAAAACGAACAAGCCATCTGGTCTATTCTTTCGGCATCCATCAAAGAATCGTTGGGTAAGTTTAATATTATTCCATCCATTGATTTTGATCAGGAAGGTGCCCTGGAAATGCCCACCAGCATGTCGATAGAGAACGTACGTCCTCCGCAAACAAACTTTAATCCGAATTACAATCCATTTGGGACGAGTGCATATAAACGCCCCGCATTGGATTGGGAAAACCTGTACGGCAACTTTGAGAAAAAAACCGAAACAATTGAATCGATGCCCAACTGGCAGCCCGAATCTATAATGCCGGAAATTATAAGTTCCGTACCGGAGGAAAAGCAGCAAATAATGGAGATTAGTGAACAACGGGCTGACAATTTCCAATTTAAAAACCGGTATATCATCACCAGTTTGAAATCGGGCATGTTGATGATTGATCAACACAAAGCACATGTTCGAATACTTTTTGAACAGTATATCAGCCAGATAGAGAACCGCAAAGCATTATCGCAGCAAATACTCTTCCCTGAAATACTAGAGTTAAGCGCCGATGATGTACTGATCTTTGAGCAGATGCTACCCGACCTTCAATACCTCGGTTTTGATTTTGAGCCACAGGCCAACCATTCATTTAATGTGAGAGGGGTTCCGGAGAATGTAGGAACAGGAAGCGTCATCGACTTATTGCTGGTCATGCTTGACAAAACCAAAACAACTGCCGAAGATCTCAGCACTACCATGCATGAATCTATTGCATTCTCATTGGCCGAATCATCTGCTTTAAAGAACGGTCAACGCCTTTCGAATGAAGAAATGAGCGATCTTATCAACCGACTTTTTGCATGCGCCAACCATAATTTCACTCCTGACGGGAAGAGAATCCTCACTATCTTTACCCACGAAGAAATAGACAAAAGATTCTAGGAAACATGAATTATTCAATTTAGAATTGAATAATTCATGTTTCCTCAGACTAAACAACTAACAAATGAAATCTCTTCTTATTTTCGACCTCGACGGCACATTACTCGACACCATAGCCGATATGGCTGAAAGTTCAAATTACGCTCTTACAAAATGTGGATTTCCTCCACACGAAATCTCAGCCTATCGTTTTTTTATCGGTAATGGTATCAATAAACTTTTTGAACGGATTTTACCGGAAGGAGAAAAGAACCTGGAAAATATTCTAAGACTGAGAAAATATTTTTTGGAACATTACGAAATCCATAATTCCGAGCTAACTGTACCATACACAGGCATCCCTGAACTTCTTATAAAATTACAATCAGCCGGGATAATGATTGCTGTGGCTTCAAACAAATATCATAAGGCCACAGAAAAACTTGTAAAACATTTCTTTCCTGAAATACATTTTATAGCCGTCTTTGGTCAACGCGAAGGAGTAGCTGTGAAACCGGATCCAACTATAGTTCAGGATATTTTAGCACTGGCAAAGGTGGATAAGCCGGAAGAAGTGCTTTATATCGGCGACTCGGGTGTAGATATGCAGACAGCCCAAAATGCAGGCGTAGATGCTTGCGGCGTGACTTGGGGATTCCGCCCACGCGCGGAATTAATGGAACTCTCTCCTAGGTATATTGTTGACAAGGCTGAAGAAATTTCACAACTCATTAATATATAATTCACTACCGGACATAAAAAAAACCGCACATAAAGTGCGGTTTTTTTTTATCAATTCTCAACCAAAAATTAATCGATTAAGATCTATTCTTCTTTGGCTTGAGGTGTAATTAGTTTATATCCTTTTCCGTGAATATTGATGATAGCTACATTTTCGTCAGCTTTCAACAACTTACGTAATTTAGTGATATACACGTCCATACTACGGGCATTGAAATAATTATCGTCAACCCAAATGGTTTTCAGGGCAAAGTTACGTTCTAAAATATTGTTAGCATTAGCGGCCAACAAATTCAATAATTCTGATTCTTTTGTGGTCAGTTTTTTAGCATCACCATCAAGGATAAGCATTTGTTTTTGTGCGTCAAAAATAAAATTACCAAGAGCATAGGTAACTACATCTTTAGCTTTTTTACCTTTCACACGACGCATAATTGATTCGATACGGTACAGTAACTCTTCCATGCTGAATGGCTTAGACAAATAGTCATCTGCACCCAGTTTGAATCCCTGCAAAATATCTTCTTTCATCGATTTGGCGGTAAGAAAGATAATTGGCACTTCAGTATTTAACGAACGTACATCTGCAGCAAGTGCAAAACCGTCCTTTTTAGGCATCATCACATCAAATACGCACAAGTCATATTTATTTTTTGAAAAAGCCTTGTAACCAGCCTCACCATCAGGTTGTAAATCTGCATCATAACCTTTAGTAATCAAATATTCTCTGAGAAGCATGCCAAGATTTTCGTCATCTTCGCATAATAAGATTTTTACTTTTTCGTCGATCATAATTAGTAATTTTTTAAAGTTGGTATTGATATTATAAATTTCGTTCCTATATTTAATTCGCTCTCCGCTTTTATGGAGCCTTTGTGCTCAGTAACTATCTTCTTAACGTAAGCCAGTCCTAAACCAAAACCTTTTACGTTGTGAAGATTGCCTGTTGACACCCGATAGAATTTCTCAAAAATCCGTTTCAGGTCTTCCTTATGAATCCCAATTCCGTTATCTTCAATGCTTATCAATAAATTATCCTTTTCATTCCATGTTTCCAAGGTCAAAAGCAAGGGTTTATCGCTATATTTAAGTGCATTATCCATTAAGTTGAAGATAACATTGGTAAAGTGAACTTCATCAATGAAAGCCAAATCATTTGTAGCTTTAAGATTAGATGTTATCTTACCTCCCTTACTCGTTACTTTTAATGAAAAATTACCAATAATATCACTGATAAGCGAATTGATCTGAATCTCGTTCATTTTCAATGTTGACTTTTCTCTTTCGAAAACAGCCATTTGCAATACTTTTTCTACCTGAAAGCTTAATCTCTTCGTCTCATCGCGAATCACTTTTGAAATGTGCTTCAAAGTTTCAGGTGTTTTCCCCACTCCCGGATCCTGCAACATTTGCGACGCTAAGGAGATAGTTGATATCGGTGTTTTAAATTCGTGCGTCATATTATTCACAAAGTCATTCTTCATCGTATTCAACTGTTTCTGTCTGAAAATGATAATAATAGCAACAATAAATATGATAAGAATAAGCAGAACTAAGGCTACAGATGGCAACAGCAAATTCATTGAATTTAAAATAAAATTTTGTTTGGTTGGGAATACAACCTGTAAATAAGCCGGTGCATTAGACTCTTCTAATGGAAATAACTTTTGAGTATAAATATTATTATTGATATTCAACTCCGTCTGGTGGATATCCTTGTGACAATTATATATTATCTTGCCTTGATTGTCCACTATCTTGTAAAAGAACGGAAGCTCCACTCCGTTGTTGACTAATACCTTTTCCAGAATATCATTCAAGTCATTGAAATTAACACGTTCATTAATTTCTTTATTATCACTCTCTCGCATCCATCTGAATACTGCCTGATCGAGAATCGTTTTTGATCGAGAAAAATTCTTTTGAAACTTATCTTGTAAATATCTCGACGTTTCCTCGATGGTTGCCTGTCCATGACGGGTTGACAAACGAATAGTCGGACGATTAAGTTGTTCCGACGTCAATTTCGAATTCTCGGCCATACTATCGATGTCCTTTTTCAGTTTCAGGTTTTGAGCATCACCGTTTATATATTTATTATTCGTTCCCTGAATGTCGCTTCCTTCGAGAGTCTGACTTAAATAATCGAGTGCCTCATTCTCCTCTACTAAACTTACAGTCTGAAATAATGCCCGCTGAACATTATCATTGAACTGATTTTCCACCATCTCGGCATTGATTCTTACATAACGCGCTTGCAAAGCAATAAGCCCTACAAAAGTCACAAGCATCGTAATGATAAGTATCCAAATTGTCGTCTTCTTCATATTCGGCTACAAATTTACAAAATAATTAAACCTTCGTGCATAAAGTAACATTCTTTAACCTTGTTTGTTAATCAAAAACATTGTTAGGAGTCGATCTGAGCTAATAATTTAGGTTTTATTTGATAATTTCTCGATAAAATTTTGATTTTAGCTCAATATTATGTGAATTTTGTTAATCGCCCATTTCAAATGAATTATAACTTTAGCATTTAAATAAAACAAGAATCCATATTCCAACAGTTACATGTCAACAGCCTTGTCGGATACAATTTCCACAGTATTTTCTGGACCAACTATCTCCTCTTCGTGAAATTCTTTCAATACAAACCTTTTATAATATGAAATGATCAGCGTAGTCATTGGAAGAGCAATAATCATGCCCACCATACCCATCAACGAACCCCAAACAGAAAGTGAAAGCAATATAACTGCAGGGTTAAGTCCGGTTACCCTACCCATAATTTTAGGGGTCAGCACCATATCTTCAAGCACCTGAACCAAGGCAAAAACGATGGCAATGCCCAATAACACCGAACCATAACTTTGTCCCGTCTCCACCGACTGAAGCAAACCCATTACAGCACAAGGAATAAGCGCCAATACTTTTAGATAGGGCACTAACGTAAGTAAACCGATAAGCAGACCAAGGACAATTGCCAACGGCAGTTGTATAATACTAAAACCAATAATAAAGAGCACTCCAACTATCAGCGCAATCAGGGCCTGACCCCGGAAATACCGATTCATCCCCGATTCCAAATCAACAATAACTTCAGTAATCAACATTCGGTATTTAGGAGGAATAATATGAAATAAACCCGATGAAATTTTCTCGTAATCGAGCAAAATAAAAATAAGATACAAGAAAACAACTACCACCACAGACAAGCCAAGAATAAAATCGAGCGAACCGTTTATAAAATCCCACAACTGAGGAGCCAGTTTTTTGATTCCATCCATGATATTTTGATCTTTCAATACCGATTGAAATTTCAAATGTTCCAAATAGTGTCTTATTTCAGATTGCCAAGCCACAGGTATAAACGTATTTACATCGAGTTTCTGTGTGTATACAACGATTAATTGTGATAATTTCTGAAGTTCGAGACTTACGATAGGTGCTAGGATCAGAATCAAGCCGGTTATTGAACCGAAGAAAAGTAAAAGCGTTGCAAAAATGGACAATGCACGGTTCTTAAACTTTAATTTATATTGAAAAAAACCTACAAATGGCTGCAACAAATAAGCCAACAACCAGGCTATCAGAAACGGCAACAGGACTCCACTCAGTTTATTGACCAACAAAAACACTAACAGCACTACAAACAAGCCAATAAGCATACGAACGACCCGGTCGAGAGTAAAGGGTTTTGGATTTGTATTCATGAGATATCAGTTTTATTTTCGATTTTTTAGATTATTGCAAACTTATCAATGAGCCACACCATTGAAGCAATCTCTGCAGATAGGCTCATATTCGCTCATTTCGCCCAAAAGTACCCTTTTATCACTATCCACCAAACGATGAGACACATAAGCCAATGCACCACAACGAACACAAATAGCATGCACTTTAAATACATCCTCGGCTATCGCACAAAGTGCAGGCATCGGACCAAAAGGAACTCCTTTAAAATCCATATCCAAGCCCGCGATAATTACGCGTACCCCTTGATTTGCCAATTGAGTGCACACATCAACCAAACCCTCGTCGAAAAATTGCGCCTCGTCAATGCCCACCACATCCACATCGCCCGACATAAGCAAAATGCTACCCGACGACTCAACAGGAGTAGATCGAATGGCAGTACGATCGTGCGAAACGACTTCATCCTCCGAATAACGGGTATCAATCTTCGGTTTAAAAATTTCAACCTCTTGTTTCGCGAACTTTGCACGTTTGAGTCTTCGAATCAATTCTTCGGTTTTTCCCGAAAACATGGAGCCACATATAACTTCTATACTTCCACGCTTTTGTTGGTTAGGGTGGTTTCGTTCTGAATAAATCATTCTATTTTATTGAAAATTAGCAGTTCTTTTTTCTTTTCTCTTTGGAATATTGTAACTTTACACCGAAATAAGATAACAAATACCTCGCTGAGCACAATTCATCATTACAAAGGTACAATTTTCGTGAAAGAATGTGACATTCGAAATCTTTTATTACCAATTAATATAAGATTTGAAATTAATCGCAGTTTATTATGAATAGCTCGTCCTTATTCCGAGGAGCAAAGTTAAAGAAATTATGAGGATTAAAATCGTTTTTACAAAAAAGATATGAACAGAAAATTATTAGTAACACTACTTCAAAAATCAATTCAAGAGTTGGAAATGATTACCGAGGGCTTTATGGAAATGGAACATTATCCAAAAGCAATCATCCAATTGGCTCAACGCAAAACCGATGACATTGCATCCTATATTGAGATATTATCAACAGTCATGCCCGAATCGTTAGACAGCTCAACCGAAGACGAGATACAACCCATTGTTCATAACGACATAGAAGCCATCTCCGAAAAATCGGCAGAGGAAACAGTCATCGCTGAAACTCCGGGAGAAATTATTGAAGATGTGGCGAGCGTAGAAACGACCGAAACCTATATCATTAAAGAAGAGACCTCACCTACCGAAACACTAGAAGAAGAGGAAACTATCGAAGAAGAAGAAGAAGAAGAAGAAGAGTTTGAGGATGAGATGGAAGACGAAGAGGAAATAGAAGAGTTAACGAACGAAGTAGCAGAAGTGGAAGAAATTACAGCAAATGTCGAAACAGCTACGAATGATGAGGAAATTGTTGAAGAAAAATTCTCCAGCAACGAAACCAGAACGATAGTTGAAGAAACCAGAAAATCTATAATCGGCGATAAGAACTTAGTAACTTCCGTAACCAGGAATGAGCTTTTATCAAGAACAGAAAATACGATCAGCTCGGTGTTGGGCAACAAGAAAATAGCTGACATCAAGCAAGGAATAAATATTGGCGACCGTTTCCGTTTTCAGCGCGAACTATTTCGTGGAAATGGTGAAGACATGAATAAAACCCTAACCTACCTCAATCAACTTGCAACCGAGAATGAAGCATTATCATTTCTTCGATCAAAATACGGTTGGGCAACAGACAATGATACTGCAGAGGATTTTTATCAAATTGTAAAAAGACGATTTTTATAGAAGAGACAACGCATGCGTTGTCTCAACACACGTCGTCCCTAAACAAATAAAAACAAATAATAAAGCATGAGATTATACGTTGTACCTACACCGGTAGGAAATTTGGAGGATATGACCTTTCGCGCCATCAGAGTTTTGAAATCGGTTGATTTGATCCTGGCTGAAGACACGCGAACAAGCGGTTTTTTACTAAAGCATTTCGAGATAAAAACTCCAATGCATTCGCATCACAAATTCAACGAACACAAAACGGTGGAAAATGTGGTTCAGCGTATCAAGAGCGGACAAACCGTAGCACTCATCTCCGACGCAGGCACACCGGCCATTTCCGATCCCGGATTTTTGGTTGTTCGCCAATGTGTTGAAAACGGCATCGAGGTAGAATGTTTGCCGGGTGCAACAGCTTTTGTGCCGGCTTTAGTTGCCTCGGGTTTACCCAACGACAGGTTCTGTTTCGAGGGTTTTTTACCACAGAAAAAGGGACGTCAAACAAAGATTAACATACTCGCAACTGAAAGCCGCACCATGATTTTTTACGAGTCACCTTTTCGACTGGTGAAAACACTTACTCAGCTATCCGAAGCATTTGGAATTGAACGTAAAGCATCCGTTTCGCGCGAAATATCAAAGATTTACGAGGAAACAAAACGCGGGACATTACAAGAATTAATACAATATTATACAGAGCATACTCCTAAAGGAGAAATTGTAATTATTGTTGCAGGTTTTGAAGAATAAACATTACCTTTGCACCCGTAAACAACTAATAATTACTTATCAAAAATTATTAGCTTAGATTGTGTTTCTTTCAATTTGTCAATAAACTTTTCAATACCTTTTCAGATGAAACCTACTATTTTTTCGCTCGCCATTTTGCTTGTTTTAATGGCATCATGCGGAAAACGTTCAGCCGACTACCAGGCCTTAAAAGCCCAGAACGACTCCCTGCAAAATGCAAAATTAAAACTACAAGACGAAGTTGATGGTTATTTCTCGGCCATGAATGAAATTGAACAGAACATTGAAAAGATTAAAAGTACCCAAAATTCAATCTCGGTTCAGCCGGTAGGTCAGGAAATGACTGATGACGTCCGCACCAAAATAAAGGAAGACATGTCGTACTTAAACGAAATGCTTCAAACCAATAAAGACGAATTAGACCGCCTGAAAGCAAAACTAAGGAAAAGTGGTTTTAGATCGACAGAGCTTGAACAAACCATTTCACGTTTATCAAAATCTCTTGAAGAAGAATCGTCGAAAGTAGCAGAATTGCAAATACAGCTCTCACAAAAAGACTCATTAATCACTCAGCTGAGCTCGTCGGTTAACGACATGGGGAAAAACATAGAAGACCTGTCTGTCAACGTAAAAGAAAAAGACACGAAAATAAAAGAAAAAGAGTCAAAAATTAAGGAGCAGGATGAAACCATCCACACTGCCTGGTATGTTTTTGGGACAAAAAAAGAACTGAAAGAACAAAGGATCATTACCTCCGACGGTCTTTTCAGTGCACAGAGAGTGCTTCAGAGCGATTTCAACAAAAATTATTTTGTACGAATTGACGCGCGAAATACGAAATCCATTCCGCTTTACTCTACACGTGCTAAAATCCTTACCACACATCCAAAATCTTCATATACCCTAGAAAAGGAAAATGGAAACTTTATATTATTGATTGTTGAACCCAACCAATTCTGGAGCATCAGCAAATACCTGGTGATTGAGGTGGAGTAAAGACCCCTAACCCCGTTCGACTGAGCTCACGCCGAAGCCTAAAGGGGAAAATGTTATGCAATCCGGATTGAATAATGAAATAGAACGTGTCTACAGAAGACAGGTTCTATTTTTATTATATAGTGAATTTCGAAATTTCCGCAACTACACAAAAGCTATGATCGAAAAAAATACCAACAAACAAGAAGTAAACGATCACAATCCTCCTTTAGAGCCTGTCCGACTACTGGCGGAGGTTAGGGGTTACAAATACATTTTTATCGATCTCGACGATACCCTTTGGGATTTTCACGCCAATGCGCAAGCCGCATTAGAAGAAATCTACAACAACCATCAGCTATATAATCATTTCGATAGTTTTGAGCATTATTTCAATATCTACGCCAAGCGAAACCTCGAACTGTGGGAGCTTTACGGGAAAGGCGAAATAACAAAAGAATTTCTTAACTTCGAACGTTTTAGTCATCCGCTGGTTCAGGTGGGAGCCGGCAATATAAAAATAGCAGAGCAGATCGGGCGCGAATTTCTGGACATGCTCCCTACAAAAACACTGCTTATCCCCCATGCCAAAGAATTATTGGATTACCTTTACCCCAAATATCCACTCACCATTATTTCCAATGGATTTATAGAAGTCCAGTACAAAAAACTACGAAGCTCCAACCTGGAGCACTACTTCACCCACATCGTCCTTTCCGAGGGCGCTAAGGCATTGAAACCCGACAAACGCATCTACGAGTACGCCATGCAACTCAACGATGCCACCGCCTCCGAATGCCTAATGATTGGCGACAGCTACGAAGCCGATATCGTTGGAGCACGAAATGCAGGAATAGATCAGGTGTGGTTTAATCCACATGGAAATAAAAAAAAACGAGAAGCGACATATCAAATTGAGAAATTAGAATCCATTGTCAGTTTAATCTAATCTTCAAAGCCCATACATCCTAGATTTTATTACAAAAAGAAAGGCTGCCCAATTCAACATGGGCAGCCTTTTCAAGTATTTATGTATTTATTAGACTAGTTCCTATCAAAGAACAATTTTGTAGTAACAAGGTCACCACCTATCGCAGCAGCCCCTGCTGTATAAGAGTCTTTATTCAATGTCTGCTCACTAATTGGATAAATCAATCGAACAGGAATTGCAGATTTAGCTGTTGACGGAGCAACGAAAACAGGATAGTCCAAGCGAACCCATTCTTGCCATGCTTCCCAACCTCTATTATAAAGTGCAATCCAAGCTTGCGTACCAATTTTCGCTTTCCATGTAGCCCCCGAGGCTGCATTGGTGTAATCAACTTTAGGATTTAATAAATAAGCATCAACATCTACTTGTTTACCACCCCAATATAAAATTGAAGCAGTAATGCCTGCGTTATAATGAGATTGAGCCGTTCCACCTACTGCAAATCCTCTTGCACTAGCTTCTGCCAATAAAAATTCAGTTTCTGCTGCATCTAATATAGTCCCTTCAAATGTTGGAGCAGCAATTCTATCCGCAACATGAGAAAAACTTGCATAGGCAACATTAGGGAAACCATATACACCACCTACATAACTCCCAGAAACAGTAGTCATATAAAATTGGCGTCTTGGATCATTTAAAGCATTCATTGCATCAACAAATGTATTCGCAGGAATAAAATCATGTCTTCCACTAGCTACTAATTCAACGTAAATTGGATTTGTATTTGGTTGATCAGACATGTATGCCATCGCTGCATTATCTGCATTATCCAAGATAACACCAGAAGTAAAAGCACTTTCAACAGTAGTCTTAGACAACGTTGCATCGTAATCTGCAATAACAACACCCATTCTTAATTTCAATGAATTAGCAAACTTTTTTAGTTGTGCTACATCACCATGATAAATATTATCATAACTACCCATACCATCAGCAGTAACATCCAACTGACCTATTGCTACATTCAATCTAGAAATAAGATCTTTATAAATAGTTGCAGCATCATCATACTTTGGAGTTGGCTTTGTGATATCCAATGCCTCAGTATAAGGTATATTACCAAAAGTTTGAACTAAAACACTCCATGTATAAATTTTAGTAATTTCAATTGTCGCAAGTTTATTTTGCCTCACTGCTGGAAGTTCTGTACCAAGTGGCGTAGCCGACAAAACCGTCGCAGCTTCAGTCAAGTTTTTCAACCCTAAACGATAAAGAAAATTCCATTGAGCTCCAGGTATAGTTCTCGACACTACATCATAATTAACCTCATCTAAATAAGTCGTTTCGGTCCATTGCTGAGTAAAGAAACGAAATATATTGTAATTGACGTTAAGTCCAACTACCTGATCTACTACATTTTTTTGACCATTCGAGAACAGCGCTTCTCCTTTGACTGTTGCGAAGTCTTTTACGTTTGTATTTAAGTCTTCTAAATTACTACAAGAAGTAAACACAACAAAAGACATTATAATAAATAATATTTTTTTCATTGCTGTATGTTTAAAAATTTAGTTTCACATTAAACCCATAATCATGTGTCGAAGGCAAAGATCCAACAGAGTAACCTTGGACATTACCAGAACCTAAACCAGACTCAGGATCTGCGTAAGGTAGGTGCTTGCTTATAATCCAAGGATTTGATGCCGTTGCAGTAAATGTCAATCCCTGAATAAACGTACTCTTAAGGAGTTTACTTGGCAAAGAATATGAAAGTGACAGTTCTCTAAGTTTAATATATCCGGCATCGTAAATAAACGCCTTATTAGGCTCCACAGCATATCCAAATCCAGAAGCTGTCGATGCATTTACACGCGTTGTATTTGGAGTAACAACACCAGTAGAACTAACATTAACCCCTTGAATTATGTACCCACCAGATGTTGCTGCATAACCAGAAGCGATTTTGAGCGCTGTTGTTGCAGCAGATGGATTATTATAAACAATTGGATTTCTAACAGTATTCCCTAAATCATTATCATATACTGTTTCTGCGTACAAACCACTTGACATACCATAATACATATCTAATGAGAATATATCACCACCATGTTGAACATCAATCAAGAAACTAAATGACCAGTTTTTATAAGTCAATGTGCTTTGAATACCTCCATTCCAGTCAGGAGTTACATTTCCAATCACATTACTAGCTGTTGTCGTTTTCACGGGTTTACCTGTAGTAGCACTAATAATTTTTTGGCCGTCCGCAGTATAAGTGTAATCAGTTCCAAGCAGCACACCATAAGGTTGACCAACTTGAGCATTTAATGTTACGTTTCCGCCGAAAGCTCCCAACTGATAGTTGTCAACACCATCAATCAATGAAAGAACTTTGTTCCTATTCTTCGACCAATTAAATTTAAGATCCCACTTGAAATCTTTAGTAGAAATAGGGGTCAACATCAATGACAATTCAATACCTTTATTTTCAATATTACCAGCATTAACAATCATTTGATTATAACCGGTAGTCTGAGACAGCTTAACCGGCAAAATCTGATTTGTTGTATTGGTTTTATATGCAGCAAGATCAAATCCTATTCTGCGATTGAAAAAGTACATTTCAAGACCACCCTCAATACTCGCAGTTTTCTCAGGTTTTAATTCTGAATTCTTCTTTTGAGATGAAACAGTATATAACGATGTATTGAAAGGAGTAACTACAGTATAGGTGTCATATAATTGATCAAAAAGTGCTGGTGATCCAACCTCTGCATAACTTAAACGGGCTTTACCAAACGAAAGCCAATCTTGTTTAACTATATTTGAGAACACAAAGCTCCCTGCAACCGAAGGATAAAAATAAGAACTAGTAGCTTTTGGCAAAGTAGACGAGTGATCTCTACGAATAGTAGCATCCAAATACAACATGCTTTGATACGACAGAGAAGCACTGGCAAAAATACCATCAACCCCTAACTTCTCTGCTTTTTCAACAGGGAATGGAAGTGCAGCTGCACTATTTTGCAAAGAATAGATACCTGGACTCACTAATCCACCATTAGTTGAAGCTGCAATACTACTATAAGAATTCCGTCTGACATTAAGACCAATCAAACCAGTTAAATTCAGATCCGGAGTAATATCTTTCTTGAAATTAGCCATCAAGTCATAGTTATACTCACTAAAGTCTACATTTTTTCTATAATAACCAGACTCTTGATCTGTTCTATCAAGACCAAAAGTAGTTGGCACACTACCTACCGCTCTTCTTTCTTCCATTAATTGATTATAAGCATCAACAGATACACGTCCCATTATGCTAACCCAACTTGCAAGCTTATAATCTAAGGTTAAGTTCCCTGTGTAACGATTTCTGGAATCAGTCTCATAATTTTTATAGCGAGTCCAATATGGATTGTCCCAAAAAATTGGTTTAAGATCAGTAATTGAAGTAAGAGCCGGATTCCAGGAAATATTGCTTCCAGTACTTAGATATGCATCTTTTTGCTCTTTATAATCTACGTTCGTTTCCATCCATTGACGGAAAGATGACATAATGTTATCATTATAACCTGTTGAGTTTCTACCTAAAGCTGATTGTCTTGAAAAGTTGGCAGACCCTGTTGCCGTAAGTTTATCAGTTACTTTCCATGTTCCATTCAATCCAAATGTATTTTTTTTCAAGTTGCTATTTGGCAACAATCCATTTTGATCAAGATTAGTATACGATAGACGATACGACCCTTTATCTGAAGCATTTTCTATAGCAACAGTTGTATTATAACTTACCGGATTTTCAAAAAATGTTATAGGTCCATTCTTTGCTGCCATCCATGGAGTTGCTTTTTTATAATTAGGCAATCCCGGATATAAAGAATTCCATTGATAGACCAATTTATTGGGATCAAATGCAGCTCCAAAAGATGCATCCTCGGTTACAGGGACCACATCATAATCACCTGCAGTTGGGCCACCTGTGATATCGCTAATTCCATCTCCATTTAAATCATTAGATCCAAAATAAGCATTACTATTTGTACCGTAACCTTTAGAGTATCCTGCACCATACTTATTTTGATAAGTAGGGAAAGTACTTTTATCAACAAATCCTACAGTTACTCCAGTATTAACAGAGACCCCAATACCCTTTGTTTTACTAGCACTTCCTTTTTTGGTAGTAATCATTATAACTCCATTGGCAGCACGCGATCCATAAAGAGCTGTAGCAGCTGCTCCTTTTAAAACATTGATCGATTCAATGTCTTCAGGATTAATATCAGATGCCGCATTCCCATAATCATACCCAACTGATCCTGTTGATTGTGAACCAGATGCTGATGCAGATACATAATTAAAGTTACTATTATTAATTGGAACTCCATCCACTACAAACAATGCCTGATTGTCTCCTGTTAAAGACTTACTCCCACGCATAACAATATTGGTTGAGCCACCCAGGTTAGTAGTCTTCTTGATCTGAACACCTGAAAGCTTACCTGAGAGAGAATTTAGAAAGTTATCTGATTTCACAGATGTTACATCATCACCTTTCAGCTCTTGTGTTGCATAACCCAGAGCTTTCTTCTGTCTAGAAATACCGAGTGCAGTTACCACCACTTCATCAATCATTTTTGAATCAGACTGCAATTTAACTGTCATGCCATTCTGTGCCAAAACATCGGCTGGAGTCATTCCTACGTAAGAAATAACTAGATTTTTTGCATCACCCTGCAAACTAATTTTAAATTCGCCATCTACATTAGTAATAGTACCCACAGTGGATCCTTTTACTTTTACAGTAGCTCCAATAATTGGTTGCCCATCCTCCGCGGAAAGAACTTTTCCCGAAATGGATTTGGATTGAGCGTTAACCAAACCTACACCCACTAGAAATAAGCAGGTCAATAAGAACGTTAGTTTTCTCATAAATTTCACATTTGTTTATTAATCTTCTTTAAATTGCACTTAAACGAAATTACCTCATTCAATTACTTTGCAAAAATAGACTATAATAATTTAAAAAACAAGTGTTTTTGATAACAAACAGTAAATTTATGCATATTTTCTCTATCAATATGTAGGTTTTACGCCTATTTTTTATTAAAAACTCGTTATTAGAAATATATTTAACCTGCAAACATTCAAACATATATTACTATATGTGAGATAGTTATATAGAATAATATTTTGACAATTCACATATTTATTCATATTATAAATACACAACAACAAATCGAAAGTATTTATTACAAATTGTCATATTTAACGGCATCCACACCTATAATATCTCCATAAAAGTCATATTTTGTACCATAATTTACTATTATAAGCAAAACTACTTACAGTTTGACTACCAATTTAAGCATAAATAAAACAAAAAAAGAGATAAAAAATGGCAAACAAGAAAACGAAACATGAAAGCTGCAAAACAAAACGCCTCGAAATAAAACTAAAAAACATATAAAATAACATGAGTTCGATATATCACTATAAATTACACACACTATAAGAGAAACTATCCCACAACGATATTTACACAAGAATATAAGAGTAACACCCTATTGCCTGTATTAGGGTGTTACTCTTGCCTGCATTAGCGTTGTGCTAATGCAGGCAAGAGTGTAAAGCTAATGTCCGATAAAAGAAAACTCTCATGTATGGGCAGAATTCGTTTCTACACAAACATGAGAGTAATTACATAAAGAATCTGATAGAATCTATACTATAAGCGACTTAGCAGAAATAGCTATTTTGGGCTGTTTCAGCAAATTTCCACCAGAGTGCTGCGTCACCACTTTCAGCGTATATGTTCCGGCAGGTAACGCCGGTATAATTGCAATAATAATGGACGGTTTATTTTGTACAATAACCTGCGCTTTCACCGCTTCCCCTGATTCAGGTACAAACCACAAACCACAGTCAGCATTATCGCCTGCTATTTTAATGCTATTCCCAAATAATTCAACAACACCATTCGGAGTCAGCACTTCATTCACTTTGCCCGATACACTATCCTTTACTTCCAGTATCAATGGCTGAGGACTTACCGCTGATGTTTTTTCAAAAGTTATCTTTGCTTCCAGATCGCGCAACAAAGTACCTTTCGATACATTCACATTTAGTTTATGACGATTACCGTCGAAGGTATCCAGTGGACCTTCAAACACGCCCGATACAGAAAACGAAGTACAAATCAAGGGCGTATTTACAGTGCCACCATCTTTGGTAATATCCACAACCGTTTCCTCTATGCCATTTAGCACAGCCAGAACATCAGTACGTGTGAGCGATGTTCCCTTTCGAAGCAAAGCAGCAATAACAGCCTCCTTGTCGTAACTACTAACCGGCTGTACCACGGCCGTATAATCATCAGTACGTTCTGTAAGCAAATTTTCAATTAACGAATACTTCAACATAGAATTAAGTTTTTATAGTTTAATATTTGAGAATTATTGATTGCAAATATATTGGAATAATTAAGTAAAACAAGAAAACTGCTGTAAAACATAAAAATAACAGTATCAAAGATCAATATATGAAAACTCAGTATAATCTGTCTAAAAAAAATCGACAAAGAGAACACAAAAAAAGGGATTGCTCAAATGAACAATCCCTTCTTATATTTTCGCCTAATGAATTTGCATTAGAGCATAAATCAAACAACACTTTTATCAAGGTACCGGAACAGTAACAATGGGGTTATTCACGATTCCTTTATTATAATTAGCTTCAGCTTCTGGAATCACCCATAATAAAATTGGAGCAGCTGCTGGCAAGCTATATTGTATAACAGTAGCATAGTTTGTTCCTTTTCTATCCATTGGCTTATTCAAGCGTTTCAAGTCAAACAATGAAAATCCTTCGCCCCATAACTCTACACGACGTTGAAACCAGATTTCATCTTGAATTCCCGTAGATGAAGTTGCATTACATACATACGAAGGATTTCTGTAGGTTTGTACAAAACTTTCAAGAATACTTTTTGCTGTAGCAGTATTGCCACTCATTGCCAAACCCTCTGCACGAACAAGAATCATTTCCTCAGCACGAATCAATGGAAAATCACAAGCATTAGTTGGATTATTATACACATCTTTATATGGTCCAAATTTCACATTTAGATACGGAGCATTAAAACCAAACCAATCCTTAGCACCCAACACCTCTCCACCAGATGTAATAGTCCAAGTCCAATCAACATTTGGCGATCCATATTTACCATCAAGCCACCAACCTTTACGAACATCAGACGTAGGAATTAGTTTCCATAAGCTACTATTTATATAACGACCTGCATAACCCGGAGCATACCCATTTCCTGTAAAAGAACACATATGCGATGGGAAATTAATAATTCCAGAGGTAACAATATCAGCGGTCTCAGACACTTTAATACCCCAAATCCAAGAACCAGCAGAAATGTTATTAAAAGATGGCTTTGAAACTTCCGATATACTTTGAGGAGTATATCCAACCAATGCACTTTCAGCATCCGTAGCAGCCTTAGCCCATTCTTCCATATTTAAGTAAGCTCTCGCACGTAGACCATATGCCACTTGCGTATTAATTACTTCTTTACTTGGTCGAGCAAAATCTTTCAATAGAACAATAGCTCTTGTCAAATCGTCGATTATCAAATCATAGACTTCCTTAACTGTTGCTCTTGAATTATTTGCAGCCTGCTCTGGCGTTGTAGTTTCAATAACTATAGGTACACCTAAATCTTTTTCATGCCCCTTATATGTTTGTTGGTAAATTTGAACAAGATTTAAATACGAGAATGCACGAGCAACTAAAGCCTGACCAAGATAGGCGCGTAATGTTACGTCTGTAGTAGTTCCTGGCACAGCTGACAAAATATTGTTAGCTGTTTTAATCTCACTATAGAAAGTGTTCCACAAGAAGTATGTTGGACGTCCGGCAGTTGTCGAAGTCGAAACTCTGTCAGTGTAGTTCTGAGCTCTCCGAAACCAATTATACCCACTATTCTCAGAAGGTTCATCCATACCACTTGCATCATACATCATACATGCAGCCGCAAACCCGAAATCAAAATGCGATGTTGCCCCAGCAGACCAATTTGTTATGGATTCAACTTTGTATAATCCTGAATAAAGTCCATTTACTTCCGAACTAAGTCGAGTCGGATTACCGGCAATTACTTCTTTCTTTTGATCATCTGTCATAGTTCCACCATTAGGATTAACATCCAGATCGGAACAACTAGTAGCCCAAATCAAGGTGAAAATGGCTACTATCGTAGAATTTACATTTATTTTTATCATGATTCTATCTTTTTTCTAATTAAAACTTAAAGCTTACACCACCAGAAATAGAACGTAATGGCGAATAACTTGCATTATCAGCTAATGTTAATGCCTGACGTGGATCTAATCCTTTTCGCGCAGCAAACAAAGCAATGTTGCTTGCATTCACGAATACTCTCATTGAACTCACTCTCATTCTTGTAACTAATGCTCTCGGAACATTATAGCCAAATGATAAATTTGCGAAATCTAAATAATCAGAACTGATTAAAAATCTATCCGATATAGAATTTGTATATTTATCACTTGAGTTTACACGTGGTATATTTGAATTTGAATTCGTAGTAGAGTTCCATGATTTCAAAATATCCGAATGCCAGTTTTGCCCAGCACTAGACTCTGTTCCACCGTGCATCAAAGCAGCATACCCACTGTCATATATCCTACCGCCTAGCTGATATGCAAAAGCAACGTTTAAATCGAAACCATACGCTGAAACATCCAATCCAAAACCACCATACACTTTAGGCATTAAATCACCGGATTTGTATTTTGTAGCATTGTTATAATCCGTAGTTTTGTCTTGTCCTGTTATAACTCCATTTGCATCTACAATGTCTTTATAATACAAAGCTTCTCCAGTAGTACTAACACCTGCATATTTTTGCATAAACATCTGATATCTACCTTCACCCTCTACATAAATAGTAGTTCCCTTCATCATTTTTCCTTCCAACTCAGGCGCCAATTTAACTATTTTACTTTTGCCATAAGTAGCATTAGCATAAACGCTAACCTTGACATTCCTACTTTTATAAAGATCAGAATTCAAATCAACTTCTACACCATTATTAAGAACTGACCCTATATTTTGAGGAAGAAACGAATACCCGTTAGACACTGCAACTGGTCTGTAGTACAGTAAATCTTTGGTCATCCTAGAGAAATACTCAATTGATCCGTTTAACTTACTCTTAAATAAACTAAAATCTACACCACCATTAAATGAATAAGATGTCTCCCATGTGATGTCTGAGTTGCCTTTATAAGATAATGTAGTTGCAAAATCGCCATTACTTTCCTTTAATTCATATTGATCTTTATATGGATAATAATTGGTCGTCTTCCCATCTACATAATTTAAATTATCATTACCTTGTATCCCGTAACTTGCTTTAGCTTTCAAAAGATCAACCCAAGTCAGATCTTTCATGAATTTCTCTTTGCTCACAACCCAGGCAGCGCCGACACTTCCAAAATTACCCCAACGCTTATTTTTTGCAAAACGAGACGAAGCATCACGGCGATAAGAAAAGCTTCCAATATATTTTCCATCATACTCATATTGAGCCCTCATCAACCAACCTTCAGTTGAATAATAATCTGAATACGAACTGATATTTGGATTTACAATTGTGTTATCAATCTCTGGAATGTTTGGATTGTACAACTTTTCTTTGCTACCTCTCAAATATCTATAGGTATAGTTATACGTTTCATGGCCAGCAAGAATATCTATGTCATGAAGACCTAATTGCTTCCTATATGTTAATAGCTGTTGATTATTAAGCGATCCAGTGCGATTCGAACCAGCATACACTATACCACCGGTCTTTGAATATTGCCCGTAATAAGCATTATACAACCGCGTATATCTATCATTACTCACATCAACCCCAAGATTATATGTAAATTTCAACCCCTTGAATATATCTACAGCAGCAAACCACCTTCCGCTAAAAACATCCGAGATATATTTACGCTGATCAAGAGCCATAACTGAGGCTGGATTTGACCCACTCATCCACGTTCTCTTTTGTGTTCCAGCAGTACCATCACCAAAATCATATACCGTAAAGCCATAGTTGTCAACAATAACATTTTTATTTACATCTCTCATATACAATGGATATATAGGAGCGATATTATTAGCAAGATAGAACAGGTTAACAGAAGATGAACTACCATCTTGCTCCTCAGGATATGCTTGATCATAATACGTATAGCTAACATTACCACCTACCTTTAACCAATCCTTCGCTTGATAGTCAATTTTTGCACGACTTGTAAATCTTTTGAATCCAGAGTTAGATATAATACCACTATCATCTAAATATCCCCCGGAAATATAATAATTCGTCTTATCAGAAGCTCCAGAAACACTTAAATTATATTCCTTACGCAAGTTGTTCGCATTAAACAACTCATTATACCAATTATCTGGTTGATAATAACGTTTTCCGTCAGAGTAACCCAAGGTTGCATTCGGATTTAGCTTCCCATCAGAACCAATAAGTTGCCCACCACTAGGAACTGTATAAATTTTGTAACCGACCCCACCATTACTATTAGTTAATAAATCAGTATTTGCACTAACATTTGCACCAGCCGGAGTAGCACCTGCTATTCCCATGTAATTATTATAGATAGCCTCATACGATTTTTCAAGATAAGTCGAAGGACTAGTTAAGACATTATAATTGGGCACTGCACGACTATTAACACCCCAACGAGCATCAAAAGAAATTACAGCTTCCTTTGTTGTCCCTTTTTTAGTAGTAATTAAAATAACCCCATTAGCTCCACGTGCACCGTATAGTGAATTTGCAGCAGCATCTTTTAATACCGTTGTAGATTCTATATCTGCAGTATTGATCGAAGACAACTCTCCATCAAAAGGGACCCCATCAACAACATATAGCGGCGAATTGCTTGCAGAAAGAGACCCAACACCTCGAATACGCACGGTTGCCGTCTCACCAGGCTGACCTGATGTACTTGTAACTTGCACTCCGGCAACTTGACCTTTAAGCGCGTTAGTTACATTTGACACTTGTCTATCAGCCAAGGCAGCCCCTTTTATTACACTAGCCGAACCTGTAAATGCACTCTTCTTTGCAGTTCCATAAGCAACGACCAAAACCTCATCAATCATTTTTGCATCAGATTGAAGTTTAACTGTCATGCCGTTTACGGCCTGAATTTCAGCCGTAGTCATACCTACGTATGAAACAACTAAATTTTTCGCATCACCCTGCAAACTAATTTTAAATTCACCATCTACATTGGTAATTGTACCTACCGAGGTGCCTTTTACCTTTATGGTAGCGCCAATAATTGGTTGCCCATCCTCCGCGGAAAGCACTTTCCCCGAAATGGATTTAGATTGAGCATTAACCAAACCTACACCCACTAGAAATAAGCAGGTCAATAAAAACGTTAGTTTTCTCATAAATTTCACATTTTATTAATTAATCTTCTTTGAATTGAAATTAAACGAATTGCTTCATTCAATCACTTTGCAAAAATAGACTATAATAATTTAAAAAACAAGTATTTTCACTAACGAATCTAAAAATTATGCATATTTTTTCTATCAATATGTAGGTTCAAACCCCATTAATAAGGACAAATTCGTTATTATAGATAATAAGGACAGACCAAAATATCACCATAATATATTTACAATCTGCATATTACAAAATAGAAACAAACAATCAGTTACATATTTATTCAATACTCTGGCAAAGAGTTACAAATTGAAAGTATTATTTGCAAATCCCAACATTTAACATGTAAATAAGCAATAATAAGCAAAAAAAGAGAGGATTTATATCAAAATATTTACTAATAAACAGAATTCACTTACAATTTGATTACGTTTTTAGCTACAAACAAAACAAAAAGACAGAAAATAAATGTTAACTTCAATTCATATTTATAATTTAATCAGAAACAAGCGCAAAAAAAAAAATCCACTACAACTAATTTGTAGTGGATTTAAAAAATTGTGACCGCGACAGGATTCAAACCTGTAACCCCCACATCCGTAGTGTGGTACTCTATTCAGTTGAGCTACGCAGCCATTTCTTTGCTTTTGCGAGTGCAAAGATAGTGCTTTTATTTATTCCGGCAAAGCGAAATTGGAGATTTTTGGAAGAAAATTTCGCAACAATCTTTGATAGCACAAACCAAAAAGTCTAATTAATCAGTTATCCATAAGAAAACTTGAGTGTTAGTATCGACTAAAGAATCAACAAAATAATTACGCCAAAACGAAATCTAATTGTTTTTTATCTAAATTAGCTCGTGCAACCTTTACAGTAAGCTCGTCGCCCAACTGGTAGCGCTTATTATAGCGTCGTCCCACCAGACAGTAGCTTTTATCATCAAAGCTATAATAGTCATCATCCAGATCGCGAATCGGTATCATACCTTCGCATTTATTTTCAACCAATTCCACATAAATGCCCCATTCGGTAACGCCGGAGATGACACCGTCGAAAACCTGCCCGATACGTTCAGACATAAATTCAACCTGTTTATACTTAATAGAAGCGCGTTCGGCATTAGCGGCCAGTTGCTCCATATCAGAACTGTGCTTGCAATAATCTTCCCATTCATCGGCACTCACACTCTTACCCTCATTTGCATATCTTTCGAGCAAGCGATGCACCATCATATCGGGATAACGACGAATAGGTGAAGTGAAATGGGTGTAATAATCAAAAGCTAATCCATAGTGCCCCATATTTGAGGTAGAATAAATTGCTTTTGCCATTGAACGAATGGCGAGGGTTTCAATTAAGTTCTGTTCTTTCTTTCCCTGCACCTGATCCAACAAATTATTTATTGAGCCTGAAACAGCAGCAGCTTTACCTGTAGTTTTGAGGTTATAACCAAAACGTTTGATAAATGCCGAGAAGGTAGCCAGTTTATCGGGATTTGGCACATCGTGAATACGGTAAACAAAAGTCTTTGCAACTTTTCCTTTTCCCGGTTTTCCAATATGTGTTGCCACTGTTTTATTGGCTAGCAACATAAATTCCTCAATCATTTTGTTCGCGTCCTTTTGTTCTTTAAAGAATACTGAAACAGGTTTCCCTTTTTCATCAATTTCAAAACGAACCTCTACCCTATCAAAAGCAATAGCGCCACTATCGAAACGCCCCTGACGTAAAATTTTAGCCAACCTGTCAAGCGTTAGTATTTCCTCCTTATAATCTCCTTCGCCTGTTTCAATAACCTTTTGAGCTTCTTCATACGCAAATCTGCGATCGCTGCAAATAACTGTTTTGGCTATTTTATAGCTTTGCACCTCAGCTTTATCGTTTATCTGAAAAATAACAGAGTAGGTAAGTTTATCTTCATTGGGGCGTAACGAACAAATACCGTTAGACAAATGCTCGGGCAACATAGGAATCGTTCTGTCAACCAGGTAGACAGATGTAGCACGTTCCTGCGCTTCAGATTCTATAATACTATTCGGACGAACATAGTGTGTTACATCTGCAATATGCACACCGACTTCCCATAGTCCATTATCCAGCTTACGAAGCGATAGCGCATCATCAAAATCCTTAGCATCGCGTGGGTCAACGGTAAAAGTGGTTACGTTACGCATATCAACACGTTTAGCCACTTCTTCGGGAGTAATACCGGCACCAATCGTATCAGCTGCAGCTTCTACTTCAGCAGGGTATTTGTATGGCAAACCAAATTCAGCAAGAATAGCATGCATCTCGGCTGTATTATCACCTTTATCGCCGAGAATGTCAATTACCTCACCAACAGGATTTTTAGCATTAGGTTCCCACGAAAGTAATTTCACTACCGCTTTCTGACCGGTTTTTCCGCCTTTCAACTTAGCCTTCGGAATGAAAATATCGTTCGTCATCACACGATTATCCAAGGTAAGGAATGCGTAATTCTCTGACACATCCAATATACCTACAAAAGTATCCTTAGCTCGCTTGGTAATTTCCACCACTTCGCCTTCGGGCTGTTGACCTCTGCGGCTTGCATACAGAAACACCTTCACCTCATCATTCAACAAAGCATGATTCGTCTTTCGCTCAGGAATAAAGACCATCTCACCTCCATCGTCCGGAATAAGATAGGTTTTTACGCCTTGACGCTCAATAGTTCCGGTAATATATCCGCCACGCGAATTCTGCTTGAACATTCCGCGCGAAATTTCTACCAAAAAGTCTTCCTCAAGCAACTCATACAGAATTTGATTCACGAAAACACGTTGAGATTCTGATTTAATATTGAGCAAGGACGAAACTTGTTTATAATTAAAAGTCTTTTCGACATTTTCATTAAAAACATTTATTATATTGCGCACTAATTCGGTTTTCCGAATGCGAGTACTGGGAGCTGGACGTTTCTTTTTAGACATGATTAAACTTTTAAATGTAGTTATTAGCAGGCTTTATGTTACATGCAAATATACAACATTGCATCGAAACGAAAGTTTCTTTAGACATTTAATGCTCATTTTTTTTAATTGGAGAAAATTTAGTACTTTCGCTTATGAAATATTAGAATTGAATCGCAACAATAAAACATGAAAACTAAGATTGCTTTTATCATTAATCCACACTCCGGAACAGAAAAAAAAGGGGAATTGCCTACACTCATACAACAAGAGTTGAACTCAGCCGTTTTTGACTCAGAAATTGTATTTACACAATTCCGTGGACATGGTACTTTGTTAGCAAAAGAATATGTTGAGAAGAAATACGATTGGGTGATTGCCGTGGGCGGAGATGGTACGGTTAATGAAATAGCACGCTCATTAGTTCATTCCGACACATCATTGGGAATTATTCCCATCGGTTCGGGCAATGGATTGGCAAGGCATTTAGGCATACCAATGAATACCAAAAAAGCCATTCAGCAATTAAACCAATCTGAACCCATTTTTATGGACTATGGGATTGTAAACGACAAGCCGTTTTTTTGCACCTGTGGTACAGGGTTTGATGCTTACGTAAGCACACAATTTGCCAAAGGCAAAAAAAGGGGCGTAATGAGCTATGTAGAAAAAATTATTACCGGATACTTTAATTATAAATCGCAAAACTACCATCTGATAGGAGATGGAATTGATTTAGATGCCAAAGCTTTTGTTCTAACATTTGCAAATGCATCGCAATGGGGAAACAATGCATATATAGCCCCGCAGGCCAGTGTACAGGATGGTAAAATTGACATCTCAATAATGAGTAATTTTCCCATTATTGCCATTCCTACCTTAGCGCTTCAGCTCTTTGCCAAAACTATTGACAAAGATTTATTTATGACAACGCTCCGATCAGACAATATCACGTTGACACGTGAAGAGGCCGGACCTTTTCACTATGATGGAGAACCGTACGAAGAGGGCACTAAAATTGTGGTAAAAACAATTCAAGATGGATTGAAAGTACTTGTAAAAAAACGATTTTAGCCCCACATTGCAACTTTTAAATTTCACAATTATGAAAAGATTAATCGCATTATCAGTCGCCATATGCTCAATAGGATTCGCATTTTCACAGTCAAATTCATTGATAGACAAATATGAGAATATTAGTGGGAAAAACTATTTAACTGACTCTATTATAACTGAAAATGAGTTTGTGTTTGCAAATAAGATAAATCAATCCTGCATTGACAGCGCCTCCAACACCCTCACCATTCAACTGATTAATCAGAGTAAGAATAGTAAAAGTTTAAACTACACAGGCAATATACTCCAGTTTGACTTGAATAATGATGTTGTAAAATGGGACAAGCCCATCAACTACCAACAATCCAATTTCAAGCAATTTGGTAATTTGATTATTGAGAACACTGCCACCCAAAGTAATATATTGAATTTCGACAATGGCAAAGTTCAATTTGAAACCAAAAACACGCTTTATCATGTAGATCCGAAATTGAAAATTGGCATTGGATATAAACTTAACTCCAGTGATAAAAATACGGTGGAAGCGATAAATTTAAACACAGGGGAAGTTTGCTGGAAAAGAAAGATAAGCCATGATTTTGGGTGGAACGATGTCACTTACCTCAACGACTCCGTCATTTTACTCATATCCGATGGATTGCACACCATCAACATTAAAAATGGTAAAGGCTGGGATTACGAAGCAGTAACGGGTAGAAATAACTACTCTTCTACCATAGCGACCAATGTTGTGGGTTTTGGCCTGGGATTGCTTACCGGTACCTTTGTGGCTACAGCTGAGCACGACGAAGTTTGCGATTTAGTGTCGAATACATTAATTGATGGCGACAACATCTATTTTGCCTCGAAAGATAAAATTTCATGCCTGAACATGGATGGAAGTACAAAATGGGAAAATGCATCGGACAGAAGGTCACGAAGCAATTCAATTATTTTCATGAAAGACAGTGCTCTTTATTTGTTAAATAAAGGAACTGCATTTATGGAAGACCGAAAAATAAATTACGGAAAACCATTTTTGGCTGCTTACAACAAGAATAACGGACAATATCTATTCAACACCACATTAAAAAACCAGAATTTCGAGTTTGTTGATTTCTCCATCCGCAAAGACACTATAATTCTATTGTCGGAGAAAAACGCGTCAAACTACTCTCTGAAAACTGGTAAAAGAATTGATTTCCGATTTTACGACACTGAGAAAAATGGCAAATTTACAGGATTTGTCGGTAGTCAGATTTACATCAAAACAGACTCAACTTTTCACAGTTTGATTCTAAACGACACAACACTCAATTACATTACAACGGATAAAAACATTGCACTTGGGCTGGATTCACACTTGGATGTAGTAAAACAACTTAGCTTCGACGATTTTTACATTTGTTACTTTGCAAATAACGATTTTAAGTTTTTGGCCAATGGCGACGAAACGATTGTTATCGACAACGACAACAAGGTAATTGCAAATTTCAGAGCATCAAGTAATGCTTTTGTAATTGGTGACCAGCTGTTTGAGATTCTGGAGAAAAGTGTAATTCAAATTGATTTGACTGATCTATTTGCTCAGACGGGGAAATAATACACAAAAGCCCCAACACTATTTATCATCCTCCAATTTATGAATAATATCAGCTTTCGGGATAGCTATCCGTTGAGAGTGATAAATGCCGGAATGACCACTAAAGTAGTAGGCCACAAAACATGCTACGGCATAATAAAGAATATTGTCGCCACCGAATAATTCAACACCCATAATAGTGCAGGCCAACGGGGTATTCGTTGCTCCCGCAAAAACAGCGATAAAGCCTAAGCCAGCCATCAAATCAATAGGCGCACCAAGGCATACAGCAAGCGTATTTCCAAGGGCAGCACCAATAAAAAACAAAGGCGTAACTTCACCCCCTTTGAAGCCCATGCTAAGCGTCACAGTGGTAAAAATCAACTTCCATGCCCAGCCAAAAGAATCAATCTCTCCTGCCTTAAAAGCATTCACTATGCTCGTGCCTGAACCCGAGAAGGTGGTAACACCCAAACCCAGGTAATCAGTCGTACCCACTAAAAAAGTAAGTGCAATAACAATGCACCCACCCACAAATGGGATAAGATATTTATTTTTAAGATGTTGCTGAGATTGTTTTTTTATCTGGTGAGATAATTGAGAAAACAAGTAACTGATAATACCAAAGCAAAAACCGGCAAGGACGACCTTTATCAAAAGCAGATAATCAAAATTGAGATAAGGAACTACCGAGTTCAACTGCTCGTGAAAATTGATGTGATAATACGTATGATGAATACCGTACGCCCGACAAACAATATCAGCCATAACAGCAGCAAAAAAACAAGGCAAAAGAGCATCGTACTTTATCCGTCCTATTGCCAGAACTTCCAATGCAAAAATAGCTCCGGCCACCGGAGTTCCGAACACGGCACCGAACCCGGCAGCAATTCCGGTCATTAAAAGGGTACGGGTATCCTCAGCATTCAATCTTAGTTTTTTAGCCACAAAACTAGCCAAACTGCCACCAATCTGAATCGCAGTTCCCTCTCTGCCTGCCGATCCTCCGAAAAGATGAGTAATCACGGTGGTAATAAGTATAAACGGAGCCATACGCACCGGTATACCCCCACCCGGTTTATGAATTTCATCCATGACCAGATTATTGCCTGCAGAAGTGTTTTTCCCTTTCGAATGATAAGCCCATACAATGGCAATACCGGCAAATGGCAAGAAATAGAGCAACCATTCGTACTGCCATCTGAATTTTGTAGCCAAATCCAGCAAAAATAAAAACAATGCAACCACCGAACCGGCAAACAAAGCTACCGGCAAAACCAACAAAGACCATTTTAAAGAATACTTTAAAATAGCCACTTGTTCAATCGATTGAATAATTTTTCTCATGCAGGAAATAAGTTGCAAGTATAGATACTTTTAAAATAGAATTGTATAGAAAACGCTCCCAGTGAATAATTGGGAGCGTTTCTATTTATTATACAATTATGATTTACACCACTTTATAAACATCAACGTTTTCAACGTCAAATGTTTTGATAAATGCTGCGTGACGACGAACTTCGACCTCACCATAATTTAGATACACTTCGGCTGATTTGCGGAATTGATCTTCCGTATCACGCGTTGCGTCGATAATCAACAAATAACTCATCACAATGTGACCAGCCATTTCGACCAAACGACGTGCCTGAAAATCTAAGTATTCCTGATTCTTAGTTTCGATAACACGTGTTACTGCATTGGCATACAAATTAGTCATAATCTGCAAGCGTTTACGGAACGAAGTGAACTCCGGATTAATGGGTTGAGTTTCGTAATCACGAATCATCTTCAGATAATTACCGGTGGTTACGTGACGTATGGCAGCTACTACCTGCAATTGAGAAGTTCCTTCGTAAATAGTCATGATACGTGCATCACGATACAAACGCTCGCAAGCGTAATCTTTCATAAAGCCGGAACCGCCATGAACCTGAACACAGTCATATGCATTTTGATTGGCATATTCACTGGTAAACATTTTAAGCATTGGAGTTAAAGCATCTGCCAATTTTGAATACTCTTTGTAATCAGCTTTTTCGTCGGCTTCCAATTTACGGTCAGCTTCAATTGCTTCATACGCTTTGTAAACATCCACAAAACGAGTTGTTTCATACAACAATGCACGAGAAGCATCCAATTTTGCTTTAATTACCGATACCATTTCGTAAACGGCTGGAAATTCGATAATTGCTTTGCCAAATTGACGACGATCCTTAGCATAGGCTAACGCTTCGTTGTAAGCTGCCGATGAAAGGCCTACCGACTGAGCACCAATACCCAAACGAGCACCGTTCATCAACGACATCACGTACTTGATGAGGCCCATACGACGGGTTCCAACCAGTTTGGCCGGTGTATTATTGAACACCAACTCGCAGGTTGGAGAACCTTTGATACCTAATTTATTTTCGATACGACGAACCAACACCGTATGATCATGTTTATTGTCAGCAACAAAATAAGACAGACCACGTCCGTCAGAAGTTCCATCTTCCGAACGAGCCAACACCAACTTCACCTGAGCATCACCATTAGTAATAAAACGTTTTACACCGTTCAAATACCACATGCCATCATTTTCGTTGTAAGTTGCTTTCAACATTACAGCTTGTAAGTCGGAACCGGCATCCGGCTCTGTCAAGTCCATCGAACAGGTAGCACCTTCGCACACACGTGGCAAATATTCTGCTTTAATTTCTTCAGAAGCAAATTCCGAGATTGTTTCAGCGCAATCCTGAAGTCCCCAGATATTGGCAAAACCGGCATCAGCGCGCGAAACCATTTCGCCCGACATAACGTAAGCCACCATTGGGAAATTAAGACCACCGTATTGACGTGGCAATGTAAGGCCATATACACCGGCTTGTTTCAACGCATCGTGATTTTCCTGAGTACCGCGAGCATAGATCACGCGGCTATTTTCTACCTGAGGTCCATCGTGGTCTACGCTTTCGGCATTTGGAGCAATAATATCAGCACAAACTTCGCCGATAATTTCAAGTACCTTCTCGTAGTTTTCTACAGCATCTTCAAAATCGCGTGATGCGTAATCATATTTATCTTTATCAGCAAAATTGCGCTCCTTGAGGGCAACTATTTTTTGCATCAACGGATGCGAAAGCTGAAATTTTATTGCGGGGTTGTCATTAAAAAAGTTCATGTTACTTCGAGTTCTTTTTGTAAAATTTGATCATTTTTGGCAATACTTCTTCCACTGTTCCTGTAATTACATAATCAGCAATTTGGTTGATTGGTGCTTTGGGATCATTGTTGATAGCAATAATAATTGCACTTTCCTGCATTCCGGCAATGTGTTGAATCTGACCGGAAATACCACAGGCAATATATAATTTAGGGCGAACGGTAGTTCCTGTTTGACCAATTTGGCGTTCGTGTTCAGAGAAACCGGCATCCACAGCAGCGCGCGAAGCACCAACTTCACCACCAAGTGTTGCAGCCAGCTCATGCAATAATTTGAAATTATCGGCACTTCCTACACCATAGCCACCCGATACGATGATCGGAGCACCTTTGATATTCAGTTTCGATTTTTCCATATGACGCTCAATCACTTCAACCACAAAATCAGTATCGGCAACATATTTCGCCACTTCCAATTTATGGGTTTTACCTACAAACTTGGCATCTTTAATTTCTTTTTTCATTACGCCTTCGCGTACTGTAGCCATTTGTGGACGGCAATCGGGATTTACGATGGTAGCCACAATATTACCACCAAAAGCCGGGCGAATTTGATAAAGTAAATTGTCATAGACTTTACCTGCTTTTTTATCTTCGTAGGTTCCAATTTCAAGCGAGGTACAGTCGGCAGTTAAACCGCTAAACAAAGCCGAAGAAACACGTGGACCTAAATCGCGACCAATAGAGGTAGCCCCCATCAAGGCTATTTGTGGTTTTTCTTCTTTAAAAAGATTGACCAACAGAGAAGTATGAGGAAGTGATGTGTAAGGGAAAAGACGTTTATCATCAGCCAAATGAAGTACATCAACTCCATATGGAAAAACCTGAGCACCAATACCATCCAGTTTATAACCGGCAGCAACAGCCTCTAATTTACAATTCAACTGTTTGGCTAAGCTGCGCCCTTTTGTGAGCAATTCCAAACTAACATCGCCAACAATGCCATCTTCAATTTCTAGATATACAAATATATTGTTCATGGTAATTATCCTATCGTGTGGTTAGCAATTAATTCTTTCATCAAATCTTCAATTTCAACATCGGTTGCAGTAAGGCGTTTGCTTTCTTTAGCCGTAAATACAACGTTTTCGATTTGTTTCACCTTGGTTGGCGAACCTGTAAGACCCAGCCATTGGATATCATGTTCAATATCGCTTACACCCCACTCGGTAATATTTAAATATGGATGTGCATCGTATAGGTTCGTATAATCAGAACCAGACTCTTGTCTTTCGGAAGGAGTAGCTGCGTGTTTATACTTTAGGGTCAATTTAGCATGACGCGTCCGGCAATTAGGAGCAGATCCATCAACTGTAACAAGCATTGGGAGGGAACCTCTGACAACTTCAACACCACGCTCCAAACGACGTTTTACAGTAATTTTATTATCAGAAAGATCGAGAATTTCTTCGGCATATGTGATTTGTGGTAAACCTAACTTCTCAGCAACTTGTGGTCCAACCTGAGCAGTATCACCATCAATAGCCTGACGACCACACAAAATTAAATCCACTTTACCAATTTTGCGAATAGCGCAAGCCAATGCATACGAAGTAGCCAATGTATCGGAACCGGCAAACTCACGTCCACTTAACAAATAACCACCATCTGCACCACGATACATACTTTCGCGAATAATTTCGGCTGCACGGGCTGGTCCCATTGTCAGAATGTGCACGGTAGCACCTTCAATTTTACTTTTCAAGCGAAGTGCTTGTTCTAACGCATTCAAATCTTCGGGGTTGTAAATAGCAGGAAGCGCAGCACGGTTAACCGTTCCGTCAGCTTTCATTGCATCTTTACCCACATTTCGCGTGTCAGGTACTTGTTTAGCAAGAACAACAATTTTAAAACTCATTTCTTATCAATTAGGGTTAATATATTTCGAATATTTTTTCAATGTGATTTCCTACAAATTTCAAATCATAACTAAAAGTAGCCCGATAAGAAAAAAAACACGCAAATGTAACAATAAAAAATTACGATACAAACCTCAACTTCACAATAAATCAAAAAATATGCACAAAAAAAACGTGAGACTTTTCACAAGGTCTCACGTCTAAATAGGTATTAGTTTTTTTAAGGTATAAAAAAGATTGTGTTGTTTAGTTAACGATGGCAAAGTAAGCAGTAAATTCGAATTTGTACAAGTAAAAAAATATGTTGTACAACCTATTTTTCGAGCTTATTGTATAGAATACAATATCATATTATCATATTTAAAGTATAAAATAAGTCATATATATATCTGATTATGAGAATATAATAAAATCGTCAATTTTATTCAAATTTCAAAAATAAAAACGAATTAAAAAAGTCCAAATTATCTCAAAAATAGGCATTCTTTAACTACTATTCACAGTTAGACGATTTATACGAGAATCGATTTTGAGCGACGGCTTGCAAATTTTCACAAAAAATAAGGGCTTGCAACAAATATACGAATATATTATCTTTGTACAAATTATTATTAATTCTAATAACAACGACACAATGACGAAAAAATTAATTCTATTTAGCTTCCTATTGCCAATGACTTTGATGGCTCAAAATCTTCAGTTTCTCTATGACCTAGGAAAAGACCATAATTATTCTACAACAACTTTGGAAATGTTTAAACCTGACAAGTGGGGTAGCTCATTCTATTTTGTAGATTTCTATTATGATTTAGGACCTGATAGACATCCATCGGGAGCATATATGGAAGTAGCCCGAAATTTGAATTTTTGGAAAGGACCTTTGAGTGCCCACGTAGAGTACAATGGAGGATTGGGTTCTTTTCCTAATACATCGGCTTTGACTGGACAAGCTGCTTTTCCAATCAACAATGCCTGGCTTTTGGGGATAGATTATGGATTCCATAACGCAGATTTTAGCAAAACATTGAATTTACAAGCTATGTATAAACATATTGTAGGTAAACAAGAATCAGCTCAATTCACAGCCGTATGGGGACTTCATTTCTTTAAACGGAAACTTAGTTTTACAGGTTTTGCCGATTTTTGGTTCGAAGATAATGCTGCAAAAACCACAAGCACTGTCTTTCTAACTCAACCGCAGCTTTGGTATAATTTCACTGAAAATTTGTCGGCGGGTAGTGAAGTGGAGTTTGCGAGTAATTTTGCAGAAACAAAAGGTTTTATTGTGCGTCCAAAACTGGCAGTAAAATGGAATTTTTAATATAACAATTGAATTAAGTTACTGGGCTTCCAGTAAGCTCCGAGAAACTGATTCGCCCAAATAAAATAATAACAAAAACGAGATGAGTCTATTATAAGCATCATCTCGTTTTTCATTTCAAATAATACACGTCATGGAATATCAATTAAGGTCTTGCACCGAAGAACAGTTGCCCGAGATATTGGACATTTACAATGAAGCAATACTGAACACCACAGCATTGTACGATTACAAAACGCGCACAATGGAAACAATGGATGCGTGGTACGCCGAAAAAATCAAAGGCAACTATCCCATTATTGGTGCATTCGACGAGCAAAATACACTGCTTGGGTTTGCCACTTACGGCCAGTTCAGAGTGCGCCCTGCGTATAAATACACCATAGAACATTCGGTTTATGTTCGGACTGACAAGCGAGGAGCCGGATTAGGCAAAATTCTTCTGAACGAACTCATATTGAAAGCCACACAACAAGATTACCATGTGCTGATGGGCGTTATCGATTCATTGAATGAGACAAGCATTTATTTACATCAAAAAGCCGGGTTCACATTCTGCGGTACATTAAAAGAAGTAGGCTATAAATTTGGGAAATGGCTCGATGCGGATTTTTATCAACTGACCTTAAAGACTCCACTCAACCCCAATGAAAATTAAATATTTATGTGCTAAATTTGACAGTTCGTTACTAAATATATTCGTTTATTGCTAAATATAAGAAAAAATAATTATATAGTTTTCAAAACATAGTGATTTATAATTATTAAACACTATCTTTGTCGCTCAATAATTTATTAAAACATCAACAATGAGTAAAGGAACAGTAAAATTCTTCAATGAGTCTAAAGGATTTGGATTCATCAGCGAAGAAGGTTCAAACAAAGAACATTTCGTACACATTTCTGGATTAATTGATCAAATTCGTGAAGGTGATACCGTAGAATTTGATTTGCAAGAAGGCAAAAAAGGATTGAATGCAGTAAATGTCAAAGTAATTTAGTATATATACTAATTGGCGTTAATTAACATCGAAAAAGCCTGTCAACGTAAGTTGACGGGCTTTTTTATTTTGCATAAAAGGAGAGCAATCTTCCACAAAAAAAGGCCCTTGAGAACTTTATCTCAAGGGCCTTTCTATTATTTACAGAACGAATTATTGTTCTGCGCCCAGTAATCTACCGGTTAGGGAGTCAATATGTACTTTCAATTTTGGCTGAGAAATCAACGCTTCGGGCAAAGGGATAATTCGTCCAAATTGAGGAACCGCATATTCAGCACTGAAGATATTCCTGGCGCCATCATCAATCAACAATTGGCTAGAGATAGGCAAGACAGTGTAAATACCGGTCTTATCACCTTTATCTTTGGCACCAACCGAAGCTGCTGCTGCATTGATAGGATTAATGCTTACAAAGACCGGAGCGCCGCTTAAATCGTCACTCGCTACAAGTCCTCTAAGTGCCGACAATCGAAACAGCACTTGTTTATTTACTGATACATCAGGAATAAAACTCAGAGTTTGAGTTTGAACTTCGGTGGTAACTTTACCAACAAAAAGTTCCGTCAGGTTTTGTTCCATCTTATTCAATCCCTCCAACATAGCCTTAAACGAAACTCCATCTGCCGGAAGTTTTTCCACATCGGCAGTCAACAAGCCTAATCTGCTTTCGCGGATACGGTAAATTTGTTTAGCGGCTCCCTCGGCCAATTTGGCTTCAGAACCGGCCATCATATATTCCTCGCCCAATGGAAGCAATGTTTGCACAGGTGCATCTTCATTACGGATAGACGAAAGCTGAGTCTCTTGAAGTTTTGAGGGTGGAGTTACATTTACCCCACAAAGTATACCATCTGTAGTTACCGTCAAATTATTCAACGCTGAATTTTTAGTTGGCTTTACAGCATAAGTTCTGTTAGGATCTGCAATTGGGCGGGTTCTTACTATAATGTCTTTTATCTTATAAGTTGTTTTCTCTTCGGTGACAACTTTATTAGTTGCTAAGTAACGCTCAGAGTAGCGATAAAACATACCCGGCTTCTGAGTCACTTTTTCAGTTTGCACTTCAATCAGAAACTCTGTTTTGGGCAATGCATACACTAAAGCCGGTTCGCCATCGGCAATTGAGAAAGGTACCTGAGCTGATGCAAAAAGCGCTAGTGTCAAGCATGTTGATAGAAAGAATAGCTTTTTCATAATTTTATTATGAGTTACAAGTTATGGGTTACAAGAATAGGAGCCGATAGGACTCCCATTCTAAAACGTATAATAATGAACTTTATTTCTTTGCCGCAGCTTTCGCTTTTGGTTTGGCAGTCGTTTTCGACTTAGTTGTTGATTTAGCTTTAGCTTTGGCAGGAGTCTTGGCTTTAGCCGGTGCTTTCTCTTTTTCCGGTTTTGCAGCCGCACCTTTACGACCGAAAGGTTTCTTTTTATTAGCAGCTTCCGGCTGAGCAGCAATCAGGTCCAAACAGGCTTCTAGCGTTAGTGAAAGCGGATCGGTTCCTTTTGGTATTTTATAATTTACTTTGTCGCGTGTAAAATAGGGACCAAATCGACCATTGAGTACCTGAATTTCATTTTCAGCACCCAGGGTTTGAATGATACGGTTTTTTTCTACTTCGCGCTTTTCTTCAATAATCTCGATAGCCCGTTCGGTGCTTACTTCCATCGGATCATCCGTTTTTGGCAAGGAATAAAAAGCGCCATCGTGACGAATATACGGACCGAAACGACCGATAGCCACCGTCATCACCTTTTCTTCGAATTCGCCCACCTGACGGGGAAGTTTAAATAAGTCGAGCGCTTGTTCATACGTAATGCTTTCGATGGACTGATCGCGCCGTAAAGACGCAAAAACAGGCTTCTCTTCCTCTTCCACCGTGCCGATTTGAGCCAACGGACCGTATTTCCCTATTTTTACCGAAAGTTGACGTCCGCTTTTTGGATCTACACCCAAAATACGCTCTCCCACCTGACGTTCGGAGTTTTTCATTGTATCCTCTACAATCGGGTGGAATTTCTTATAAAATTTATCGATAGATTCCGTCCATTTAATATCACCATCTGCAATATTATCGAACTCTTTTTCCACATCAGCCGTGAAATTATAGTTCAACACATCGGGAAAATATTCTGTCAAGAAGTCGGTAACTACTGTACCTATATCTGTTGGAAAAAGTTTTGACTTTTCAGCTCCGGTATTCTCGGCTTTGATTTTATCAGTAATCTTTCCTGCTTTTAATTTTAATACATTAAAATCACGTTTTAAAGCTTCGCGATCTCCTTTTTCTACATACAAACGATTTTGAATCGTAGAAATAGTTGGTGCATACGTTGAAGGACGACCAATGCCCAGCTCTTCCAGTTTGCGAACCAGACTTGCCTCTGCATAACGTGGAGGTTTTTGCGAGAAACGTTCCTGAGCCACAATCTCTATTGGCAACAATTTCTCTCCCTGATTCATTTTTGGCAATAATGAATCGTTTTCAGCATCCGTTTCGTCATCGGTAGATTCCAAATATACTTTCAGGAATCCGTCGAAAACGATTACTTCACCTGAAGCAACAAACTGGTGCTTTACACCGGATATACTTATATAGATAGATGTTTTTTCGAGTTCGGCATCAGCCATTTGCGAAGCAATGGTTCGTTTCCAAATCAACTCGTACAAGCGTTTTTCCTGCGAAGTTCCTTCTACGGTATGCGCATTCATATAACTTGGACGAATAGCCTCATGCGCTTCTTGTGCACCTTTACTTTTAGTAGTAAACTTACGAATATGTACGTATTTTTGACCTGCCATGCTGATAATTTCAGCTTTTGAAGTTCCTAATGCCAAATCGGAAAGATTTACCGAGTCGGTACGCATGTAGGTTATTTTTCCGGCTTCATACAGACGTTGAGCCACTTGCATGGTTTGCGATACCGAAAAACCAAGCTTACGCGCTGCTTCCTGTTGCAATGTAGAAGTGGTAAAAGGTGGTGCCGGTGATTTTTTAGCCGGTTTGGTAATGATGCTATCCACACTAAATTGTGCATCCTTGCATTTTTCCAAAAACTCCATTGCTTCGGTTTTTGTTGCAAACCGTTGTTGTAACTCAGCTTTCAACTCAATGGCTTTACCTGCTACGTCCACCGAATCAAAAATAGCATTTACACGATAAGTGGCTTCGGCAGTAAATTGGTTGATCTCACGTTCGCGTTCCACAATAAGTCGAACAGCTACTGACTGTACACGTCCGGCAGACAAGGATGGACGAATTTTACGCCAAAGTATGGGTGAAAGTTCAAAACCCACAATGCGGTCGAGAACACGACGAGCTTGTTGGGCATCAACTAAATTTATATCAATATTCCGTGGGTTTTCAATCGCATGAAGAATAGCCTCTTTTGTTATTTCGTGAAAAACAATGCGGCGGGTATTTTCCGGCTTTAATTTCAGTTCTTCATATAGGTGCCAGGCAATGGCCTCTCCCTCGCGGTCTTCATCGGACGCGAGCCATACAACTTCAGATTCCTTGCATGCTTTTTTTAATTCGGCTACTGTTTTTTTCTTATCAGTAGAAACAGCATATTGTGGTTGGTAATTATTTTCGAAGTCAATACCTATTCCTTTTTCGGCCAAATCGCGGATGTGCCCAAAACTGGACATAACATGATAGTCGCTTCCGAGGAATTTCTCTATCGTTTTAGCTTTAGCTGGGGACTCGACAATAACAAGGTTTTTTGGCATAGGAACAGATTAATTTACAATTTACAATATGTAATTTTCAAAATTGAGTGCAAAATAACAAAAACAAGTAGGTACGAGCCAAATTTTCAGCACATTATTTTTGTTTTTTATTGAATTTGGTTTAAAAACTGCCATATTGTAGACATAAGGATATATTAAATTCACTAAACATACATTTTTCATTGAAATATTGACTGTTATAATTCACTAATAGTCAAGATGAAAAAATGACGGAACAACTTTGAGTCATCCCGTCATCGAAACTATATAATCTTATCTTTTATGCAATCCGCACTCTTTTTGATCGGGATTCTCCCACCACCATCGTCCGGCGCGAATATCTTCACCCGGCTCAATGGCTCGTGTACATGGCTGACAACCGATGCTTGGAAAACCTTTGTCGTGGAGTTTATTGTACGGCACCTGATGTTGTTTAATATAATCCCACACTTCTTGTTCTGAGAAATTAATCAGTGGGTTGAGTTTTATAAGTTGGTTACCTTCGTCCCACTCTACCATTTGCACGGCTTGACGAGTAACCGATTGGTCGCGGCGCAATCCACAAATCCAAACATCAAGGCCTGCAAAAGCACGCTTCAATGGTTCTAGTTTACGTACATGACAGCATCTTTTTCGTTGGTCTATACCATTATAAAAGAGATTAACTCCCTCCGCCTTCACCATTTTTTCCACTTCTGTATGATCGGGAAAAAAAACCTCGAGTTTTATGTCGTACTTCGAATTGGTACGCTCAATCAAACTATAGGTTTCGGGGAAGAGTCGACCTGTATCCAATGTAAAAATACGTGTATCCTTATCTACCTTGACAACCAGATCGGTCAAGACCTGATCTTCAATTCCCAGACTGGACGACAAAGCAATCTTGCCTTTGTATTCTTCCAGAAAGAAACGAAGCACTTCTTCAGGCGACTTGTCCTGAAATTGTTGGTTGAGTTGTTCTATGTTCATGATACTAATTTCATTGATATTTGTCCTTCGGACGATATTACTTTCAGTGACATTAACTTCGTTTTTATTATCATATCGTCCGAAGGACAAATATCTTTAATATCAGCGAAGCTTATATCGATTTTTTAAATGGCAAACGATTCATCTTCCAAATCATGCACAATCATTCCGGCACCAACAGTTTCGAAGGTATTTTCGTCAATCAGCACCAAACTACCGGTAATGCGGTTTTCCTGATACGAATCGTACTTAAGCGGTTTCATTGCTTTGATAGTAATGTGTGCAATATCGTTTACATTCACCGTTTTATCATCCAAAATATTTTCCAGCGTATTGATGTTTACTTTATAATGTACTTCTTTGATGATGGCGCGTGTTTCGTCGGTTGCATGGCGAATAATATATTTTCCACCCACATTTAATGGTCGGTGATTCAGCCAGCAAACCATAACCGATACATTGGCACTAACAGTTGGTTTATGTTCATCCGATTTTATAATAATATCACCACGACTAATGTCGACATTGTCTGCCAAACGGATAGAAACAGATTGTGGAGTAAATGCCTCTTCGAGCGATTGATTTCCTTCGTCGATTGCCACGATTTTTGAGGCTGTCTTCGATGGCAAAACAGTTACTGCATCACCCACTTTGAAGCTGCCACCCGAGATCCGACCGGCGTATCCGCGGTAATCGTGAAACTCATCACTGTAGGGGCGAATAACATATTGTACAGGAAAACGAGCTGGTAGTTTAGTTTCATCAACACGCACAGGCAATGTTTCGAGCAAGTGCAACAAGGTTTCGCCTTTGTACCAGGGTATATTGGTAGAAGCATCAACCACATTATCGCCATTCAAAGCCGAAATGGGGATAAAGATGACATTCTTCAACTTTAATATTTTGGAAATTTCTTCGTATTCCTTCTTAATCGTATTGAAAACATCTTCTGAGAAGCCAACCAAATCCATTTTGTTGATGGCCACCACCACATTAGGTATCTGCAATAACGAAGCAATGTACGAGTGACGTTTGCTTTGCTCGATAATTCCATTGCGGGCATCGATAAGAATAATGGCCACATCGGCAGTAGAAGCACCGGTAACCATGTTACGGGTATATTCAATATGTCCCGGAGTGTCGGCAATAATAAATTTACGTTTAGGAGTAGCAAAATAGCGGTAAGCCACATCGATGGTAATGCCTTGCTCGCGCTCAGCACGAAGGCCATCGGTAAGCAGTGCAAGATTTACTTCATCGCCCAGACCAAGGCGCTTGCTCGCATCTTTTACGGCTTGCATCTGATCTTCGAAAATAGATTTGCTATCATAAAGTAATCGGCCGATAAGTGTGCTCTTGCCATCATCCACGCTCCCTGCAGTACTAAACCGCAAAAGCTCCATATCTAAATATCCTGTTGTATCTTTTGTTTGTGTTGACATAATCTTGTTTTTATTCAATTGTGAATTGTAAATTATCAATTATGAATTGATTAGAAATATCCCGCCTTCTTTCTATCTTCCATAGCCGCTTCGGAGCGTTTATCGTCCGATCGGCCACCCCGTTCGGTAACCCGAGAGCTGGCTATTTCGTCGATAATATCTACCAATGAGTTGGCAGTTGAAAGCGTCAAACCTGTACAGGTAATATCACCGATAGTACGACAACGAACTTGTTTTACCTCCACTGTTTCGGTTGGTTTGCGCGGAATGGCATCCAAGGCTGCATAAATTACTCCGTCGCGTTCAAACACTTCACGTTCGTGAGTGTAATATAATGATGGAAGAGGGATGTTTTCTTGTAAAATATATTGCCATACGTCCATCTCCGTCCAGTTACTGATAGGAAAAACGCGGAAGTGCTCACCCAATTGTTTTTTACCGTTGAAGATGTTCCACAATTCCGGACGTTGGTTTTTAGGATCCCATTGTCCAAACTCATCGCGGTGTGAAAAGAAACGTTCCTTGGCACGGGCTTTTTCCTCGTCGCGACGAGCGCCACCCAATGCAGCATCAAATTTATGTTCTTCGAGCGTATCCAGCAGTGTAACCGTTTGCAGTTTATTGCGACTGGCCGTATATCCTTTCTCCTCGACCGCACGACCTGTTTTTATCGATTCTTCGACCGAACCAACTATTAAGCTGGCACCCAACAGCTCCACTAATTCATCGCGATACGTAATGGTTTCTTCAAAATTATGTCCTGTGTCGATATGCACAAATGGAAATGGAATGGCAGCCGGGTAAAAGGCTTTGTAAGCCAAATAAGCCATTACGATAGAATCTTTTCCGCCCGAAAAAAGCAAAGCCGGTTTTTCGAACTGCGCCGCCACTTCACGTAAAATAAAGATTGATTCGGACTCTAATTCTTTGAGGTGAGTTAGTTTGTAGCTCATAGATATTGTTGGATTGAGTAATTGTTGATTTATGTAATTGAATACGATGCAAAATTACGTCGCGCATCAACGCAAAAGAATACCACAATAGAAGTAAATCTATACCATAAACAAGGTAGACAAAGTATATACCTTGCTGAATGACACTACTTGAGACCGGAAAACACAAACTATCGTTTTGTCAGAAAATCATCTGCTTTAAGCTTAAAAGTACGTTGCGGAGCAGTAACACTACATGCTTTAAACATAAAACAATGTGCTTTTTGTCAAAAGCAATGTGCTTTGAGCATCATACCATGTGCTTTGAACATAAAAGCACATGCTATGGACTCCATACACTTGTTTTTATACAGAAAATCCTATCTTCATGGAGGAAAGCACCATGCAAAAGATAGGATTAGCGTTAGTCAGGTGAACTGATCTTAAATTTTCAACGCTTTGTTTTCTTCTTTGATTCTTACAAAAAGCATAATAGAATTGAGAATAGTAAAAACAATGGCGGTAAAGTAGAGATTGAACACAAGAGGAATAATTGCAATTTCTGCTATCACAATTACATAATTTGGATGTTTTATGTATTTGTATGGTCCTTTTTTGACGAGCGGGAAACCGGTGACATGATAGATTCTAGTATTCCAGAATTTACCCAGCGATCCAATTACCCAAGCTTTGAAAGCCAAAAGCATAAAATAGACTACCAGTAATACTGCATTAAACGACTCGTCTTGCACAGTAAAACACTCCACCACCAACGAGATGAGAAAGAACATGTGAAGTGCCACTATAAACGGATAATGCTTCCGCCCATACTCTACAGCACCTTGCTGCAACAACCAAATTTCGTTCCTACGGGAGTGGAGCAGTTCCACCACACGGGTAAGAATAACAAACGAAATAAAAAAGATGAAAGCCATATTATTTATTCATTTGAAGTAAAACCATCTCGCACGAAAAACCGGGACCCATCGATACCATCAGTCCATAACCGTTTTCGAAACCTTGCGTAAAAAATCTTTCCAAAACGTAAAGCACTGTTGCGCTGGACATGTTACCATTATCGTTCATCACTTCGCGTGTGTTTTTCAAAAAATCACCTTCCACCGCCAACACGTCCTGATAAGCAGTGAGTATTTTCTTGCCTCCTGGGTGAAAAATAAAATTCTTAATGTCTGATATTTTCAACTGATGCTTATCAAGAAATGAAGTGATATCGTTGTTTACGTTTTCATGAATAATGCTCGGAATATCCGACGAAAACAACACTTTGAAGCCCGCGTCCATAAACTCCCAACCCATAACGTCTAGCGAGTCATAATAGAGTTTGCTCTCATTGGCCAGGAATGTGATTTTATTTTTAGTCTTGTTTACATGATGATCACCGGTTACCAGGCATGCTGCAACACCATCGGCAAAAAGGCTTGAACCTATAAAATTACTTTTACTGTAATCGTTACGCAAAAAAGTAAGCGAGCATAACTCTACCGCTACCAGCAAAACCACAGCATCCGGATTGGCTTTGGCCAACGTATGGGCTTTCGCATAGCCCGAAACACCACCTCCACAACCCAAACCAAAAATTGACATGCGATTTACGTGCTGACTCAGTCTCATTTTATTGATAATAAGCGCATCCAAACTGGGAGTAGAAAGTCCGGTAGTGGAAATAAAAATAAGATCGGTAATGTCTTCTTTATTGATTTGTGCCGATAAAATACAATCTTCGATGGCTTTGATAGAATATTCGAGTGACATACGGATATACTCGGCATTTTGTTCCTGAAAACCGTGTAAATTGACATAATAATCAAGCGGTTTACAGAAATTCCTGGTGATAATCTCGGTGCTATCAAATGCAGTCAACATTCTCTCCACCTGCGGATAAGAGGGAGCAAATAAATTTTTGGCATGTTGTTTCACCTCTTGCTGACTTATTTTAAAAGGGAAATCGATTTTCGAAATAGCTGCTAGTGCTGGCATAAATAGTGAGGATTTTAAACTTTTAGTACTGCAATGGGATAAATAAAACAATTGTTCATCTAACAATTTTAAACACTTAATTGTTTCATTCGCATAAGAATAGTCATAAATATTCATATCGTCCACAATTACTGATGCACGATATGAAAATCAACAACGATTAAAATATAAAGTATATCACTTGTTCAAATATATATTTTATATAATTATCTTGAAATTAGTTTGATTATTAATTAGAATGAGTTTACCTTTACACTCCAATTTAGTTGGTCATAAAATATTTATTTTGATATGCATTTATTAGTTGTAGGCATTAATTTTAAAACAGCAGATGTCAGCATTCGGGAGAAACTTCATTTTTCTAATGAAATAAAAACTAAGGCGTTGCATCTCCTGAACACATATAAATCAATAAAAGGCAGCGTAATACTATCTACCTGTAATCGGGTGGAAATTTACACCTCGGTAAGCGATGTGGAAAAAGGAAGCAATGAAGTTCTTGATTTCATCAGTACGTTTCATTCCATCCCAACAGACAAACTTTTGCCAATTGTGTATAAGAAGAACTGTCAGGATGCGGTGGTGCACCTCTTCAAAGTGGCATCCAGCTTAGATTCGATGGTATTGGGCGAATATCAGATTCAGGGACAGGTGAGAGATGCCTATTTCGAAGCAAAGAATAGCGAATCCACTAACGGTCTGCTGAATAAGGTATTTCAAACAGCTATTCAGATAGGTAAAAAGGTCCGCTCTGAAACAAAAATAGGCGATGGTTCGGTATCAGTAGCCACATTGGCCGTGGATATGGTGAAACAAATTTTTGGCGACCGCGAAAATGTCAACATCCTATTGGTAGGTGCCGGGAAAATATCCAACCTCACAGCTGATTATCTTCAACAAAAATTCAAAAACTGCAATATAACGGTGGCAAACCGATCGGGAGCTACCGAACTGGCTCAACGGGTGGATGCTAAAACCATTGAGTATTCTGAACGATTTGATGGTATACTTAAAAACGACATCATTATCGCTTCTACCAGTGCGCCCAACTTTATTGTTTGTCGCCATGAAATAAACATGATGAAAGAAGCTTTACAGGGTAAAACCCGCATTTTTATCGATTTATCTATACCCCGAAACATAGATCCGGAAATCAATAACATTGACAACTGCTTCGTTTATTCTATTGATGACATTAACAAGATGATAGACTCCACCCTTGATAAAAGAACGCTTGAAGTGTCGAAAGCAGAAGAAATCATCAAGGATATTTCGGAAGATTATTTTGAATGGTATTCCAAACAGTTCATTATGCCGGCCATGGCCGAAATAAAAAAAGGATTGGTAGTCGTAAAGCAAAGCACACTGGATCTGCATGAAGCATTTACAAATAAGCTGGATGAAGCTCAAAAAGAGGATTTGAATAAAGTATTGGATGCCTATTCCGACAGAATTATCAAAGTCATCATGTCCAATCTGAGAAAAGCAAGCACCAGAGAAGAAATGATTTCCATTACCAAAACATTGAAAGACTCCTTTACCATAGAAACTCATGAGGATGAATAGAAAATACCTTGTCGCTACCCGTCCCAGTTTGCTGGCATATACTCAAACGCAGCAAACTGTTGAATTGCTGAAGGCACAACATCCGGATTGTGAATTTGAAATCATAAAAATATCTACTCACGGCGACGCTGTAACCGATAAACCCCTGACTGCTTTTGGCGGAACCGGGGTTTTTGTCAAAGAATTGGAGAATGCTATTCTGGAAGGCAGAGCCGATTTTGCCATACATAGTCTGAAAGATGTACCCAGTATTCAGCCCGATGGGTTAGTACTCGCTGCTTTCCCGACAAGAGAAGATCCACGCGATGTGTTGCTTATCAAAAACGGACTCAGCATTGATGAGTTGAATGACAATTGCACCATTGGAACGGGCAGTCCGCGCCGCATTGTGCAGATTGCCGAACTAAAACCAGGAGCTATTTTTACCGATTTGCGTGGCAATATTGATACCCGTTTAAAAAAACTCGAAGAGGGTCAATACGATGCCATAGTGCTTGCTGCTGCCGGACTAAAACGATTGGGAAAAGAAATTGATCAAAAAGCATTTCTACCCGTCGACGCTTGCATACCTGCCATTGGACAAGGTGCGATAGCCATAGAATGCCGCAAGGATGATGAAGAAACAATAGCATTGCTTCGAACAATCAACAACAAGGATACCGAAACAGCTATTCTTGCCGAAAGAGCATTTATGAAAACCGTAGGCGGAGGATGTAAATTTCCATTAGGAGCTTACGCTACTATCGAAAATGAAACGGTACAGCTGGCAGTTATGTTGGGCAACCATCACACGCAGCAAATCATTCGGTTTTCAGACAAGGCAAGTGTCACTGAAGCTGAAAAATTAGGAAAGAATCTAGCAGCAAAAATTATAGCAGAAGCCAATAAACTGGGAATAGAGATAGTGAAGTAAAGCCGAGAGATCGGAATTCCGATTCCGACACAAACCGATTTCGAACAAACAATGTTCAACAACGCCATGAGCACATTAACTGGAAAAACAATCATTTCTACCCGACCGCTGACTGAAGATGACACCATCAAAAATCATCTGACAGCCAAAGGAGCTTGTGTGCTTGATTTTCCGATGATAAGAACTATCGGCCTTGAGCTGACTGCTGAACAGACATCGATACTTCGAACCATAAATGAGTACGAGTGGATAGTGTTTACCAGCAAGAATGGAGTAATTCATTTTTACAAGCAGTTGAATGCGTTGAACATTGATGAAAAAATAATAGCCGGTAAGAAAATAGCCGTTATTGGTAAAAGCACAGGCGAAGAAGTACTGAAACACAACGGAAGCACCCACCTGATATCTTCAGGCAAAACATCGGAAGATTTATTGGCCGAAATACAGAAAGAAATTAAGCCTACTGATAAAGTACTGTTGGCTCTTGGTGAACTGGCAGAAGATAAGCTCGAAAAAGGACTGGCTCCCATCTGCATAGTTCATCGTATAAATGTGTATAAAACAATAGAGTTGGAATATACAACCAATGAAATAATTGACCGGATAAGAGACGATAATTATCAGATTGTACTCTTTACCAGTCCATCCGGATTTCGAAATTTCAACAAAATAATGCTTGCAAACAATATAACATCTGAAGTCAGGGCTGCATGCATAGGCAAGACCACAGAAATGGAACTATTGAAAAACAATTGTTGTCCGTTGGTTGTTTCTCCGACGTCGGATGCAGAAAGTTTTACAAACGAAATAGAACGTTTTTTCAACAACAATAAAAATATATAGCATATGTCATTTCCAGTAACAAGACTCCGTCGCCTAAGGAAGAATCCGATTCTTAGAAGCATGATTTCAGAAACGTCCATCAGTGCTGATGATTTAATCATGCCGTTATTTGTTTGTCCGGGCACAAACGTAAACAATCCTATTTCGTCCATGCCGGGCAATTCGCAACTATCCATCGACTTATTGTTGGAAGAGTGCGCCAGAATACTTGCTGCGGGCGTCAAATCGGTTTTGCTTTTTGGAATCCCTGAAAGCAAAGACGAAGACGGTCATGTGGCTTGCGAACACAATGGTATTGTTCAGAAAGCCATCCGCGCCATTAAAGGGCAATTTGGGAATGACTTGTTGATAGTAGCCGATGTTTGTAACTGCGAATATACAACGCACGGACATTGCGGAACGATTGTAGATGGTGATGTAGACAACGACCTTACTTTGGTAACGCTTGCCAGCCAATCATTATCACTGGCACAAGCCGGTGCAGATGTGATTGCCCCGAGCGATATGATGGACGGACGTGTAAAGAAAATCCGTGAAATATTGGACGAAAACGGCTTTAGCCAAACACCTATCATGGCTTATTCTGCAAAATACGCTTCGGGCTTTTACGGTCCGTTTCGTGAAGCTGCCGAATCGGCTCCAAAATTTGGTGACCGTCGCAGCTACCAAATGAATCCTGCCAATTCCGACGAAGCCATGCGCGAAATTGCGCTTGATATCGAAGAAGGAGCTGATATCGTAATGGTAAAACCGGCTATGAGTTACCTTGACATTATTTACCGGGCAAAACAAACCTTCAATATTCCCGTAGCAGCTTACAGTGTGAGTGGCGAGTTTTCGATGATAAAAGCTGCCGGAGCAAACGATTGGATTGATCAGGAACGTATCATGATGGAAGTGGTACTCTCTATAAAACGTGCCGGTGCCGACATTATCATTACTTATTTTGCTAAAGAAATTGCAGAAGTATTAAACAGAAAATAAACCCCTAGCCCCTAAAGGGGAATTATTATATCATGAGTATCGAAAATAGCAAAATAGCTTTTAAAAGCGCATGCGAAGTAATTCCTGGCGGTGTAAATTCTCCGGTAAGAGCTTTCAAAAGCGTAGGCGGACAGCCCGTTTTAATCGGCAAGGGCAAAGGTTCAAAGATTACCGACATTGACGGAAACGAATATATAGATTTTATAAGTTCATGGGGACCATTAATCCTCGGACACGCCTACCAACCTATCGTAGAAGCCATTCAGAGGACAGCAGAATTGGGAACCAGCTACGGAGCTCCAACTTTGGCGGAAACTGAAATGGCAGAACTAATCGTGAGCATGGTACCTTCCATCGAAATGGTAAGAATGGTGAGTTCCGGCACTGAAGCTACCATGAGTGCCATCCGCTTGGCACGTGGTGTAACCGGAAGAAGTAAAATTCTGAAATTTGCAGGCTGCTACCATGGTCATGGCGATAGCTTTTTAATCAAAGCCGGTTCGGGGGCGCTGACGCTTGGATTGCCGGATAGTCCGGGTGTTCCCGAAAGCATTGCTAAAGATACACTGACAGCTAATTACAACGATCTACCTTCCGTAGAAAAAATGTTTGCTGAATATGCAAACCAAATTGCAGCTATCATCGTTGAACCTGTGGCTGCCAATATGGGTACGGTCCTTCCACAAAAAGGTTTTTTGGAAGGACTACGAAAAATTACCGAAGACAATGGAGCTTTGTTGATTTTTGACGAAGTCATTACCGGTTTCAGGTTATCGCCCGGTGGTGCACAACAATACTACGGCGTGATGCCCGACATTACAACTCTTGGTAAAATTATTGGTGGTGGCTTACCTGTTGGGGCATACGGTGGAAAAAAATCCGTTATGCAACAGTTGGCACCCGTTGGACCAATTTATCAGGCCGGAACATTATCGGGAAATCCGTTGGCTATGGCTGCCGGACTGGAAATGCTCAAAACATTGAAAAACAATCCGTCTATCTACGAAGAACTGGAACGCAAAGCAGCTAAGTTTGAAAAAGGATTAAAAGAAAATTTACAAAAAACCGGGGTGAAAGCAGTTATCAATCGCGTTGGATCATTGTTGACTATGTTTTTTACCGACCTGGAAAAAGTTGAATCATTCGAAGAAGTGATGAAATCCGATCAGGCCAAGTATGCAAGATATTTTAGTCTGGCACTTGAAGCAGGCATTTATTTAGCACCATCTCAGTTCGAAGCTGCCTTTATCTCCAACGCACACAGCGACGAAGATATCGAAAAAACAATTGAAGCCAGTTATCAGGCGATGACAAAATTATAACCCAAAGAAAAGCAACATGTCAAACTCAATATTCATAGATACTCTCAAAGGCGTTAAACGTGAAAGACCACCGGTTTGGTTTATGCGCCAGGCAGGTAGGGTTCTCCCCTCCTATCTCGAACTACGCAAGCAACATAGCTTTCGCGAATTGATGCTAAACCCTGAGTTGGCAGCAGAAGTTACCTTACTACCTGTGAATGATTTAGGCGTAGATGCGGCTATCTTATTTTCCGACATTCTTATCATTCCCGAAGCATTGGGAATGGATCTGAAATTTACGGATAAAGGTCCTATTTTTGATAATCCGTTGCAAGATGCCAGAAACCAACTGTCATCGTTGAAAGCCGACAGTTCTAAATTGGAACATGTGTACAAAGCGCTGGACATTATCAAAAAACAAAAGCCTGAAGACGTTGCTCTGATTGGATTTTGCGGAGCACCGTTTACCACTTTCTGCTATATGGTAGAAGGCAATAGCGCCAATCATAATTTTTCGAATGCCATCAAACTGTTCTACAACGATCCAAAATTGTCGGCACAAATTCTGGAAATAATTACCGAACTTTCCATTGAATACGCCACTACGCAAACAGAACATGGCATTGATGTGTTTCAACTATTCGAAACGCATGCAGGTCTGATTCCTTCCGAAATGTATATCGAACGCATCATGCCTTTTGTAAACAGAATAACCAATGCGGTGAGAAGCAAAAACACACCCGTGATATTTTTCCCTAAAGGATTGGGTATAGGATTGGCGCATATCAACTATGATGTGGCCGATTTCGTAGGCATCGACTGGCAATATTCATTGCCGGAAGCCAGAGCACTGTGCGACAACAAAGTAGGGGTTCAGGGAAATCTGGATCCGCGCATTTTGGCTATCGACAACAAAGAAATTCTAGAAGCAGAACTTGAAAAATATAAAACTTTTGGTCAACAAAACCATAACTGGATTTTTAATACCGGTCATGGACTTTCGCCCGACAATAAACTTGAAAACGTAAAGTTTGTTGTAGATTGGGTAAAAAAGACCAATTGGAACAGAGACTAAATAATTCCCAACATGAAAATAACTCCCGAATTTTTAAATAAATACAATAAAACAGGTCCACGATATACAAGTTATCCGCCGGCCACCAGTTTTAGCACCAAGTTTACGACTGCCGACTTTATTCCCGCAGTTATAAAGTCGAATGCGCAATACCCTGAAAGTATTTCTATCTATATTCATATTCCGTTTTGTCCGCAATTGTGCCATTTTTGTGGTTGCAACACTACTGCATTCGAAAGTGCTGCTAAAATCAGACG
>Ga0302321_100000151_pt1 | contig 61588 bp, 46 predicted proteins | sample Fen_T0_1_FD_202505 | JGI IMG/M metagenome (GOLD analysis project Ga0302321, IMG submission 202505) | Peat permafrost microbial communities from Stordalen Mire near Abisko, Sweden - Fen_T0_1 | ecosystem: Environmental > Terrestrial > Soil > Wetlands > Permafrost | place: Sweden: Abisko... | reverse complement strand
GGGACTAACGTACGTGAGCAGCACACCCGCACCATCAGCGTCTTCGAACGGCTCCGCTTGGAAGAGCGCCCGCTGCAAGCCGTCTGGCCCGCCGTGCAAGTGATTCGACCCCTGGTTTTGTGGCAAGGGGTAGTGCGTGCCGTCGATGACTAGATCCCCATCGGCAATCCGGTTTGCATACCGCCCCACGACGGCGCCGATGAAGTAGCAGTCCGACAGATAACCCTCGAGATTGTCGTAGCCCAAAACCACGTCGGAAAGGCACCCATCGCCATCTGGGACGTTGATGCCAGTGATGATGGCACCGAAGTCGATGACATTGACGGACGCACCGTGACAGTTGGTCAGTCGATGCTGAAACACTTCGCGGCCGTCGTCGAGCACCCCAAAGTTCTCACGCTGGTAGCGCGTCACGGATCCTTGATGCGTGGGTGGGCGACTCGCTTGCCGCTGTGCCGCTTGAAATGCTGTAGTCACGCTTTGGTTGATAGCCAAGTCAATGCACTCGTCAAGACAAGCTGCGTCAAGCAGTTATAACCCTCGGCGGAACTGCCCCAACGCCGACCCCTTATCGCACTCTCAGGGTTTCCCTGACGAAAAACTCGGGCATTTGTCGCTGGTTTGCCAGCGCAAGGCCCACACCACGTAAGGATCCCGCACCAACACAGAGTCACGCAACACAGTGCAAAACCCGAAACATGCTAGAAACATGTGTCTGCGCCGCATCTTCAACCTAATCCGATGGTGGGCCCTGAGGCGACGTCTGGGCTTTGTCCGTAGCATCCCTGGCGCAACGAAAGCCCGCAACGAGCATGCGCCAGCTTGCGGGATGGTGCACGCGATTGGTCACACGTAACCCTGGACCTGGATAGTTGAATGCGCCCCCGCGCAAGACCTTCTCACAGGTCGTGGGCACGGGATTCGAACCGGTGAACCCGCGCCTGCCGCTATCGCGGATCTCGTTCTGAGCATGAAGGATCTGCTCGCAGGTGCCAGGCTTGCCTTCATTGGCCGTGGCACGCCGATAGGCGTAAGGGTCATAGTCGTCGGCGGTCCACTCCCAAACGTTGCCTGCCAAATCGAGATGCCCATAGGGGCCTTTGCCCGCCGGAAAAGAGCCAACTTCGCAAGTGGTCTGCCCGCGCGGCCCGACCGCTCGCATGAAGCATCCATAGCGCGTTGGATCTGGGCTGTCGTTTCCCCACACGAAGTGCCTTCGATCATCACCACTGGCTGCGCGCTCCCATTCGGCTTCACGCGGCAACCGCTTGCCAACCCAGCGGCAGTAAGTGTCCGCGTCGTCCCAAGAAACGCCCGAGATCGGTTGCTTCGGCGCACGAAATCGGGCGTCGTTTCCGGCATGAAACGAGCGTGCTGCATCTTCCCGGTACATGCGGCAAATGCCTGCCTTCATGCAGGCGCGGTAGTCCTGCACCGTAACCTCGAGCGTGTCCAAATAGAACCCGGCTACCGAAACGCGATGCGCTGGGTGTTCGTCCTCTTCGCCGCCAAGGTCACTGCCCATCGTGAATTGTCCACCAGGCACCAAGAGCATGCCGTTCGGATCGGTTGAGCGGGACGATGTGGTGAGCGCAATTGGCGGCACTTCCTCAGGGGTGGTTGCTGGCGCAGGGTCGTTCGGCGCCGATTCGCCAGCATCGTTGTTGATCACCGGGCGCGCCCCACCGGCGTCGACCTTCGCAGACATCGACAGCGAACCCGCTGCGCCCACAATCGCTTTCGGTACTGACACATCCGGTGAACCGCGACGCATGCAGGCAAATCCAAGCAGTAGACTGTTTCCGAGAGCCAGCAGCACCAATGCAGACGCGAGGACTCGGGATTTCACGGCGGGATATTGGACCAGCCTTCGACTCGATGCACGGTCAATCCGCACCAAAGCGGCAGCACGGACGCGTCGAAGCCGGAAACCCGCGCGCGCACTAGGCGACGGCTACTTCTTCGATCTTGGCAACGGTACCGTCTTCGAACAGCCAGAAGGCGACGGTCTCGTCTTCGTAGGTCACGCAGTGCAGCTCGAGCGCCATTCCTGGGGGGGTGAGACTTTCGTCGATTTCCACGACCATCGCGCTGCCGTCATGGGTCTCAATTATCTGGTGAACTTGCATACCGATCCAATCGGCCAGTCTGAGAATTACATGAGGCCCGTCAAAAATCTGCAAGGCTTTCAGGGGGTACGCAGGCTGGCTGCCCCACACGAGCGCGTAGTTCAGGCGCAAAGAGCTCTGAGCAGAAGTCGAATGGCGTCAAGCTATGCTCAACACCCACCTGCGTGCGGGCGCTGAAAACGTCCCCGCGGCAGTGCGGACTCTCGGTGTGGCCTTGAGTTCGATGCAACGGCAACCGAAAGTTCGGTGTTCACGTGCGCCACGCACCCGCAAGCGCACCACAGTTGAACCGCGTAGGCGACAGGGGCGCACCTCGACAGCGCGCGGCCCCAGGCGCTACCTTGTTGGCCAGAACGTACGCTCGGCTCGATGTGTCACCCAAGAGGAAATCCCGCGAGTTTACCTGGCTCGATGCGAATTACACCCTGGGTTGTTGACGTCGGATCGCCCTTCGAGCTGATATGCGCCGCATGTCGACGACGCCCACCGCCAGCTCCAAGCAGCGCCGCCACCAGCGAGGTCACCGAAGCCCCGCACCCGTTGCCTCTCCCGCGCAAGTGCTCGCTCAGGTTAGGGCTGCGCCGCCAGTAACCACGGTGGCAATCGAGGAGCCGCTTTCCCCGAAAGAGATTGGTCTCTACAAAGTTCACTTCAAATTCTTGCGCGAACAGCGAAATGTCCTAAAGTTGCGCGTCAATGCGGCAGAAGACTTACTGCTCAATGGCGTCAAGGAGCCTGCACACCGCGGAGTGTGCCAACACTTGCTAGCAAAGGTTGAGCGCAGCCGTGTGCTGACAGTGTCGCAAACACTACCGCCCGCCGAAGCAGTCAAGTTGCTCGGAGGGGTCCTGCGCTTCGCGCCAGAGATGGGCTACGTGCTGCGCTACCTCGAATGCGTCAAACTGGCGGCGTCGCCGCAACAGGCTGGGGCGGCATTGACACAGGCGCTCAAGCAGACCGACTATTCCCAGCTTTCGGTGGCGCAGATGCGTCAACTCGTGATGCTGATTGTGGAGGTGTTCGCCGAACGCGACTTGCCCGTGTTCTTGTTCACAATGTTGCACGACAACGTCTTTCGTGCAGCGATTGATCGCTCGCTGGCAGACTTTCCCGAGGTACTGGGGCGCATGCTTCGACCGCTGCGCAACGTGTACGACGCGATTCGCAATGACGCCAAGGGCCCCCGCGGTTCGAATTGTCGCGCAAAACCAGTCGCCAACTGGCAGGACGTGCAAGCGGGCGTCACCTTGATGCTAAACGTCCACCCAGCAAGCCTGCTTGAATTGCATGAGCGAGCGCGATGGCGGTTGTACCAACTCGGCTGCCAGGCCCTGCGAACGAACAGCGAAACTCGGGGCGACACCCTGCAACAACTGTTGATGAGTCTGGTATTCTCAAGTCAAAACGAGCGCGCTTCGGCCGTACTCGATCTGGCATCCGCGCTGCTCGCCTCAGCGCAGTACGAACCAGCCAAGAAGCTTCTCGAGCTCGAACTCCGAAACCACCCCCAACACGCATTCATGGCGCGATGGCGCGCGGTACTCGAAATGCCACGGATCGGCACGGTCGCGCTCGAGCGCGCGCGTTCACCCAAAGAGTTACCCCCATCAGGGCGCTGGTACCGCGCTTGGGATCTCCGTAACCAGAACGATGTATTGGTTCGGTTCGGTGAGCTTGCAGAATGCTCGACCTACGCGGATCAATTGGCGCTCATGGACGGCTTGCTCGTGCCGGGGGTGTGTCGCGTCGCAGCCAGAAGTGTCGCGAGTGGTCAGCGGCCGTATCTGGCTGTGGAGTTGCCTGGCCAGCCACTGAATCAGACCAAACAATCAGGTCGAAGCGATGGCCGCATGCAGCGGCGCTGGGCGGTGGAGCTGTGTGCGATGCTGGCGGCACTGGCTTATCAGGGAATCGTTTTGGCTGATGCAGATCTGCGACGTTTCAATTCGACCGACGACGGTGGACTCTGGCTCGTGGACTTATGGCCACTTCACTCGGCAGAGTCGGCTGAGGCCTTGCGTGTGCATTGCGAATTGGCCAAGCGTGCCTGTCTACAGCTCCTTGAACCTGTGAGTCGCACCTCCATGTCGGGTGCAACGTTGGAACGCCTGGAGCAGGCCCAAACTCTCCTGGATGTGGTGCGCGCCATCGAGGAACGCGACGAAGCGGCAACCGCGCCTCACAAGCCCAAATAGTAGCGCGCCATCGGCTGGTTCGGCTGGTTCGGCTGGTTCGGCTACTTCGCTACGAGCCCGACTTTCGCGTCGTAGGCAAGTTTGCCGTAGACTGAATCCTCAAGCTCGATGCTGTAGCCATTGGGAACATTGACGTCGAAGTTGCCTCGGTCTCTCAAAATTGGTCGTTGCCCGACGCCGCCCTTGATGGCGACTTTAACCAGGTTCGGCGTGGTCTCCTTCAACTCGACGTTGGCGGTAAAGAGTTCGGCTAGGGCACTGCCGCTACGTCGATAGATGATCAGCTTGACGCGCCCCTTGTCGTCCTTTTTGAAGCGCAGCACGTCAGCGCCAAATTTCTCGCGCCCCTTGGCCAAGCACTCGGCGTGCTTGTTCGCGTCCTCTTCGCTCTTGCCGCTGCAGCTCTTGTTGACCATCTCGCTGGCACCCGAGTTCGCGTAGTCGATGAGGTAAGCCATTTCTGGCCCGGTGATCACGTCAATGGGAAAGAGCTTCGGCTCAGCCGTGGGTGCCGGCGGTGAGACATCGATCGGGGTCGGGGTGTCAGCGCTCGCCATCGCAGGCGGATCAGTAGCGGCCGACGCAATTGCCGGCACGGCTGGTGAGCCCGCAACGCCAACAACTGGCGCACTTGCGGACGGTGACGGTTGAGGCGCTGGCTCCACCCTGGGCGGCGGCGGCGAACCGCAAGCGGATGCTACGAGAAGCAGGGAGCCGAAACGGCAATTGGCGAAAAGGCAATTCATGGCGAGCTCGACCTTACAACAAAATAGCCTCACCGTCTCCTATGTCATCATCGCCTGCGGTGCCTGGCAGCTGCGTAGCGGCGGCGCACGAAAAAGAAAGTCGCCAGTAAGAATGGGGCGCCGCCGTGCACTGACGACACTCCCAACAGTCGACAACTGCAGCTGACCTGATTGCCTCCATTCGGATTGGCCGCCGTCGTCGGCGTTGTGGTCGGGCTGGTACTGCCACCTGATCCCAGAATGGGAGCGGTCGTCGTGCTGGCGCTGCCACCTTGCCCCAAGACTGAGGTCGAGTTGCGGGTGCAGTCGTTGTGACAGCTATCGGTATCTACCCGATTGCCATCGTCGCAGACCTCGATCCCCTGAAGGGTACCGTCGCCACAGATCGGCCAACCGAGGTCCCACATGAACTCACGCGTCAAGTCCACATCGATGTGCCCAGCGCTTCGCTCTGGTTCCATCAGGAGCTGGTTGCGCGCAAGTGCATCCCAATGGCTGATTGATGTTCCTTCTACGACCGGATCCGTCATGTTCAGATAGAGCCGACCCCCGGCATCAGCGCCAATATAGGTGGTCGCGTCACCATCGAGAGTGACGGTGCGGCCAACTGCTTCGGTCGACAACAGCCGAGCGTCGTTTGGATGAATGGTCACGACGGCAATGGTTTGACCTTCGAGAATGCCATTGATCATCGCGGGCGGACGCACTGCGGTTGAATCGACGGCAATGACCGCTGCCACTCGGGCATCCTGCATATAGGCAACCGCTTCCAATGGATGACAGGTAGTGCCCGGATCTACTAGCGCAATCGCGCCGACGAGAGCAGCGGCGTTGCTCGGTCGACCACAACCCGTCGCTGGATTTGGCACTGCAAGTGGACCTGTGACAGGCTTGTCGGCTAGCTTGGGTCCATCGTCGTGCTCACTCAGCATTCCGGACAGGCCGGAGAGCGCAGGCGATACTGTGATTCTTGGAGTCCCCCTGACCAGGTAACGGGGGATCGCCTGCGTGACATGGCTTCCGTTCCAAACGACTCGGCGCGCGTTCTTGAACGACGCCAGCAACTGGGGCTGGCTCAATGTGTCCCAAGCAGCCCCTCGGTCCAAGTCGAGTATGTGCGTCGAGTAGGCATCGGGTATTTTTGCCAAAAGTGGCTCTGCTGTGGCGAAGTCAAGAAAGCTTGAGAATCCGAAGCCGTGGCCCAACTCGTGCAGCACAACCCCGAGAAAATCCGAGTCAACGCCAGCATTTCCATCGAGCCCCAAGTAGAAGTTGGTACCTTCGAGACACCCTGCCTTTCCCAGGTTGCTATTGAATTCAGCGAAGATTTCGGCACCGCTCGGGTTGCTGGTGCTCTCGGGTTCCATGTCGGAACCATCGAGCGCGTTGGCCAGAGCAATGGGATACGCCAGTTCGCGCGCACCATTCGTCGCAGCGAGCGCCACAGCCGAGGCCGCGCTCGCCTGCCCGAGAATGGCAGCGTTCGTGTCGCACGAAAGCGCGGTCATTGTCGCCTCTATGCTGAGCGGTACCGACGAGGATACGACATCGGCCCAGATGCTCACGGCCTTCTCGAAGGCGATGCGCCGCTGCTCGCCCAAGGTCTTGCCCGTGTTGCCGCCAACCGCCGTGGTAGGTGTGGCGTCGTAGAAGCCAGTCGTCGTACCCCGCTCCGAATAGACTACCTTCCATGCGCTAGCTGCGGTCGCAGCTCGTGTCACAGTGACAGCAGCCACAAGCAGCGACGCAAATACAACCGAACGGTGGCAACTCACGGCCGCACCTCGGGCGAAGCCTTATTTAGAAAGTGTGCAGACACTTCGGCGTCATCGAAGCACCCGTACTCGATACGCCCATCGGCCCCGCGACGCGCTGCCACGGCGTGCCCAAAACGCCGCTGCAATGGAACGCGAGTAGCGTGATCGCGTATCGCTAGTCGCTCGAGGTCGCCACCGTGGCGATCGAGCCGCGCCTGAAGTTGCTCGCGAACTCGATCGAGGTTCGGTGGCTCGCTCCGACTCGATTCGACCGACTTTTGAGTGGATTGGGTTCGTAGCGGTGGGCCGCTGAGGCTCACTCCGGGCTGCTGTCCCTCTGAACCGCAAGCAGTCAGTAGCAAAAGCGCTAAAGCGAGCGAGGATGGGCGCAAGGTACGAACTCCAGGAATCGGGCCAAATCGAACTTGTGACTCAGTCTGACGTGATATCGATGCCTGCGCTCTTCGGATCTTGAGACACATTGCTCGACGACTCGAAGCAAACGCGCGATCATCTTGGTAGTGTGCGCCCAAGCGGCCTTCGGTAATCTGCCCAAGTGGCACCCGTCGACGGCGGCGCTGAGTGGGACTTCCATCATGGCTCGGTGGGTCAACGTTCGAGACGTCAATTTTGCGCAACTCAGAGCGAGGATGGGATTGTGGAGATCTCATGGAGAACGGGTCCGACGCGGCTCTCGCATGCATCCCAAGGTACAGCCTGTCGCTGCGCTCAGCACCGCAATTACGCCGCACCGGCCACAAAACCTGAGGGTCACGGGCGTCCGTTTCAGTCCCTCGATTCGCCTGCGCTCTGACCCGAGCGGTGCTTGACACCCCTGTGCGCGTAACATATGTCAGCCGTGCTCCCTTGCTCGCAATACTCCACATTTCCAGGACCTTTGGAACCTCATCGCGCGATCGTGACGTTCATTTCGAGCGGCCATGGCTGACCCGCATTCAGATCCGGAGTCCCTCGTGAAGCCGTCCCGAGCAGTAGGAATTTGGGGGCACGGAGCCTATGTTCCGCGCTTTCGCATTCGCTCGGAGGACATTGGAGACGTCTGGCGACCGCAGGGGTCGGTGTCCGCAGCCGTGTCGCAAAAGAGCGTGCTCGGCTACGACGAAGACACGATCACCATGGCGATTGAAGCGGCGCGGATCGCGATGCGGCGTTCGACGCTGCCGCTCGACGAACTGGGCGGGCTTTGGGTTGGCACCGAGAGCAAGCCGTACGAAGTCAAGCCGAGTGCAACGTTGGTGGCAGCGGCGCTTGGCGCTAGCCGAGAGCTGCTCGCGGCCGACGTCGAATTTGCCTGCAAAGCGGGCAGTATCGCGATGCAGGCCGCAGTCGCTGGTGTTGGCTCAAAGATGATGAATGCGGCCCTGGCTATTGGTGTCGATGCGGCGCAAGCACGGCCTGGTGACGTGCTCGAATACACTGCAGGTTGCGGCGCGTCGGCTATGCTGATCGGTCCCGCTGAGGGTGCGATCGCCATCGTCGAGGAATCACTCTCGTACGTGAGCAATACGCCGGACTTCTTCCGGCGCGAAGGCGCGCATTACCCGCAACATGGCGGACGCTTCACCGAAGAGCCGGGGTATTTTCACCACACACTCGCAGCATCACGACTCATGCTCGAGAAAATCGGCGCCAAGCCCGAGGATTTTGCGTACGCCATCTTTCACCAACCGATCCCCAAATTGGTGGAACGCTCGGCGAAGATTCTCGGATTCAAACCCGAGCAGATTGCGCAGAGCATGTGCGTGTACAAGATCGGCAATGCCTACGCCGGTTCATCGATGTTGGGCTTGGCCGCTGTGCTCGACGTGGCCAAGCCAGGCGACAGGATCTTCTACTGTTCCTACGGGTCGGGCGCCGGCAGCGACGCCTTCGTCTTCACGGTGACCGATCAGATTGAACAGCGCCGCGACGCATCTACGGTCGAACTCTACCTCGATCGCGCGGACTATCTGCGCGGATACGGCCACTACCTTCGCCTCACTGGCGCCATTCGGATGTAAGCAGATGCGGGACGTATATATCGTGGGCCTCGGGCTTACCCAGGTCAAAGAGCATTGGAACCTTGGTCTTCGCGAACTCGGTGCCAACGCAATTGGTTCCGCCCTCGACGACGCCAAGTTCGATTCGGCCGAGTGCCTCTACGTGGGCAACATGCTTTCGGGGCAGGTCTCAAGGCAAGAGAACCTGGGCACGTTGCTCGCCGACGAAGCGGGGCTCTTGCCGATTGAAGCCGTCAAGATCGAGGCCGCTTGTGGCTCGGGTGGCGCGGCCGTGCGTAGCGCTGCGTTGGCAGTCGCTTCGGGTGCGGTCGACAGCTGTATTGCGGTTGGCCTCGAGAAGATGACCGACGTGACTGCAGACGTCATTGCAGCCGGTCTCGCGACGGCCTCGGACCAAGACTTCGAAGCCGCTTTTGGTCTGTCCTTCGTAGGCATGGCGGGGTTGCTCATGCAACGTTACCTGCACGTCACCCGGCGCAAGCGCGACGAGTTCGCCCCCTTCGTGATCAACGCACACAAGAACGCCATGACAGCGGAGCACGCCATGTTCCGCTCCGGGGTTTCACTCGAACAATACCTACGCTGCCCGATGGTGGCCTCGCCGCTAGGAGTGTTCGATGCCGCGCCGGTGTGCGATGGCGCTGCGGCGGTCGTGCTGTGCAGCAAGCAAGCCCTGAAGGCACAGCATCGCCCGGTGCGCATCGCAGCCTCTGCCATCGCGACCGACACGATTGCGCTTTCTGCCCGCAGCAGCCTCGAAAAGCTGTTGGCCGCAGAAACCTCGGCTGGCAAAGCGTACCGGCTGGCGCAATGTGCGCCGGGTGACATTCAAATTTTCGAGCCACACGACGCATTCACGATCATGACGGCTCTCTCGCTCGAGGCCTGTGGCTTTGCCAAACCCGGTACAGCACTCGATATGGCCGCCGCAGGTGCATTCAATGCCGATGGTGCTCTTCCGATCTGCACGTTCGGCGGCCTCAAGGGTCGTGGGCATCCGGTCGGTGCCAGCGGCACCTACCAAATCGTTGAGGCGTGCCTGCAGCTGCGTGGGGAAGCCGGCAAAAACCAAATTGCAGGCGCCAAGCGTGCGCTCACCCAGTCCATTGGCGGCCACGGTGCAGTCGCCGTAACGCATATCCTCGAGGCTTAAACGCATGCAAACGGCTAGCTACTTTCGTTTGGAGGGTCCATTCCTCAGGCTCGAGGGGCAACGCTGCACCACCTGTGCTCACGTGCAGTTCCCGCCGCGTGTCACGTGTCGCGCCTGCCGCGGGCGAAGGCTCGAGATCTGTGAAGTGCCCCGCGAGGGCCATGTCATGTCTTTCTCCGAGATCGCAAGTCCTCCTGCTGGCTTCAGCTCACCACTGATTGCGGCCCTGGTCACCCTCGACGGCGGCATCACGCTGGCTTGCCAGCTTACGGACATCGACTCTGATCGCGTTGAGATCGGCATGCGCGTCGAGATGGTCACGCGGCTCATCAGCGAGACCGGGCCCGAGGGCTGCTTGGTGTACGGTTACAAGTTTCGACCAAAGCTTGCATAGTCGGCTTCAATGGGGCGGGTCTGACGCGGTGGCCCGCACTGATGGCGCTCATGGCGCGGCCTATTTGGCGCAGATTCGCTGCTTTTGCGGCATTGCTGGCCATGCCGCATAAGTTGTCGCTACCATGCCGCGATGGAAGTCCTGCTCGGCATTTTGGTAGGAGTCACGCTGTGGTTTTTCGCACGCTATGGGGTCGGCGGCTTTTACACCATCGGGCCCAATGAACGCGCGGTGCTTTGCACCTTTGGGCGCGCCCAGCGGCTTGGAACGACGACGACCGCAGACGATCCAGCGTCGGATTGCTTGAAGCCGGATCACCGGGACCGTTATGACTACCCGCAGGTGCGAATGGTCGGCCCAGGCTTTTACTGGCGGCTGCCTTGGCAATCGCTGCATCGAGCCTCGATTGCCACCGCCACGGCTTCAATTGGCTACGATCCCGAGAACCCGTCGGCGAATGCCGGTTGGCAAATCCTTGAGGCGGTGACCAAGGATCAATTGAACACCGGGTTGAGCGGGCAGATTCGATACACGGTGGCTGAGCGCAGCCTCTACGCATACCTTTTTGGCGTCAAGAATCCAGTGGCTCACGTGATGGGCTACTTCGTGTCGATCTTGCGCGATCGCATCGCCAACTTCGACACCAAACCCGGGGCGCCCACCTTCGGACACGAGGCTGCCCCGTCCGATGGCGACACCGGCGGCGGCATTCAGGGGATCTCGATCAATGACCTGCGTAAAAACTTGCGCGATCTGAACGAACGCATGGACGACGAATGCGCCGCCGCTGCGTCCCGCTATGGCATTCACTTGGATGCCGCGCTCATTACCGCAATCGATCCGCCGCCGGAGGTCGATTCGGCGTTGGCGGCCATCAATACCGCGCACAATCACGTGTCGAGCGAAATCAGCCTGGCGCAGGCCGCTGCCGACCAGCGCATTGTCCAGTCGAGACGCGCGGTTGAGATCGAAACGCTTAACGCTCAGGCAGAGGTGGAGCCCCTATTGGCCCTGGCCGAGCAACTTCAAGAACTCGCTGGAGGTGGTGGCCCGGCAGCTGTGGCGGCCTACGTGAGAAACGCCAAGATTGCGCTGCAATGTCGCGCACGCCACGTTGTATTGAGCCAAGCCCCAGGCGGTGCCAAATGAACGATTTCTTCGTTGCTATTTTGGCTAGCTTCTTCGGCGCATTTCTTCTTGTGCCCTTCACTCTCGGGCTGGCCCGACTGTTTGCGGTCTATGTTGTTGTCCGCGAGCGGCAGGCCGTGGTCTATGAACTCTTCGGAAAGGTGCGCCAGGTCATTTGCGAGCCGGGCCTACATTGCCCATGGCTCACGATGGGACCACTTGCCATCCTCCTCCCACTGTTCGGCAAGCGCTTCACCGTTGATCTGCGACTGGATCAGACGTACTTGCGCAGCCAACCGGTCAACACCGAAGAAGGCGCCCCCATGGGGATCGGGGTGTGGTGCGAGATGGTCGTAGCGGATCCCGTGGCCTACTTGTACAAGAATGCTGATCCCGTGGGCTCACTGCGCGCCAACATCTCGAACGCAACGGTGCGCTGCTTGAGCAACATGAAGCTGAGTGACATGCTCGAAAATCGCCATGCCATGAGCGGCGTCGTACGCCAGGAGGTATCGGCCAAATCCCTTGAATGGGGCTATCAGGTGGGCAGTGTATATGTTCGGAAGGTTCACTTCCGTGATCTCGGCATGATATCTCAAATCGAACAGAAGGTGGTCAATCGCCTACGCCAGGTCACCGCTGCGATCCAACAAGACGGGGCCAACCGCGTGAACGTGATTCGTTCCACGGCTGAGCGGCAAGCGGCCATTGAATTTGCCAAGGCTGCCGCCACACGGCCGCAAATAGTCGGCAAGGCGTTGGCTCAGATAGCGCTGACGCCCCACATTGCCTCGGCACTGTTCGAGGTGCTCGAGACACAGGCGCAATTGCAAAGCAAATCCCTCGAGGTCACCATGGTACAACCTGGAGTCCAGGTACTGTACGCTCTGCAGACAACCGGGACGGCTCGCTAGTACACGCCAAGCCCAATCGAAAACTCGACAAGCGGTCGTTGATCGTCCGAACTGCGCGCGACGCTGTCGTACCGCGGCAACCAAGCTGCCCCGCCCCGCAGAAGCAGGCCCAGCCGAGTCGTAAGATCGATCTCGAGCAGCCCACCTGCACCGTAGTAGGCGCCTTGTCCACGTGCAGTTCCGCCGCTGATGTCATGCATCAACCATGAATGACCGAGGTCGCCGTACCCACCGAGGTGCACCCTTCCCAATCGCAGCGGCTGGACTCGTAGCTCAAGACCCAGCCGGCCTTCGAATAGCGCGCCGTTGTCGCTACCTGCGGAGAAGCCAGCATTTCCCAGCAACCCCAGCCACTGCAGTGGAAATCCGCCAAGCGAGTAGCGCGCCATAAGTCCAGCGTAATTGCCAGCATTCGTGGAGCGCAGAGCAGACGCACCGAGTTCGAGACTTGTCGACACTCCAACTCGATCGAGCGGAGCGCGCTCGAGAAGCTGTGCATTGTTCGGCCTGACTTCGGCGTGCTCGGCATGGGCCGCATCCTCGACCGTCAAGTCACCGAGCGGCACCCAGTAGGGCGCCATGCCTCTTGGCTTGAGCATGATCAGTTGCTCGCTTGGGATCCCTGCCCAACCATCAAATCTTGGCCCCTCAGTCATCGCAGCGATCGAGAACGCACCAGTGCCAACAACCAGTGCCGCAACAGCGATAGTTGCTGCGACCTCCGCATCACTCCCCTTGCCCGCGCTCGACGAGCCACCGCCAATGGTCGCCCCGCCGGGCCTTGCTCCACCTGGCGACGAACCACCACCGCGGCTGAGGCGCGCAGGCTGTCGACGGGCCACGGCAGGAGCAATGCCCACACCGGAGTGAACCGGATCATGGTGCTGATGAATTTGTGAAGGCCCAGTGATGATGACCACGCCGTTGGGCCCATCTGCTGGTGGCAACTGCGGTTCCGGTTCTGCGTAGGAATCGGAGAAACTGGTCTGTTGCGTCACGCGCACATGTGTCCCACGGTTCTCAGGGGGTAATGCCGCGATACGTGCGAGTTCGTCGCGGCGGATTGCGTAGGAATCCGTGAGACAGCCTGTGACCAGCACGCAGCCAAAAAGGCTAATCAGTATTGACGTTTCTTGCCGAGCAATGGGCACGCTCGTCGCCTGTGCAACGAGCGTGCCACAGATCAAGCCACTGGAATCTGGCCTTCACGTTGACGCCAACGCATCACCAAGGGTTTGCTGGACGGCAGAGACCGGCTTGACAAGAAAGGATCCCAAGCGCTCCGCAATCAGCATCGGCCGCACAAGACCTGGCGCAGATCCGCTGATCGGCGTTGCCATTGTCGGTGCAAATGAGGTCGGCCTGGCAAGTAGGGTCAGTGGCTCCAGGATTGGCACTACACATGCTGGTCCCGCTGCACGGCATCGCTTCAGTGCCACACTCGCCGAGTGCCATCGCTTGCCAACCGAGACCGCCAAAATCACCATAGTTGCAGACGATGCCGGTGGGTCGCGCCGCCGTTGGCAATGTCAGGCTCACGCTGCGAATTGGGATCGCTGCTGGCTTCTGCCCCGGGCAAGTGTCGATGCTTAGGGCCACCGTCACGTCTTTGAGTACGTTGACGCCCCCTAGCTCGAACGACCAGTCATACATACAGGTGCCGCACGAGGCGATCGCACAGCCTGGATTAGCTAGCCCAAGCTCCAAGCTACCGTCGTCCGCAACGCTGGCGTCGCCTGACCACTTAGCGCCGCAAGAACCATCGAAATTGTAGAAATCGATCTTGAGCTGCTCGTCTCCGATTGCCTCCCAAGCAACACACTTCAATCCACGGGTTTCCGTGCCGTAGTCCGTGGCGACCAAAGCCTGCGTTGCCGTCGAAATGCCACCATCGCTACTATTGAACTTGGCATTGTCTTTCTTGCAACCGCTATCCTTGAAACTCCTGAGTGGAATACCAGGATTCTGTGTCTCCGTTCCATGAGTGCTGCTGCAAGAATAGGTGAGCGCCCCAAGCAAGATTGTGACCCATGCCGCTGTTTTCATTGCGTTCCTTCTTTCCTCGCACTGAGCGGAAATAACTGGATATTGAGTTGAATTACACGTTCTGCAGGCCCATAGGCCTCTGCCATTTGTAGGATTTCGGCCCGAAACGCGGAGATGCGCTGTTTGAGTTCGGGCAAAGCACGCTCTCCCACCGAAAGCGTCACCGACGAGATGTCGCGCTCGTCACGCGGGACCTCGTCGAGTGCACGCAATGCCTGTGAAATCATGGCACGATGGTAATTGACCACATGGTGCCCGAGTGGCCCCGACCCAGTTGTCACCAATGGGTCAGCTTGCTTGAGGCGACCATGTCCGTTGCGCACTAGGAGACCAAGCTCGGACAAGGTTGCAAGCGCAGCCTTGGCCTGAACAACCGAGATTGTCGGTCGGAGAGCGCCAGCGATCCACTTTGGATCGTCGCTAAATTCGGGCAACGCCGCGAGCTCTCGAATCGCCGGGATGAACCAGCATTCGTGATACACCGCTTGCGCTGGCTCCAGACGATGCGCGGCACGAAAGGGCCTAAACCGACTCAGCCGCTCGTAGGCGCGGTTGCGCTCGTCAGCGGTTTTGGCTTGGCCAAAAGCTACGAGCTCGCAGAAGTAGGCGGCTTCGTCGAACTCGAGCCCGCAACCGCGCGCAAACTGCGTGGCCATTTTCGAGCTCAGGTCACGCTCACCCTTCATGACGAGCTGAAGGTAGTTGAACGAGCGGATCCCAGCACGCCGCGCAAAGGACCGAAACGAAAACGGCCGGCCCTGCTCCTTCTGATCCCGATAGAAGTCGCGCAGGTAGGACCGGTAATCCAGGTAGGCGAAGATGTGTACTCTTGAGCCATTGTCCACGGATACAACCTAGCACGCTTCCCCGATATTTCTGCCACTTTGCCGCAAATACCGTGTACTCTCAGTACACAATGAGCACTGGGCGCAGCGTCCCTGAGCCATTTTACCCGCTTCGATCGTCTGTCCCTTTGCGAGCGTGCTCATGGCGCGACGACCGTCAGCGAATGTGTCCCAGCGACCGCGTGCCCTTGTCGTGAACAGGACGATCAAGCCGGGCATTGCCCGTCTTGATCGTCGCGTGGGATAGCGCGCGCTGAGTTCTTTTCACGCAACCAACAAGCCAGAGCATAAATCAACTCTCAACTGGTGATCGATCCGTAGGAGAGCGGCATTGGTCACCAGTTGTTCTTTTTGGTCGCGGCGTCATCACGGCAAGTCGAGACCTCAAGCGGAAGGGCATGCCAAAAAGGACACGGCACGAATCGGCGACGCCGCGGCTCCTAGGCGCGCAAGCCCGCCCGTCCAGCATGCTAACGCCTCGGTAGGACGCTTGACCGCCGCCCGAAGTGACGAGAACAACCGAATAGTGCGTCGCCGCTGACACAACCGGCCTAGCGGGCGGATCCCTTGGGGACCCGCGCTTGACAGCCAAGAGCCCCGACGGCTATCACGCCTCTCATGCGCATGGTGACCCTCTGGGCGCGTTGGTTTGGAGAACGCGTTCACCCAGTACGACTCGTTATCGAGAGCGGAGTCACGTTGTGGGCACTCTGGCCGTTGGCCTTACTCGTCTCGGTATTCGTCGATAGATTGCTGTATCCGATCGATCTCGAATGGTGTGAGGGCGGCTCGCTCTACCAGGCCTTTCGCCTGTTACATGGCCAATCCATCTACACCCAAGATGATCCCTCTTGGGCGCCATTTCCCTATCCGCCGGCACACACCTTGATGTTGGCGCTGGTGGGCCTGGTAAGGCTCGATTTCTGGACGGGGCGATTGGTGTCGATTGCCTTCTTCGCACTACTCTGCGTCACCCTATTCCTACACGTGTACAAGCACCTGGACCGGAGCAGTTTTGGTGTCGCCGCAGGTGCGCTGAGTGTTGCCACGATCGTCTGCGGCTTTCCGGTCGTAGGCCAATTCTATGACCTCGTGCGAGTGGATACAATGATGCTCGCACTCTCGGCATATGGCGTAGCCCGCATTAGCGACGCGGATGGTCGCCCGAAACAGCTATGGCTCACAGCGGCAGTGCTTTGTGCCGCTGTCTTCACCAAGCAGACGGCCGTGTTCTTCGTGGGTTGGGCCGGGCTCTTCGCGTTGATTCATCGGCCACGCTACGGCGTGCGGCTGGCGCTCGTCTCCGGGGCTCTCGGTCTACTATTGCTCGGGTTGGCACAATGGACCACCTCTGGAGGGCTTTGGTTCTGGACGGTATCCGGTGTCGAGAATCACCCGATTGAAGATCCGCGCGTGATGCAAGGCCTGCGCGCGGTGTGGCACTATATGCCCTTCGCGGCCGGGATCCCACTGTTGCTACTCGCATCGACGGCGCGCGGCGTCACGACGCCGAAAACTGTGCTCTGGGTTGGGTGTTTCGTCGTGGCCCTACCCGCATCGCTGATGCCCTATGCGAAAGCCGGCGGCTACGACAACAACCTGATGCCGTTTGTTGTTTTCGCCGGACCTGCGACGGTGTTTTTGGTGGCAGATATTGCAAAGCGGCCAGGTTGGGTCGGACCTGCCGCACGCTGGCTTCTGTTGGCTGGGTTGGCATTGTTTATTGCTAAGCGGCCACTCGTGCCGAGGACGTACCTGCCAGACGCACAAAAAGTCCGTGCAGCTAGCGAGTTGAACGCTCTGGTTGCATCGCTTCCGGGCGGGGTAGTGTGTCCGTACCTGGCATTTTTGCCCGGCCATAATGGCCACTCGAACCGGCACTGGCATTCGATGGTGGTTTGGGATGCCGTGTGGCGCAATCAGCCGATGAGTGAGATTCGGGCGCTTGAGAATTCTGGTGCACATTGGGTCTTGCTGCACTCGAAGGACGGCGGTGAATTCGCCGAGTACGCGCGCCACCACTCGACCCTTGAGCGCCGTCTCCCAGACAGCGCCCGCGTGCGCATGGTAACGGGTGCTGCCGTCGAGATCGACGAGGTCTGGAAGCGCAATCTTCCAGAGTAGCCCGAGTTACTGCCGTGCAATCAGGGCTCCGAACGCGAGAATTGTGAACGCGCCAACGAACGTAGTTTTGCCCAGCCTGCGCCAACCCTCGTTTTGCCACAAGTTGGCATACAGGCGAAGCCGGACTGCACGCTTCCAACGGGCTGCGAGACCGATCAACATCAGAATCAGCATTGTTACCACCGGTTCTGGCAACACTGCTCCTAGGACAATCGCCAAGAGCAAGGCGATTAGAATCATCAGCACAATGACGCCGATCGTCAGTAAGCGTTGACGCCACGAATTGCTGGTCATGTAAGCAAATAACCGGCGTTCCTGAGTCCAGTAGTAAACAGTCGCGATCGATAGAACGGTCCCCCACCCCAGCCACTCTGGTACGCCAGCCAAGACGAACTCGCCCACGATAACGTAGATCCACAGAATTACTAGGGCTGTGGTGCCTGCTACGTAGCGCGGAGCCATTTGAATCTGACGCGTCATCAACTGTGCATTGTCGTCGTCGGGGTCAGCTAAGGGTTCGGTCATGGTCGCGCCTCCATGTTCAACTTGATCGTGACTTTCTCTTGGTCCGCTTGAATTTCTGTAGTTTGTTGTCGAAGCGTCCGTTCGCTCGGTTGCTCGCCGAGCGTCAGCACTGACAAGGTAACGGGCAATGGGCGCGCAAGCCCCGCCAAGGTTTGTCGTGACACCTCGATGCTGATGCTGTTTGCTCCGCGGTCGACGAACAAGACCGCAGCACCGAGTGGCATTGCATCGAGATCCGGTGCGGCAGCAACCCGGTCGTCGCCGCGGTACGCAAGAACATGCAGACCAAACTCCGGGTTAGCCGCCGTCTCGACGTAGACGATTGCAGCCACATCGGGCAGCGCTGTCTGTGTCAGACGATTGCGCAACTCGAGCTTCTCGGTCGGATTCGTGGCTGCAAGCTCGGCACGGCCCAAAACCACGGCGCGCACCACCGAGCCGAGCTCCGAAAGCCGCTGATCGTCACTGCGACCACCAGTTTGAATTGCGCGGTCGAGCAGGCGCGTCGCAATGTCGATACGGCCCGCAGCCGACTGGGCCATCCCGGAACGCAGCAGGTTCGTCGTGTCACTCGGCACAACTCGCTCAAGGCTTTCGTAGGCTATAAGCGCCTGTTCGGCGAAGCCTTCAGCTCGCAGCTGATCTCCGGCGAAGGCAAGTATCCACGGGTCCTTGGGTGCTCGCTCGAAAAGCTCGGAGAAGGTCCGTTGTGCTTCGCTCCGCAGATCCAGACGGCGCAATGTCGCGGCAGCCGCCGCAATCAGCCCTGCATCCGTAAATGGGTCGCGGCGCAGCGACTCAACTTCCCGTTGAATTTGTCCGGCTTGACTGATGCGCTCAAGCAGCAGCAGCTGCAAGCGCCGACCAAGCGGGCTATGTGGGGCCATGGCGAGCGCTCGCCCGACAATCTCAAGTCGTTGTTTGTCGGTCGCGGCACGCCGCACCTTGACCGCGATGTCAGCATCAAGGTTCGGTTCGCCTGCCAGAAAGGCTCCTCGCAGCTCTTTTAGCTCATCTAACGTCGCGACCCGCTGAACTGCATTATCGCGGACGAAATCGGCCGCGTCTTGATGGCCGTTGCCTGCCAAGTCCTGGGCGAGCGCCAGCAAGTCACCACTGGTCAAAAGCGGACGGATTAGTAGGAGCAGCAGTTCTCGACGCTCGGTCCAGGTGCTCATCTCACAAGCAGCGAGTGCGCCTTCGTAACGCTGAAGCGCGGGCCCCTGGCGTGTAGCCCAAATGCTGCGCCGCAGTGGCAGCGGCAAGTTTGACACGATCGAGCATTGAGTCCGCTTCAGGTTCTTGGGTGGGGGTAACTGGATGTTGTCGACAATCGTCACCGGACGTTCGGCACCCACGAAGCTCAATCCGCGGATCACCCGGTCCATGCACCCAACCATGATGCTGTCGCGCCGACCATCTCGCGGGGTAAGGGTGACGCGCTCGACACGACCGGTGGAGCTTAGATTGATGCCGTATTCTAGGCTACAGGGCAAGTCGGCGATGATCGGGAGCCGCAGGTCACGACAGGCCGTCAGCGAGGACTTTGCCGCGATGACCCTCGCTCGACCGGCGTCGATTGCGCCATCCTGCAAGGACTGCCCGGGGTCGTAGCGCAGTGGTGGCTCAAGCCACCCACTGCCAACGGGTGGTGGCGCCTCAAGCCGATGCGCATAGGGACTATCGTGGAGGCTCGATAGCTCGACAACCCGGTTCTGAAAGCTCGTGCAACTTTGTCGCGCTCGCTGCGCGGCAGGCTCAAGCACCCATTCGGTCCACGGCAGCAGCAAGCGGTGTTGCTGCGCCAAGAGCAAGGCAGACTCGATCCCTTCGTTACCCGAGATGATTTCATCGACCCGTGCTTGAGCCCAGCGCCGCGCGATTTCGCCCACCAACGGTGAGTTGAAACGCTCAACGCGCAGTGTTTCGAGCTTGGTTCCTCCGGTATCGCGATACGAAAGCTTTACGCTCTGTGGTAATGCACCACGCAAACGCCCAAGTACCATTGCGGTCGAGCCAGCAATTGCCGCTCGCCCCTCGCGTGGATAGATCCTGTCGACGTTGGGTCCGAGTTCGAATTTTGCATCACGATAGGTGGCTTGCGCGACAGCGGAAACTACGCTGGCTGCCACCTGCGCGGCCTCCGAGCGATCCACAACGCTGTGCACCGGGCCAGTGCCAGCAACCAATCGCGCCAGAAGCCACTTGTCGGCGCTTGGCCCGAGCGCGATCCCGGCAATCCGTGGAATGCCACTTGTGCGCCGCTGCAACTGTGCGCGGATCCTTTCAACGGACAATTCGCCGAGAGTGGGGCGCGCGTCGCCGATGTAAACCAACATCTTGCCGATGGTCGAGTCGTTGGACGCGTCGAGTGCATCCGCGGCTCGCTCGAGGGCTCGACCAATATTGCTTGCGCCACCGGCTCGAACCTGTGCGAGTTTCGTGGCCACGCTTGCTCGCAGAGCCGGCGCATTTGGGCTCAGGACGTCAGATCCGAGACTCGTGACCTGCTCGTCGGCAACCAAGACCACTACGCGATCTTTGTCGGAAAGGTTACCGAGCAGCGCGTCGACAACCTGACGTGCCAACTCCAACCCCGAAGCTCCCATGCTGCGCGAGCTATCGACGACGATGCTAAGCTCGACGCTCTGAGTTTCCTTGGCGTCGGTTTCGGTTCGCAACATCACATACGGATCACCACCCGCGTCCTCTGCTTCAACGTAGGCCCGTACCACCCGCGGTGCCAGCATTGCAGGCGCATAGCTCACAGCCCAGTCATCGCTTGGTTTGCTGTCCGCGCTGCGCCACGTGAGCTTCTTGCCCTCAACAGTTGCGCCTTGGTTGGCTTCAATCGAGTCTGCTGATGCTCCGCTGGCGTCGATTACGACCGAGAGTTCACCGACGAGCGGCGCGTCGATTCGATGCCCGATCGGAACCCGATATTCGACACGCCCAGCACGCGCGGCCATCCAGTCTGCGTACTCGAGTTCGACGTCGATGCTGCCGCCTGCCTTGACTTCTGGAAGCACCGCTGAAACCCAACCATTGCCCGCCCATTCGAGCCGCGCTAAGCGAGAATCCTGCAGCATGTCCGATGCGCAAATCTCGACCGTTGCTGGCCGAATGCTGGTATCGGTCGAGTCCCGGTAGCCCACCTTGGTTAGGATCGCAGTTTGGGGTAGTGCGAACCGCAACATCGGCGCGACAGCGCTATCGTTACCGTTGTAGTAGCGACTCTTTTTGCGCGTAATCGCAAACTCGCCCTTGAGTTCGACTTCGATCGATTCAAGGCTGTTGGCCAAGGCATTGTGCGGTTCGCCAGCTTCGGTTGTCCAGGCCTCAGCAAGCGCACTGCGCTGAAGTGACTTTGCTGCCCAGGGCACCGCAAGCCCACCAGTCCAATCGTCGAAGGCTTTCTCCGGTTCGACAGTGACTTTGCTGCCGACGAGCGTAAGGGTTTCACCCCTCGGAACTCGCGTTGGCGCCGCACCCGCGGAGGCCAGCAATTCGCCCTGAGCACAGAAGGCTTTGGTTTGGTCGCCATCTGCCGAACGCTCGAAGGCCACCTTGCTGAAAGCAACCGTTGCCTCGAGCTTGCCGGCAACAATGGCGAGATTGCGTCCCTCGGGGGTATCTACGAACAACCGCCCCCGCAACAAGTCGATCCGCCCGACTGCAATCTTGATCGAAGTGTTACCGTCGAGCAGTGCCGAGGTTCCGTCGGCAAGCCACAGCCTGGCCCGCCCGGCCGCGTCCGTCACAATTTCGTCCCCTGCCGCCAGGCGCGAGGTGGATTGCTGCCCGATGCCTGCACGCAGCACGGGAGCATGGATCACTTCAAGGTCGCCCATGGTCGAGCGCTGGACGAAAGCCTGCTCTCTCCTCATCGACCAAACCGTGCTTACGGCTACAAGCGTCGCAATTGCAGCGGCTAAACTCCGCCATCGTCGCTTAGTGAGTGACATGGACATCACAGGGCCTCCTCACGCAGTGCGCCATCGACGTAGGCATAGCGCAGGACAGGTTTCGGTTGGTGTAAGTCGCCAAAGCGCAAGCGCACGCGCGTCGCTTGCTGCGAAGCCGTGCCTTCACCCACGATCGCCGTAAGCACGACTTCGGCCCGAAGCCGCGCGACGCGCGTGAAGTCGTTTGGGTCCAGTCTGAGTTCGACGCGAGGTTCCTCCGGGCTCGCGAACTGCTCGGCAACGCCGAGTTGGGTCATCTGCCGGCCCAGCACAGGTCCGTCGCGGGTAATGCCGTAGAGTATTGGCCGCAGCTCGGGGTGCTCCCAAGTCAGAATGAAGCGGATGCTCCCTTCGCCCCCAACATCGCTTTGCGTCAACTTGCGACCGCGCAACAGCAGGCGCTCAGCATCACTAGTTCGACCCTGTTTGAGCGCGTCTTCACGCGCCCACGCCAAGAATACCGAGCCTTCGGCTTGCGCCGCCGATTCCAACAAACTCCGCGCGTCCGGCGCCGCCGTGGATGCGGCCTTCTCTGACCAACGCAAAGCTTCTTCCGTCTTGCCCATGCCTTGCGCGGCAGCGGCAATCAGAAGGTGCACGGTCGGATCTTCAGGCAGGAGTTCACGCAAGGTCTCGTATTGGCGCAGGGCCTCTTCGTACCAACCATGCGAACGCAATAGATCCCCGAGCCGACGACGCGCTGCTGGGTCGTCCGGGGCAAACTCGACAATCTCGCCAAAGGCCCGACGCGCCTCCTCGAGGTCGCGAATCTTGTCGCGTTCGGTTTCGCGCTCGGAGCAGCGCCAATAGAACTCGCCTACCAGCGTACGAACATGCGCCGTTGTATCGGCACGCCGGCGCAGGTTGCGCGCTAGTGCCCGCGCAGCAGCGAAATCTTGTGCATCTTCATGCGCCTCGAGAAGCTGCAGCATGAGCTCGAGGTCACTGGGCCAGGCTGCCACGAGGTCACGCAGGAATCTGACCCGACTTCTCGGGTCTTTGGCACGTTGCAACAAGTTGGCAATCAGTTCGGGCGTAGCCAACTTTATCTCTAGCGCTTCGTGCAGAGCCCGCATATCAGCCGCGTCCGCAATTCGCACCAATATCGCCCGATACACTACCCCTGCCACGGCTGAGTTGTAGGCAAACGATCGATACAATTGCACCCGCTCGGCCACGTTCGGTAGCCTTTCGACCATTGCGTAGAGCAGCAGCTGGCGTTCGTACCAGCCAGGCGCTTCGCAACCACGAATGGCGCTTTCATACACGTCGCGTACGCCGCTCGCACTCGTGTTGCCATTGAGCCGTTCGCGCCACAGCTTACGGCGCTCATTCAAGGGCAGGTCGCTTGCCGCACTGCAAGGAACTTTTTCGTGCGAGAGCTGCGCGATCGGCGTCTGGCGCTTCGCGATTGCAGCGCTCGCTGCGGGCGGCGGTGTGGTTGGCGCCAACTCCTTCACCTCCACAGCGTCATCGCCGAGTCGGATTTTTGGGGTTGGTACGACGTGGTTGCCGCCAAGTCTACCGTGACCGGAGCCGAACCTCGCCTTAGCGGAAGCTGCCACGACGACTCGCGGGCTTTTAGTTTCTTCTGCCAAGGGGTCTGAAGCATCTGCCTTGCTTTCAGAGCCAATTGCCCCAAGACCGATTCCGCTATTGGCGGCTTCGCGCATGCGCTTGACGCGACCGAGGTCGCCCTCTCCGCCGAGCTTGTCGTCGAGCGCACTCGAACCTTCGGCGCTGGCGGCAACTGCGTCGAGACTTGAAGACTTGGTTGGTGCGGCAGCGCTCGGAGGCATGATACCACCAATCGGTTGGAGGCCGGCGCCACTGCCCACTGTCAGTTCGCCCCGCTTCTCTTCGGTAACAGCACCGAGCGGAGCCATGGCGGGTGCGGGCTCATTCGGATACATGTTTCCCTGTGCCGAAAGCTCATCATCAGGCGAGTCTTTGGCTCCCGCCGAGTAGCGGCGGTTCTTGGGGCGTGTACTCCGGTTGCCCATCGATCCTTCTTCCCCCTTGGCGCGTGTACCTGTCCCGCCTTCTTTCATGGCTTGCTGGACCAAGGCGGGCGCGTCTTCAGTCATCATCGCTGGAGGCGCCGCTTTGCGCGTCAATATGTTGCCGAAACTCCAAGGTCGCCAACGCGCCAACCGCTCGTCGCGCTCGCGCTGTTTCTCGTCGGGCGTGAGCACGCGCTCGGCAACACCTTTGTTCCCTTCGGCTTCGGCTTCCTTGCGGGTTGCGACGTAAAGTGATGTAAAGGGCGTCAAGAGCCCGTACCGGCGCGCCAAATCGACAATCGCCAGACGCCCAGCATGTTGCTCGACAAGTTCACTTAGTCGTCCGTCGCCCCAACGTCGGCGCAAGTCACCGTCATCGTCGAGGGATACGATGCGAAGTGGCAATTCGCGCGTGCCGTTAGCGTCGGTCACGCGGACCTTGTCGCCAAGCGTCGTACCAGCAACACGCCCGATCAGAAGCGTTGGTTCACCGGGTGACACGGTCACAATCGACTTGGGCAATAGCCGGTCGATTCCAGCCAGCTCGACGCTAACGTTCTGCCACGACGGTTGGGTGGCAGCCTCGAGCAAGCGGAGTGCCGCTTGGGCGGCTTCGTAGGCGTTCTGTGCGGTTTCGAGCGGCGCACCGCGCACCAGGCTCTCGAGCAAGGCACGATTCACGTCGGTGCCAACACCGACTGCAAACACGCGCGCCGTTGGCGGCAAGCGCGTCAACCGCTCACGCAGTGCTTTGGGCAAGAGTTCGCCTACCGACGGACGGCCATCGCCAATGTAGATAACGGCACCGCGCCGCTTCGCCTCCAGACGCTCCGCAGCTTCGGCCAAGATGGTTCCAATGTCGGTCGCCCCGCCCACGGGTGCATTGGCTAGTTCTGCGAGCCAGGTCTGGCGGCGCGCCTCGTCCACTGCCATAAGCTGCGCGCTTTCGGCGGCCACGGGGCGTAGTGTCGTGTCTCCAGCAAATAGTGCCGCCCTGTCTGTCGGACCGAGTGCGGTCAGCAGCGATTCCACGAGGCTACGACTGATGGCCATGGCTGATGCGTCATTGGCCGCCGAACTATCCACGACGATGGCGAGATCCAACCCAGGTTCCAGTTGTTCTTGCTTTGGCGGTAGGAGCGGCAAAAGCAGGTAGTCAGACTCTTTCTGCGAGGTTTGGTGCGCAAACTCTGGCTCGGCATTGACCGGAGCATCGTCGTTCGAGAGTGCATGTTTGGCCCGATAGGCGAGGAGCTCGCTGCGCCCGGCATCGAACAATTCCACAGCAAAATCTGCCTTCGGTAGCACGTCGAAACCCTTGAGGACCAATTGTTTGCCCCGCACCACGCTGCCCAAAGGGGCCCGAACTCTGGTTGACCGTGCCTTGGTCCAATCAATGCGAATCGTCAGTTCCTCGATCCGCGGCAACGTGCCTTCGGCGCCTGTGGCGGCCATTGGGTACACGTACTGGCGACGCTCACCGCGCTCACCGTGACGTGCCAACCACTCGCCGTAGCGAGTAACGACTCGACGCGTCGCACCCGCCCCGATAGGGTAGAGGCGTGCCTGATAGACACCGCGCTGAACCCACTCGAGCAATGCCGGATCTTCGGTCGAGCCAGCATAGACATTGCTAGCATATTGAGCGGCGGCAGTGCGTTTCTCCTTGGGTTTGCCCCACACTAGAAGGCCGTCGCGATCCACACCAAAACGATGCAAGAACGCATTCTGAGGAACTCGGAAACTAAAGAGTCCCTCGACCTCGTCCGCCGAAGAATTGACAAAGCTTTGGTCAACCTCGGTCTCAGCATAGTCGTGGTCGATCGTCACTTTGACTTCGAGCCGCTGGATCACGAGGGAGAAACGTGGTTTGCCCTGGTCACCGGCCTTGCGCGCACCCACCGTACCGACGCCATAGGGGGCGGGTTGTGCGTCAGGATCGGCAGTCGCCAGCCCAGAGGTCCAATCCGTCCAAGTGTTGAGCTTGTTGGTTTGCGCAGGTGTGCCTTTGCCGAGAGTCAGCATTTCTCCCGCCGCCGCCCGGGTTGGCCCATGTCGAAGACTGCCGCGCAATACGTAGGCCTCGACAGTGCCCGCGGGGGCAACGGTGATGCTGCTGCGGCCGTCGGCGATCTCCACCACACCGCTCGTTGTGGCCAATGTCACCGCCGGCCCGCCTTGCGTGTCGACGAAGGCCTTGCCGCGGCCAAGCTCAACCACGCCCTGGCGAATTGTTGCCTGAGCCGGCCCTGCCAGAAGCCACGTGGCGCCGTGATCGTCACGCATGAAAGCCACCGAGTCGGCCTCGAGCGAGAGTCGCGCGCCATCGCCCAGGCGCTCACGCGGGTAAGGCGGCCTTGCGGTTTTGCCTGGTTCGGCGATCGAGAGGTTGCCCTTGATCACACGCAATTCCGCAAAGGTTTCGCGCGCGACGAGCATCGACTGGTCGTGCTTCGCCTTGCACCCCGAGACCCAAACCAAAAGTCCGCACCCAAACAGGACTAGTTGCCGTGCCACGGTAACCTCCGAGCGCCATGCTACCGGGATTGCTAAAAACCAGTTGGCTAAAAATCGATAGCAGGTTCGCAACGGTACCCGCGACCTGCCTCCAGGATTTGGTTTTGACAGCGCAGCGACGACAAGTGCGCCATGATCCATGGGTTCCAGCCTCACGCGAAGCCAGCTGGACGAGCCGTTTCTGCGCGTGACTTCGTCTCGTCTTGGCAATATACGTCAAAGCACAACGGTGGCGCAGGCAGAAGCCAAGTTCTGCGCCAACGAGAGTAAGGGTTGCATGAGCCGAAGCAACTAGTTGGGGCTAGGCTAGTGCCGTTTTCGAGGAGGATACATCATGAGGGGTCAACTGTATTTTCAGGCAATCAGTTTGGTAGGGCTCGGGCTGGCCTTGGCAGGCTGCGCCAAGAGCACGCCGGCACCCGAGAGTCCAGCCAACGTCGATTTAGCCAGCGAAGAGTCAAAGGCTGGCGACGAATCCGCATCCGCAAGCAGTGGCCATTCACTCGACGTGGGCATGGAGTTCAAGGACAAGGGCGACAACGAGAATCGCCGCGCCAACCGTGAAGCACCACCGACGGCCAGTTGGAAGCCCGTCGAGAAGGACAAGGCCGCTGATCCCAAGAAGGGAACCGTTACGGCCGCACGCTAGCGCTCGTGGGGCTCAAACTGGGAGCTCATCAGAAAAGCGAGAAACACGTCGGCGGTTTGCGAGCGATGCCCGGCAAGCCGCCGACGGTTCTGCCGACGGTTCCAGACTCCGACGCGATTCACGTAGTCAGAAAGCTCGGTTTCGACGTTCATTGCTGCGGCAAGCGCCGAGGGGCTCTGTTCGAGCGGGCTGTCTCCGCAAGGAGAATCGGGCAAGACGAAGAGCCTTCGCCTCCCATCGGGGTCATAGGTGTCGTCCAATGCAAACGGGTAAGCTGCACACGGGGCCGGACGCGCTGGGTAAATGCTGCAAAGGCCTGCGTCATTCAGCAAGAGGCAAGCGCCACTTGCGTGGCGCAGCACCATCAAGCGTCGGCCCACATCGAGCTTCACGAAGCTCTCTGGCTCACCGGTCATGTCGATCTCGTCCGGCGCGAGCCACTCGACGAAAGTCGACGCAGGCCCCACGGCATGCTGCATAAGCCGACACAAATCGAGATGAGTAATTGGAACGCGCACGACCCTGCAGCAATTCGGGCAGGCGCGGCAAGTGCAACTGACAGCGGGGCGTTCGGATCTGAAGGACAACCCGGGTTCTCTAGCAGATCGGCGGCCTCGGTCAGCGCGGCGCCACGAGGGGCGCAGCCACAATGCCGGGTTGGATATCGCCAGGGTCGGCCGACTTGGTAGTGGAAAGCGCAATGCCGGTGACGACTATCCCGGCCACGACGACTGCAGCACCGGTCCAAAACCACCATTTGGACCAGATCGGCGCGTGCCGCGACATTTCGAGATTGAGCGCTCTGGATTCGCGATTGCTAAGGACCACGTCGGTCTCGAGCGTCTGATAGTCCGAATGGTCCAAACGCAGCCGGTGTGTTCCCGGAGTCAATTTTACGTCGAGTGGCGTCTGCCCGAGGGGTTTGCCATCAACGGAAACATTCGCCGCTGCAACGGTAGCGGCAATGCTCAATTTGGCGCGAGAATCTATTGGGACCCAATCGAGATGCACGGTCGTGGTCCGACCAGGCTCGATGACGACGCGCTTGGCGATGGGCTCATGGCCTTCGGCTTCGACGCGCAGCTCGAACGTGCCGCGATTGCAGCGGATCACCGCGCCTTTACGAAGTTGCCCCAGATCGCGACCGTTGCCCGTCAATTTTGCAACCTTTTCCACACTGTCGATGCGAAGTTGCCCTACGTTCTGCTTCAGTTGGTTCAAAAGGTCCGAAAGACCCGGCACCTGCGCCCGGAGTTCAGGCGAGGCCTCGCTGTCGAACCGCTCCAACGCGTCGAGCGCCTCGGCGTATCGCTCCAAGCCCTGGAGCGCGCGCGCCAAATTGAAGTCGAAACTCGGATGATGTTGGATCCGGTCGCCCTTGCTGTAAGCACCCTCGGCGTCACCGAATCGATTCTCGGCAATGGCACGATCGCCTTGCTCTTTGAACGCGAGTGCCAGCGAGTCAGTGAGGGGTTGGGCTGATGCGGATGATGAGAGCCAGCTAATTGCACCGGCCAGGAGCGCTGGTGAGACAACAGCAAGGTAGCGCTTTCGAGGTGGCAACTGTGGCTTCATAAGTGTAGTGGCACGAGCGGGCCTGATGGCCCCATGGTTGACGCTCTGCTGGAGGAGATCGAGGGCGCCGTGGCTGCAGTTCTCGTAGTTCCCCTACCTGGCGCGCTGCGCTCGTCCACCACACTCTTGTTGACCTTTGTGACTACGTTGGCGTTCGGCTCAACAGCACGCGCAGGCTCACTTGGCGCTGAAATATTGACCAAGTTCGACGACGCCGCTCCGACCAGTGGGACCACGGGTAGTACCGTCGCCCAGGGCGCCGGCGCGTGCCTCGAGGGGGCTTCGATAATGTGGTCGTGGGGCGAATGGTGGAGCCATTGTCGTCCCAACAACAGTCCGAGACTGCATATCGCGCCCACGCTGAGCAAGAACACGGCAACCACGGTGTGGCTGCGCATTGCCGTTTCGAGCCAACTCTGTCCGTTCGCGGACGCGCTTTCCGTGCCCAGCTCAATAAGTCCGGAAAGGTGACGGAGACTCGGCACCAAACTGCGTCTTTCGGCGGGATTCGGATCGATGTCCTCCAGCGCTGGCCGTAGGCGACGAAGGGTATCCGGTAGTAGCGACTTGGCGCCGTCGACTGACTCCCGAATCTCAAGGCGCAAGTCAACGTCACGGCGAATGCGCTCGGGCCGCTCGATGGTTCCTTCGTATTGCGCCGAGGAGTCGCTCCCCACCACGAGCAATTCGAGGGGCGTGGCAAAGGGCCGCAAAAGTTGCTCAAATTGTTCCGCCGAAGCCAGGCGCTTCTTAGGCACTTTCTGCAGGGCGCGGTCGATGAGCTGAACCAACTTTTCGGGTAAGTCAGGTCGGACTTGGCGAATGGGCGCTGGATCGTCCAAAGTGACCGCGGCCACGACCGCCCCTGGCGATTCGTCGGCAAAGGGCGAGAAGCCAGCGAGGATTTCATAGAGAATCACACCCAAGGCCCAAACGTCGGCAAGGGTGGATGTCGTCTTGGGATTGAGCAATTGCTCAGGACACATGTAAAGCGGGGTCCCAACCGCGGTGTCCGAGGCAGTCAACGATTGATCGGCAACACTTAGGATCTTGGCGACGCCGAAGTCGACGATCTTCAATCGGCGGACAGCGTCGAGCTGCGTCAAAATGAGGTTGTGGGGCTTCAAGTCGCGGTGCACGATGCCTTGGGCGTGCGCGATGGCAACGCCTCTGCAGGCCTGGGTGAGGTAGGCTGTCGCCTCTGCAACAGGCAAGGGGCCGCGACGCCGCAGCTCGGCTTTCAAGTCCCGACCCTCGAGGTATTCCATGACGTAATACGGGGACTTGTCGGGCAGAAAGCCAGCTGCGTAGAATTCAGCGATGTAGGGGCTGTGCAGACTGGAAAGCACCTCGATTTCACGGCTCAGCCGCATCCGTGCTTCAACTGAGTTCACTATCGCTGAGCGCAGCAATTTCACCGCGACGCGCCGCTGCAATTCCTCGTCGACGGCCAAATAGACGACTCCCATTCCACCGCTCCCGAGCGTTTGTTCGAGACGGAACCGGCCGTCAATGAGCTGTCCGGAGCCCTGCATGGGTTGCCTTCGAATACTTACGGCGCGACCAATCGGTCCGTTAGTGTTGGTGAAATGTCCGTTCGAGTGCGTTCGGCCAATCGACAAGTCCCCCTGCTTCCGCGCCGAAGTCTGCGAAATTCGCACAAGTTGCTCCTGACGCTGCCACTGGTTTTGGCCGCAGGGTGCCGCGATGCGACCCAAGTCCACGTCGAGCTTAGGACGGACGCGCTGTGCGGTGATGTACGCGAAACTAGCATTACGGTCTCTTCGGCGGCCGAGCTGGAATCGAGTTCGCCCAACACGACGACCGACCATTGCGCGACACAGACTGGTCGCATCGGCTCGCTCACCCTCGTTCCGACCGAGGATGACAGCTCCGCGTTTAGCGTTCGTGCGGTCGTCGGTCTCGGAAAGTCCGCAGAGGCTTGTGTTGCCGACAACTACCAAGGCGGGTGCATCGTTGCACGGCGGTCGCTGCGGTTCATTCCCCATCGGACGCTCTACGTTCCGATCAAGCTCGAGGTTATTTGTAGAGACATCCCATGCGGCGCGACGCAAACGTGCAAAAGCGGTGCATGCGTCGACTCGACGATTGGCGACGTGAATTCCTGCACGAATCCAAATGGCTGTGACCTTGGTTTTGGCGGTGCAGGTGCCGGTGGCACCACAGGCAATCCATCGTTCGGGGGTGCGAGTCAGGGTGGGCTCGCCCCGACAGGTGGAACTTTTTTCACGGGTGGCTTGGCTGCGACCGGCGGAGCGTCATCGCTTGGCGGAGCCGCCACGGCGGGGATCCCCGGCACGGGTGGTGCCGCTGGCGCAGGCAGTTCAGCCCTATCGAGCGGAGCCACTGGTCTCGGTGGGTCCACTCTGGCTGGTGGCGGCGCAGGTTTCCCAGAGCAGGGCGGCAGTACATCGAGCAGTGGCGTTGCTGGTGCAGCAGGGCAATCGATGTCGAATCTCGCTGGAGCCGCGGGGGCGTCCACACGCTGTGGGGATGGCGTACTCAACCCCTACGCCGGCGAATTCTGCGACGATGGCAGCAATTCGACGCGCTGCAACGCCGACTGTTGGCCTGCTCGTTGCGGTGATGGTTTCGTCAACACTGCGGCTGGTGAGGAGTGTGATGGCACAACGACCCTCGGCCCGTGCACTCCGACGTGCCACCTTTCCGTGTGCGGTGATGGTTTCGTGGACGCAAGCGGCGGCGAAGAGTGTGAGGTCGGGTTGGGTGGTTGCAGCAACTGCAAGCAGGATCGCGCGAACCAATTGGGCGGCTTGACCGTCGAATCCGTACGCGGCGCGCCATTTGCTGAGTCACTGTCAGTCGACGTCGTTGTGTCGAACGTTGGAACGGCTGTGCCGGCTAACGAGCTAACGTGGCGCTATTATTACACGGCCGACAACGCGGATCCGCAACAGATTCAGTGTGATTGGGCGGACATTGGTTGCGCCAACACTTTGGTGAGTACCAGCCCCATGAAGGTGCCTTGTTCGGTGGCTTCGCATTACGCCGAAGTCGGATTCAGCACTGCCAGCAACTTGAGCTCATTTGCCGTCATCGAGTTTCAGGGAAGAATTTATGGAAGCACTGGTGCGGCCTATGATTTCACCAACGACTACTCGCACCCAATGAATTCCTCTGGGTTCCTGCCGACACTGCGTATCACCCTCTATCGACAGGGTAAGCTAATTTGGGGCAACCCGCCCTGCGGTTGCGGCAACGGCACGCTCGACACTGGCGAGTCGTGCGATCATGCGGGAGAGTCGGCGTTCTGCAACGCCGACTGCACGGTCGCAGTTTGCGGCGATGCCAAGATAAATGCAACGGCTGGTGAGACTTGTGACGAAGGCCGACCGAGCCTCACCTGCAGCCCCGAATGCAAAGCCACCGGGCTACCATCAAGTGCCAAGGACGCTTTGCTCCTGTGGCTGGATGCCACGCAGCCGAATAGCCTATCGAAGGGGCTCAATATTTCCGCAGTCGCCGATCGCTCAGGCAACGCAAACCACGTCATTCAATCCACGACGAGTAGGCAACCACTCTGGTTCCCCGATGTTTTCGGGAGAAATCCTGCTTTCTTCTTCGATGGCAGCACTCACGAAATGGCCGCTGCCACGGCCGTCAATGACGTTGGTCGCGGTTCGATCTTCGTTGTTCATCGGGTTGAACCGGTGGGACTCACAGCGACACTTATTGCCAATGGCTGGGCGAGTAGCGGCGGTGGTTTCGCCGTGCGCACCCGTCCGCAACTCGACGGCCTTGGCCTCGCGCTTGGCGCGAGCAGTGGTTACTCCGCCGTCGAATGGGCGCTAGGCGCCCGAAGCGGCAATGGCTCACCAACACCCGGGGTGACCTATTGGTCTTGGGCGCCACCTCAGTTTTCATGGGCACGCGGCGCCGATTCGGAACTTCTGAGCACACCGAGCACGTACGCTGCGTCGACTGATGTCCTCCGTTTGGGGGGAATCAGCGCTTCGGAGCCGTACCGGGGCTGGATCGGCGAGGTCATGATATTCAGCCGCGACTTGGCGACAGGCGAACGCGACGCAATCTTGAACCACTTGCGTGGCAAGTGGGGGCTGCAGTAATCCACTGCAACTACGCACAGGTGCGATGGCAGGACCACCCACGTCGCTCCAGCCGCCGCGCCGGGCAGAATCGGTTCCCTTCGACGGCCCCCGCCCGCAAATGAGTCGTGTGATCCGCTGGAAGTGTCCAGATGGCGACAGAATTGCCCATAATGGCCTTTCCCTGACGGTACAATCGGCCGTTGTATCTGAAAGCGCGAAGCCGTTGCCCCTCACTTCTGGATCCTTGTCATGAACGTCGCTGCCGCCATCTCGCTATTTAGCATAGGTGGGGGATTGGTGTTCACCGCCATCTGGTTGCGCATCTCGCGCGCACCCGGCTGGGAGTCACATCGTTACTTGTCGGCGATTGCAGCGACCGCGAGTTTGTTTTGTTTGGGCGACCTGCTGCGTGTGCTCGGATTTTCCGATCAAGTGGCAAGTGTCGGGTTTCGTTTGGCCGTCGTGTCGGGCTGTCTGAATGGGGTTTCCTGGCTACTTTGGTTTGCTGCCACGCAAGAACGGGCGCTGACGCGCACCGAAAAGACCGTATGCCTTTCGGGTGCCGCGATGGCGCTGTTGTCACTGGTGCCTGGTCTGCTGGTCACCGATCGAATGAACACGACGACGCTCGATTGGCTAGGCGTCACTTACCGCACACCTGACGTCACCACCATTGGCGTTCTAGCGATTACGTATTTCGGCTTGGCCATTGCCACGGCGGGTTGGTTGTCCCTGGGGCGTGGCGACGATCCGCGGACGAAGTGGCGAATGGGCGCGATGACCGTGCTCATCGTGGCTGCCGTCCACGATACGCTTTCGTGTGCCAAACTCATCACCTCACCGTTTATCGCCGATGCCTGTTTTTCGGTCGTCATTGTCGGCGTCGGGTTCAGTGAATTGCAGCGCTTCATCGTCGATGCCGGTCGCCTGGTGGCACTTTCTTCGGATCTGGAACGGCAAGTTGCCCTGCGCAGCGAAGAGCTGAGTCGGATGCAGGTCTCGCTGGCTCGCGCCGAAAAGTTGGTAGCCATCGGCCAGCTCGCTGCAGGGGTGGCCCACGAGGTCAACAATCCGGCGGCGGTCGTGAGCTCCAATCTCGAGTTTGCGTTTGCAACCCTCGAGAACGAACACCGTCTCTCTGACGAAGTGAAGTCGTCACTTACGGATTCGATGCTTGCCACAAAGCGCATCGCCAAGATCGTGCGACAGCTGTTGGACACGGGTCGAAGTGCCGGTGGCGACGTTGCGACAATCTTGCCATGCGACCCTGGCCTTGCAATAGGCCGCGCCATGGCCCGCCTTCGACAAACCTTTGGCAAAGGGTTTGCCATCGATGCGAACGTCGGAAGCGACACACGCGCTGGCGCGGATGTCGCCATCCTCGAACAGGTGCTGTACAATCTGCTGCAAAACGCGGTTCACGCCATTCGAGTCCGGGGTACCGCCGGCCGCATCTCGCTTTCGACACGGCGGAGTGGCCAAAGGGTCCTCATTGAAGTCGCCGACAACGGCGACGGGATCCCGACTGACTTGCAGCATCGGTTGTTCGAGCCGTTCTTTACGACCAAGGAATTTGGGCAAGGTTCGGGACTCGGTCTGGCCGTCTCCTTGGGCCTGATGCGGGCACAACAGGGTGATCTCAAGCTCGTGCGTTCTGATTCAACCGGATCAGTATTCGAGCTTGAACTGACCTGGAGCCCGGATGACACTTCGAGTTTGCACATACCAAGCGCGGTGGTCGCCTATGGCAACCTTCGGCTGCTGATCGTCGACGACGATCGCCAGATCCGTGATGGATTGCGCCGCGCCCTAGGCAAGATGTTCCGCATCGAAGTTGCTGCGAGTGTCGAAGAGGCCATCGAATGCATTTCGAAATCCAAGGATGAGTTGGATGCAGTGCTGTGTGACATCCTCATGCCCAATGGCGGGGGTGCGCGCGTCTACTCGGAGCTGTGTCAGATGGCGCCCAGGTTGGCGCAGCGCACGTTGTTCATGACGGGTGGTGCCACTTCCGCGGAGGCACAAGATTTCCTCAAGGCGCACGCCGAGCGCGTCATGTTGAAACCGTTGAACCAAACCCAGCTTCGAGAGGCGATCCTCGCGTTGGTCCGGGCAAAGGTCGATGAATCACCTTAGCGACCAAGCGAACTGTCAGGGGGTGTCCACGGTTTCTGACCAGGGGACGAATGTGGGTGGCGACTACAGACTCGCGGAAATTCCGCAAAGAATTCCCACAGAGGATCCTCGCGGAGATCGGACAGCCGCGTTGGCCACTCAATCAGGGATCGACTCGAGTCGCTCCCTGTGGCAATAGGACTCGTTGCGAAAGCGCGAACTCGCTCGCGCCAGCGGCGCGAAACAGTACCAATCGAGGGAAACGGCAATGCGCGTGGCGGCAAGACAGTCGTTGGGGATCCTGGTCTTGTGGTTGTTTGGTTGTTCACAAGTTGAAAACGACCTGACGCATGCAGCTGGTAGTTCGAATGGCGTTGGGGGAACCACCGGCGATCGCGGCGTGGCTGACTCGATACCAAACGCCGTCGTTACTTCGGGCACGGGCGGGGCCACGAGCGACACCTCTGCGGCCACAGTAACGGGTGGGGCAAGTGTGATCGCCACGGACGTCACTACCGGGGTGACCGTCGATCCACCACCAAATGGTGGGGCTCCGAGCACGGCTACGTTGGTTCAGGCGGGCACCACGGGCTCAACTGAGGGTGGCAACATGAGCGTCGGGGGCGGCGCACTCGTCGGGCAAGGTGGCTCCGTGGGCCGTGGCGGCGCAGCTCCGCTGGCCACGGCTGGAGCTGCGGGCGCATCAGCTATCAGCACAGAAACGCTTTCACAAGTCATCACCGGGTTTTGCGCACTCTCCGACGTGCAGATCTGTTCGCCCGATTGTCTCGTGGTGCGCAGGGCTGAAGCCACCTATTACCCGAATTGTCGAGAGCTTTATCGCCTACTGATGGCATGCCAGGTCGAGCTCGCCGTGGCGCAGCGTAGCTGCGTGAACGGTACGGTGACCTCGCCCAAAAACTGCACGACTGAGGATGATGCATACTGGGCGTGTGTCGAGAAGCCGCAGGCCTAGAAGGGGTCTTCTGCGCCGCTATTCTTTCGTTCGAACCGCCAGAGCCGACACTGGCATGACGCTCAGCATCGAGTCACCGGTAAGCGACTGCCTTGAAGAACGTATAGTTGAACGTACCATCGACACCGGCGCTGCGTTCAAGCTCGGCAATCCCTTCATCCCATGCAGACTCGCTGATTAGGGCAGCGCCAAGCGCTTGTGCTTTGACACCCTTCACCATGGCGACAAAGGTCGCATTGGTGAAGCCTTCGACCCATTCTGGCCTGGAGCTGTCCGCATATACTACCCGTGGATCGACCGAGACCTCACCGAATCCTGCATGTCGAAGCAGGGGATACAGTTGACGGCCAATTTCTGCGTTGCCACCGATCCGAGCTTGAAGCTCGATCAGACAGTCGATGGTGCGCTGGGCCGCTTCGCTGTGCGGGTAGAAGTACGCCGAACCGTGATCCCCTTCAATTGCCGTCAGTGTACCGCCCAGACGCAGGACACGCCGCAGCTCTTTCAGCGCGGCACCCGGGTCGGTTAGGTGCTCCAGAACGAAGCATAAGAATACGTGATCAAATGACGCGGCATCGAAGGGGAGGTGGCCAATATCAGCCTGCAAGAATTGGACATTCGAAATATTTTCCGCACGTACACCGGCTGCGGCTGCGGCAAGCGACTCCGAGGAAATGTCGATTGACGTGAAATGCGCTTCCCGACTCGCCTTCGCCAAGATCACAGTCTGAGCACCCACACCACAGCCCGCCTCCAAGACCGAGCACCCGGTGGGGTAGCGCGTATCTTGGTGAAGCAGCTCGGACAAGGTGCCGGCCTGGTCGAGCAGACGCCGCTCTTCGAGCCGCGAGTAACCGTGAACGTAGGCGGAATTGCTTGCTGTCATATCGATGGTCGCCTCGGTTGGGGCTTATAGCCCACGCACAAATCAGCATAAAGACGATCGAGCTTGACCGGGGCCGGTTTTGACCTAGATTGGTTATTCCCTATAGGGAAACTGTAGAACAGATAAGACGCTGATATGTAAGCGTATTATCTAAAGTGACTCCTCAGCAGGCTCGAAACCATGCCCCCAAACGACGAGACCGACCTCACTGCCTTGAGTCCGGAGCAGCGTGACGCTCTGGACGCCTTACTTGCCACGCTCTCGCCAGGGCAGAGCTTGCTCGTTGCGCGCTGGGTGTTGGCGCGGTTCGACGCCGCAGCCCTTGCCGAGGATCGACTTGAGCGCGCCTCTGGCCTCACCGCGCCGAGCCCTCAAGGCCTGACGGTGCTCTACGGTTCCCATTCTGGTCACTCCGCGGGGATCGCTCGCCAGCTCGCGACTGCTGCGCGCCAACGCGGCTGGGCCGTGAAGCTGGCGGACATGGCTGACTACTCGCGGGGCACACTGCGACGCGAACGCAATCTTGCCGTCATCGTCAGCACTCACGGTGAGGGCGATCCGCCGGAGTCGGCAGCGGCATTTTTCGAATTCTTACGTGGCACGCGCGCTCCAAAGCTCGAGGGTTGTGAATTCGCCGTATTGGCGCTGGGCGACAAGAGCTACGTCAAGTTCTGCAAGGCAGGCGCAGATCTCGATGTCGATCTCGAACGACGGGGCGGAAAACGACTCCTCGCCCGCGTGGATCTCGACGTCGACTATCAGGATGGGGCCAACGTCTGGGTGGACGCAGCCTTGAAAGCCTTCGAACCGCGCATGGTAGCGGCTCCGGGTACCGTCGCCGAAGCCGCGCAGCCGCGGAAAGCTCGTTTCAGTCGCGACACGCCTTGGTCGGCGGAGTTGCTGCATCGCGTCGATTTGAGCGGACGCGGGTCGACTCAACACTTCATTCACTTGGAGCTGTCGCTCGATGGTTCGGGGCTCAAGTATCATCCTGGAGACGCCTTGGGGATGCGTCCGGAGAACGATCCGACACTCGTGGCTCAACTAGCAGAAGCCCTTGGTCAGTCTGAGCAGACGGAAGTGGACGCCCTTGGCTCATGTTGCTCACTTGCAGAAGCGTTGACGCGCCGCTTGGAGATCCAGAAGGTTTCTCCTTCGGCGTTGCGGAGGTACGCTGGCCTTGGCGCCAAAGCCCTTGACCGAATCCTCGACGATCCCGAGGCCACAACCAAGTACCTCGACGGGCGCGATTGGCTCGACGTGTTGCGCGAGCATCCGGCCAAGATCGAGGTCAACCAGTTCGTCTCACTGCTGCCGGAACTGGCGTCTCGGTCGTACTCGATCGCCTCAAGCCAACTGGAGCATGCGGACGAGGTTCATCTGTTGGTCAGCCGCGTCCATTTCACCGCCCACGGGCGCGGGCGTCAGGGCGTCGCATCGAGCTATTTATCTGACCGTCTGCGGTTGGGTGAAAGTGCTCGCGTGTGGATCGAGCCGAATACCCAATTCCGATTGCCTGAAGATTCGAATCAGCCGATTGTCTTGATCGGCGCGGGGACGGGCGTAGCGCCATATCGCGCCTTCCTCGAAGAACGCGCGGCTGCGGGGCAGTCGGGCAAGAACTGGGTGATCTTCGGTAATCGCCAGTTCCAAGCCGATTTCACGTACCAAACCGATTGGTTGCGCTGGCGCAAAGACGGCGTATTGACCCGCATGGACGTCGCATTCTCCCGCGACCAAGCACAAAAAATCTACGTGACCGACCGCATGCGCGAGCAAGGACGCGAGCTGTATGCTTGGCTCGAGCAAGGTGCGCGCCTCTACTTGTGCGGGGATCGTACCCGGCTGGCCGCAGACGTAGATCGAACCCTCGTCGAAGTCGTGATGACCCACGGAAACCAATCGCATGACGAAGCCGTAACCTACGTCGAGAAACTACGCAGCGAGAAGCGCTACTCGAAGGACGTGTACTAATGGCCCCCCAAGACAAGCCGCTGGCGGCTCCAGCATTGCCCCCAAGTGCAGTGGAAGGTATCAAGACTCGGAGCCGCCACCTGCGTGGAACATTAGTGGCTAGCCTTGCAGATGCATTGACCGGAGCCCTCCATCCGGACGATGCGCAATTGTGCAAGTTCCACGGCTTCTACCAGCAAGACGATCGGGATTTGCGCGCCGAGCGTCAAGCCCAGAAGCTTGAGCCATTGCATTCCTTCATGTTGCGCGTCTGCATCCCTGGCGGTGTTTTGACCTCGGCGCAGTGGCTGATTCTCGATGATCTATCGCAGCGTTACGGAGATGGCGGCCTGCGCATCACGACGCGCCAAGCCGTGCAATTGCATGGCGTCATCAAGCGCGAACTCAAACCAACGATTGCGGCCATCAACCGGGCCATGCTTTCCACACTGGCTGCCTGTGGCGACGTGAATCGTAACGTCATGGCAGCACCCCTGACCAATTCCGCGAAGCTGACCGAAACGTTGCAGCGAACCGCACGCGATCTGTGCGTTGCGCTCGCTCCGAGTACTGGTGCCTATCACGAGATTTGGCTCGACGGGGAAAAGTTGTCGGAGTCAGACCCGCCCGTCAGCGAAGAGCCGCTGTATGGGCCTACCTACCTCCCACGCAAGTTCAAGTGCGCAATCGTCGCCCCACCAGACAACGACGTCGATGTTTACACGCAAGATCTAGGCCTGATTGCCATTGCCGACGGGGACAACCTCATCGGCTTCAATGTGGTTGCCGGCGGTGGAATGGGGCGAGCCCATGGTGACGATTCGACGTACCCGCGACTAGCGTCGACACTTGGTTTCTGCACGCCAGATCAGGCACTGGATACCGCGCGGGCTGTACTGACGGCACAGCGCGATCTAGGTAACCGTGGCGAGCGCCACCACGCGCGACTCAAATACACGATCGATCGCGTGGGGCTCGACGCATTCCGCTCCGAGGTCGAGAGCCGGATGGGCTTTGCCTTTCAGCCTGAACGGCCTTTCGTGCTCGGAACGACGCTCGATCGCCACGGCTGGTTCGAGCTTGCGGGGCAAACCCACTTGCAGCTCTGCTTGCCAAGTGGTCGTGTTCGCGACGACGGCAACCAGAAATTGCGGCAGGCGCTGCACGAATTGGCGAGCGTGCACCTGGGCGACATACGTCTGACCGGCAACCAGAATCTCATCTTGGTCAATGTCGCGTCAAAGACGCGCAAGAAGATCAATGCAATTGTCGAACGTCACGGGCTGCTTGCACCGCACAGCGGCCTGCGCTTGTCCGCACTTGCCTGTGTAGCATTTCCCACCTGCAGCCTGGCCATGGCAGAAGCCGAACGCTACTTGCCGTCACTCATCACTTTGCTCGAGCAGAAGCTCGAAGCCTTGGGGCTGAAGGATGAACCGATCGTGATGCGCATGACAGGTTGCCCGAATGGCTGCGCGCGCCCCTACAATGCCGAGCTTGCCCTCGTCGGGCGAGCGCCAGGGCTGTACGACCTCTATCTTGGTGGCAACCGTTCGGGTAGCCGTCTTGCAAAGTTGGTAGCAACCAACTTGAACGAGCAGGCCATCGTCGAACGCGTGACGACATTCTTTGAGCGGTTCGCGCAGGAACGCAATTCCGGCGAAGCGTTCGGTGACTTCTGCGTGCGCGCACAGGCCGTCAACTCCTAGCCATTTCTGGTGCCCCAGATGAACCCCGAAGCTCTCACTCAACTCGCACGACAACTCGACGGACTCTCACCCGCCCAAATGCTCACCTGGGCAGCCGCGAAATTTCCGAGGCAGGCAGCACTTGCTAGTTCACTGGGCGCAGAGGATCAGGTGCTCCTCGACATGTCTGTCAAGGGGGGGTTGTTGACCAAGGATCCAAAGTTGGATCTATTCACCCTAGATACTGGTCGACTCTTCCCTGAAACCATTGATCTGTTGGCGCAGTCGGAATTGCATTATGCGGTTCAGTTTCGGGTGCTCTATCCCGATACGGCTGAAGTCGAGACGATGGTGGCAAGCGCGGGGATTAACCTATTTCGAAGGAGCCCAGAGGATCGCCACCGCTGCTGCGGCGTGAGGAAGGTCGCGCCGCTGCGTCGGGCCCTGCAGGGCAAGGCGATTTGGATCGTCGGGCTGCGCAGCGACCAAACAGCGAATCGCGCCGATCTCGCACCACTCGTGTGGGACGAGGCCAATCGGCTACTCAAGTTAAGTCCATTGCTGCAGTGGTCGGACGCCGAAGTGGATGCATACCTTGACGAACACCAAGTGCCGCGCAACCCATTGCACGCGCAAGGTTACCCGAGCATCGGTTGCGCACCCTGCACGCGTGCAATCGTGCCCGGCGAAGATCCGCGGGCTGGGCGCTGGTGGTGGGAGCAGGAGTCGCAGCGCGAGTGTGGGCTGCACCTGGAAAATGGTCGTTTGGTGAGGAACCACTGATGGAAACGCGGCGACGTACGCTAGTGAAGTCCCTCAGCTACCGCATCATTGGCGGGCTTATTACGCTCACCATCGCGTACATTGCAACCGGCACGATTGGATCGGCCGTAGCCATCGGGCTCACCGACACAGTGGTCAAGATCGGGGTGTTTTACCTCCACGAGCGAGCCTGGTTGCACATTGGGTACGGGCGCACCAAAGAGCCCGAGTATCAAATCTAGCCAGCGGGACAGTAAGGACTGAAACGATGAACTCACTTGAGAAACTCGAGGCGCGCAGTGTGCACATCCTACGCGAAGCCTATCGCGACCTTAGCAGCCTGTGCATGCTGTGGTCCATTGGCAAGGACAGTACTGTGTTGCTTTGGTTGGCCCGTAAAGCCTTCCTCGGTCACGTACCCTTCCCATTGGTGCACGTCGACACGTCGTACAAGATCCCAGAGATGATCCGCTATCGCAATGCGCTGGCTGTCAAGTGGCGCCTCCACTTGATCGTGGGGCAAAACGTCGCTGCACTTGAGGCAGGCGAAACCTATCCGAACGGCAAGTGTGACCGCATCGCCTGCTGTCGTTCGCTCAAGGCAGAAGCACTCAAGCACACACTCAGTGGCGAATGGCCCCGCTGGCGCGTCGACTGTGACAGCGGCAAACTCGTTGCTGAATTGAGTCGTGAAGCCTTCACTGGGGCGATCGTCGGGGTGCGCGCTGATGAGGAAGGTAGTCGTTCGAAGGAGCGCTATTTCTCGCCAAGAACGCGCGAAAACGACTGGGATGTGGACGATCAGCCGCCTGAGCTTTGGCAATACTACAAGACGGATTTCGCTCCTCAAACCCATCTGCGCGTCCACCCCTTACTGGATTGGACCGAACTCGATATCTGGGAGTATATCCAGAAGGAGGGTATTCCCATTACCGATCTCTATTTCGATTCGGGAAAGGGTGAACGCTACCGTTCGCTCGGGTGTGAGCCTTGCACTCAAAGCGTCAAGTCAGAAGCCAAGAACATTGCGGATATAGTGGTGGAGTTGCGAACCGGGCGTTTCGCCAATATCGCTGAACGTTCGGGTCGAGCGCAAGACGCCGAGGATGGTGGCGGACTCGAGACTTTGCGGCGAGAAGGATACATGTGATGCAGAGCCAAATTGCAAACACTCAGCCGACAGCAGCCGAGGACGAACAGATCGATCTGGTGGTCGTAGGTCACGTCGACCACGGCAAAAGTACGGTCATCGGTCGCCTGATGGCGGATACGGGCTCCTTGCCCGAGGGCAAGCTCGAACAAGTGCGCGAGCGCTGCGCGCGCTCAAGTCGCCCATTCGAGTACGCATTTCTGCTCGACGCTCTGAAGAACGAACAAGCGCAGGGGATCACCATCGACACGGCGCGATGTTTCTTCAAGACTGCGAAGCGCCGCTACATCATCAACGACGCACCTGGGCATATCGAGTTCTTGAAGAACATGGTTACTGGTGCGAGTCGAGCTGAGGCGGCACTACTCGTGATCGACGCCCATGAGGGGATTCGCGAGAACAGTCGGCGCCACGGCTACATCCTATCTTTGCTCGGGCTTTCGCAGATATCGGTGTTGGTAAACAAAATGGATCTGGTCGGCTTCGATCAAGCCGTGTTCGAGCGCGTACGCGACGAGTATCAAGCATTTCTGGCAGAACTTGGGGTCACGGCGGTTGGCTTCATTCCAATCGCGGCGCGCGAAGGTTACAACATCGCAAGTCGGTACCCAGGTATGCCTTGGTACGATGGACCAACAGTGCTCGAACAGGTAGATGCCTTTGCGCACGAGCGGTCCGATCTTGAGCAACCGTTTCGCATGCCCCTGCAAGACGTGTACAAATTCACAGAGTCCGGCGACAATCGCCGGATCTTTGCGGGCTCGGTAGCATCGGGGCGGGTAGAAGTTGGTGCCAAGGTGCGGTTTTTGCCATCGCGCAAGGCCTCCACGATTTCCAGCATTGAAGTCTTCTCCGCACCAACACGGACTTCCGCCGTAGCCGGTGAAGCGGTAGGTTTCACACTGGCCGAGCAGATTTACGTCAAACCCGGCGAGCTTATGGTTGCCGATACCGACGCCTCGGCGCTCGTATCAACACGGCTTCGCGCAACGGTGTTTTGGATGGGCCGAGCACCATTCGTCGCCAATCGCAAGTACATGCTGAAACTCGGGGCGGCGAGGGTGCCGGTCGAGCTGCGCGAGGTGCGGAAAGTCGTCGATGCTACAGAGCTTTCGACCGAAAGCAGCAAGGCTCAGCTCGATCGACATGACGTCGGTGAGGTCATTCTCGAAACGACGCGACCTGTGGCATGCGATGTGGCTCGGACACTGGCGTCAACCGGGCGCTTCGTCATCGTCGATCACTACGAGATCGCCGGTTGCGGGGTAGTATTGAGCGAGGCCGAAACCAGTGAATCTTTGCTCGACCAGCGGATTCGGGCGCGCGAGTACGCTTGGGTCACCGGATCGGTTGCCCGCGCTGACCGGGCACAACGCTACGGGCACCGGGGCAAGTTCATCCTTTTGGTGAGCAACGACGAAGAGGCCTCAGAGATTACGGCCTACGCCGAGAAACTGGCGGTCATGCTCGAGGCTAGCCTGTTTGCGAGCAACAAGCGCACGTACTACCTCTCGATGGGAAACCTCGACGTTGCATCGCGAGGTGCATCCCGCGACGAGCACATTCAACGGTTGGGCGAGCAGGCCAGAATTCTGACTGACGCCGGCCTGCTGTTTCTGTCCGTCTTGGGACAGGCGGACGCGGCCGAAGTCGAGTCCTTGCGCTCATTGAACCGTCCCGCTGAGCTTTTCTTGGTCCAGGTCGGCAAATCCACCGATGAGTTTACGCCGTCGATTCAGGTCGACCCAGCAATGGGCCTCGAAGCCGCACAGGACGCGATCCTGGCTCGATTGGTGTCGCAAGACATCGTGCTTGAGTACGAGATCTAGCCCGAGTGGCCGGGCCGGGTATTGCCATCTCGTAGCGCGGCCGTAGGGATCGCTTGAGGACTACCCGTGCCCCACGCGATCACTACCTTCATCTTTGATTTCGACGGAACCCTTGCCGACTCGCTGAATCACGTGATTCCGCTCTACAATGGCATTGCTGAGCGATTTGGCGTACCTAAGGTTACGGCAAGCGATGTCGCCAGGATTCGGCGCATGGCCCCAAGTCAGGCTCTGGCAGCCTACGGAGTGCCGCTTTGGAAGGTCCCGCGAATCGTACGAGCCGTGCGCACGCTCTTGCGGGAGAAGATCGATCGGCTTGAGCCATTCGAGGGGATCGGTGAGACGCTATTGAATCTGAAGCGAAATGGGGCCAGATGCTTACTCGTTTCTTCAAATTCGCGTGACAACGTCGAGGCATTTCTGTCGCGACACCAGTTTTTGTGCTTCGAGCGCTTGACGTGTGGTTCGAGCCTGTTCGGCAAAGGGGCGCGCTTACGCAAAGTCCTTTTGCAGGCTTCGTTGGTGGCGCCCGAGGTTGCCTATGTCGGAGATGAAGTGCGCGACATCGAGGCTGCCAAAAGCGTCGGACTGAAGAGTGTTGCCGTCAGTTGGGGCTATGCCGATCGGGATACACTCCGCGAAGCCGGGCCGGACTACATCATTGACCACCCGTCGCAACTGCTCAAGCTTGGGTAGCATCCTGATCAAAAAAACGCGGAGGCAACCGGTGGGGTTTGCGCAGGTGCCTATTGCTTTACGACGCAATCGTCGATGTCCGAAACCATAACGTTTTGTTCGGGTTGGAACGGACCATCTGGCGCCCATCGAACCAACACCTCGGACATTGTACCGAGGATCCGAGCGTAGCAATCAAGGGTTACCCGGGATTCGTCACCTGACTTGTTCGCGGCCTCGACCCAGGCGGCAACGCTTCCCGATTCGAAGACCCCAGCAAGCATCACGACTTCGCGCCCGACTGTCACATAGGGCCGCAACGGCCGATCGTTGTTCACCGGTTGTGAATGCGCATTGAATCCGCAGCGCCGATTCGACATCACGACGTCGGATGCGCAAGCGAGGCTACGAGCGTCTGCTGGGACAATGGTGATGGTGTAGTTCGTTGCCTGACCCTCTCGCGGTATCGAGCCCCGACCGAAAGCAAGAAGTAACACACTTACGAGAATCGCACCGACTGCGACGAGCCACTGCCGATTGAGGTTGATGCCACTGTTCATCGATACTGCTCCGAGCGTTGCGGCCACAGGCACCAAAGGGGTGTCATCGCCAACTCGCTATGAATAGCCGAAGGTTGAGTGCGTCGTGGCTAATTGGCAGATAAGCCCAAAGCGGCGCGTAGAACGCAGCCACGAGCAACGTTATAACGAAGAAACCAAATACACGCGCCGGACGCTTAGTTTCGTACCAACCAAGGAACCCGGCCAGAGTAACGACCAACGGCGCGTACGCGGGCAAGAAGTGGTAAATGTACGAGTCGCGGTGCGTCAGGATCCAAGGCGCCAAGAATGCAACGGTAGTCAACATGGCTGCAATCACCGACTTGCCATGCGCAACCACAAACCCAGTAACCGGGCTGGGTTCGCCGGGTTCGCCGGGTTCGCCGGGTTCGCCCGAGTTATCGCCAAGGACATTTAGCCAACCCAATCGCAATACCGTCGCGACCGATGCGGCACCTAAGACGACGGCTGCCCACCAAGTGGCCAGATTGCCAAGGGTTGACAGAGCTCGAACGGCGCCGTGCTTCTCGGCAAATCCCAACATCAAGGGTCGAGTTGGAAGCATCCAGGTTATCCAACCTGAGGTGGCTGGATTCTTCATGTCTGTAAGCTCCGCGTGGTGCTTGAGCAAGCGCTGGGTATCGGCAATGACATCGCCAATCGAACTGGGCTTGTCCGTCATCGACAGACCTACGGAGTAGCTCACCACGTAGACGAACCCTGCGACTGATGCCATCACCGTCGCGGCAACAATCTTGTTGCGTGTGTCCTGCTTCGAGACGGCCATTGCGAACAACAGTGGCAAAGCAACGGCAACTCCGCTGAACTTGATGCTGGCCGCGATCCCGAAAACGAGCCCGGCGACTAGACCCCACACAGTCGATAGCTCAAAGCTCACCATGACCAACGCCGCAAGTGACATCGTGGCCAAGAACCCATCAAGCAAAGCGGCGCGGGAGTAGGCGATCAGGAACCCGTCTGCGGCAAGTAGCGCGCCTGCCATCGCAGCTGCCCACCTCGATGCAAACAGCCGGCGGGCCGCGATGAATCCGAGCAAAATGGTCAGGATGCCGGAAATCAGTGCCGGCAAACGAAACCCGACCGCGTTGTCCCCGAGTCGGCGGATACTCGATGCAATGACGAGCTTTCCGAGCGGCGGGTGGTCATTCCAGTCAGGCTGATGTTTGAGGTAACCGCGAGCAGTCTCGACGAAGTGATGTTCGTCAAATTGCAGCGTCTTCGGATAGCCAAAGTCGAACAGCCGCAGGTAGAGCCCCAATCCAACGAGTACCGTGAGCAACAAGCCGAGCGGTGTCAAGTAAGGCAGCCATTGCCGCAACCCAGCCAAGAAGCTCGCCGTACCTAGCGCCCCGTTTTTCGGTGCTGCGGGTGCGCCACCTGACCGCACGGATGCGGGCCCGATGTCATTAGTGGTGCGCCTGTCTGGCGTTCGCGACGATGGAACAAGTGAACTCAGGGCCTCAGCTTCAGTGTGCTGTTGGATAGCAGGCGACAGTCTGCCTTTGGCACTCGAAGGTACATTGAGTTCACTCAACGCCTCGGCTTCGCTTTGGGCCTGATCGGCGGATGTTGGCTCTTCGGGTTTGGTCATGGGGAACCGTCGGGAGCGGGAGCATAGGCCGAGGATGGCCGAACTTGCCAGCCTAATTCTGGCGTTAATGTCGGCATCGAACCCTAGACACCGAGCACCGGCACTACTGGACGGCAGTGCCGCCGCTACCCGCATTCATGGTGGCCTTGCCCACTGCCGACAGGACGCATCCGGTATAGACGAATTGCTGTGCGGTGCAGACGGCCGTGTTGAGGAGCCCAGTCTGGTCGCAACTTTCGTTGCTAGCTACCGCGCAATCTAGGTAACGCGTGAAGTCCGATTGACAATTCGAAACCACCATGCCAGCGAGGCCGCAGGCCTGACCGCAATCGCCGATTGGAGTCGTCATCGAACAACCTTTTGCCTCAAGTTGGTCACAATAGCCGCCGCAAGATGCCTGCACCGCCTTGGGCGGTGGCGCTGTCGTCGCGCAAGCAACTGCGAGTGCCAGCTGCAAATCGCACCCCGAAAAAGTTGGAATGCCAGCACTGTCGCAGGTAACGTCGGCCGCTTTTGCACAGTTCAGCCAGGCTTGGATCTGTCGTTGACACGCGGCAAACCCAGTTACCGTGGCGCACAGCATCACGCAGGCACTGTCACCTGCACTGCACCCAACATCCGCAGTCCGTGCGCAAAGTGCATCGCATTCGGTGGCGTGCGTTGCTGGGCCTGCTCAAAAGCCACGCTGCCCACCCGAGTCGCTGCGCTCAGATGCCATCTGCGCCTTGCCGCCACAGCCGACCCATAAACTCATTCCCAACCACAGCAAGACCGCAGTGGATCTGAGCAATCCCGTCATTTTTCGTGTCTCTCCGCATGCGCGGCAAAATAGGTTGCGCTGGCGCCCTGCTACTCAACCGCGGCCCAGCTTGCGTAAGGTATCACATTCCAGAGATACCGCCGGTCAGGCGCGCCTTGAGCTGATCGTGTCGCGCAAACCAACTATTCGGCCAGCGAGAGGATCCGCCAAGCCGTAGCAGGCAGCCCGACGCATGGCCTGCCGCAAACCTCGTCCAGGCCTGATTCGCGTTATGCCTGGCTCAGCAAACGCGACGCGGCAATAGCGCCCTCGAACCGCGCGAATTGACAATTGAGCTCAACCAGTAATAGCCGCAATTGGTCGAGCTCCCGGGCGGCTACTGCGCGTTCGAGAGACGCCGCTACTGCACTGAGCGCATTGGCATTCACCGTGGCTGCTGCCCCATTCATGCGATGTGCTGCCTGCGACACGGAGCCCCAGTCGGCAAGATCGACCTGCCGAGCCAACGCGAGCAGCTGGTTTGGCATATCAAGCAAGAAGCGCTGCAGAATTGAGCGACACAACGCCGTATCGCCCAGAAGTCGGTCGACCAGTTCCGCCTCGACGAAGACATCATATTGGTCAGACACCCCATGCGTTGGTTCGATTTTGTCAACCAAGAGTCTAGATTCCGACGAGTGGAGCGGTGCACGCTCCGGTTCGTCACGGGACAACCACTTGTCGAGCATCCCTGACACCGCCGTTGGCGAGATTGGTTTCGCGAGGTGGTCGTTCATACCAACCTCCTGACAACGAGCCTTGTCGCTGGGCATCGCGTGCGCGGTCATTGCCACAATTGGTATCGCGTGGTTCATCGCGCCCAAGCCGCGCGCTCGAAGGAACCGGGTTGCTTCGAACCCATCCATTTCCGGCATTTGCAGATCCATGAACACCAAGTCGAAGTGCTGCAACTCAAGCAGTTTGACGGCCTCGATACCGTTGCCGACAACAACTGCCTGGTGACCCAATTTCGCTAGGATTCCTTGGGCGACGAGTTGGTTCGTCGAGTTGTCCTCCACAACCAGGATTCTGGCAGGCTTGGCTTGCGACTTCCCTGGGTGTCCCTTGCCTACTGTTGGCGACAAGCGTAGTTTCGCGGTGGGTTGAGCTTCTTGCTGCTTGAGGAGCTGGGCCGTAAACCAGAAGGTGGAACCCTCGCCTTCACGGCTCTCGACGCCGATTTGGCCACCCATCAGCTGGCTGAGTTGTTTGGCGATCGCCAACCCGAGCCCCGTCCCACCAAACCTGCGTGTGGGCGAAGCGTCCACTTGCGTGAATTTGTGGAAGAGTTTCCGCTGTTGCTCGCAAACAATGCCTATGCCGGTGTCGCTGACGCCAAAGCGCAGGCACACCGCCTTACCAGACTCCGATTCGACATCGACCTGCAAGGACACGTGACCCTCGGACGTGAACTTGATGGCGTTGCCAGCGAGATTCACCAGCACCTGTCTCAGTCGATCCGCATCGCCCCGAAGTGCAGTGGGCACGTTTGGAGCCCTGGTGCAGGTGAAGGTTAGCCCTTTTTCGCGCGCGCGGATCGCCAACATGGCCACCGATTCGTCGAGCCATGTTGGCAAACTGAAGTCATAGGCGCTGAGTTCAAACTTGCCAGCTTCGATCTTCGATAGGTCCAATATCTGATTGAGCAGACCCAGCAGTGACACTGCGCTCGATTTGACGACTTCTGCGTAACGCTGTTGTTCTGCGGAAAGCTCGGTTCCGAGCAACAGGTCGCTCATCCCGATGACACCATTCATCGGGGTACGAATCTCGTGGCTCATGTTTGCCAGAAATTCGCTCTTCGCGGCATTTGCCAGTTCTGCCTGTGCGGCCATTTCTTTGGCCAACACCGTCTGTTGCTCGAGGTGTTCGTGAACGGCACGCAGTTCCTCTTTGGCTTGCACGTGCTCGGTTATGTCCTGAATAATTCCGGTTACGCGCAGTAGGCGTCCAGCCTCGTCTACCACGCGATCTCCGGGCGCAGTCCAGAGGTGCCGAATGCTGCCGTCGGAGCGAACCACGCGATACTCAAGCGAACCCTTGTTGGGCGTTGACTGTGAGAGCGCAAGAGCCGATTGAACTCGTTGCCGATCGTCGGGGTGGATTGCCGCCATTGCCCGCTCGAACAGCTGCGGTCCCGTCACATCGGGCTCAACTCCGTAGATCCGTCGCATCTCCGGCGACCATTCGCTCGTGCCTGCGTTAGGTTCCGAGATCCAATGGCCAACATGCGCTATCTCCTGTGATCTGAGCAGCTCGCGCTCGTTTTCTCTTACGCTCGCTTCGATTTCCTTAAGACGTGTAATGTCCGTGTGAGTTGCTATCAGCCGGGTGGGATTGCCAGCCGAGTCCCGAGCAATGGCGCGACCGCGGCCCAAGATCCATTTGTAGGAGCCGTCACTGCAACGGACCCGGTGCTCGCAGATGTAAACTGGAATCTCTGCGCGCTCGTGCTTTGCTAACTCGCCGTGGGCCCGGGCGCGATCGTCTGGATGGATGCGCTCGTCCCATTCAGCGAGCGTGTCACCGATTTCGTGTTCCTCGTAGCCAAGCATCGACTTCCAGCGTTTGGAGTAGAACACCTTGTTCGTCTCGGCATTCCAGTCCCAAACGCCATCACCCGCACCTTCCAGGGCAAAGCTCCAGCGCTCTTCACTGTCGTGCAAAGCTTGCTGGGTGACTTTTTGCGCCGTGACGTCTTGACACACACCAGACACGATGTGAGGCCTGCCGCCTTCATCTCGACTGTAGAGTCTCTCACGCACGCTAAACCAGCGAAAGTTTCCGTCCTTGTCGCGAATTCGATACTCGACGGCATAAGTCTTGGTATCGTCGGCGCTTTGCACGGTCGCAAGGTGTTCTACGACCATCGACAGATCGTCGGGGTGAATTGCCTGCACGAGCAAGGCTGCGCCATGTCGCTTGATGTCGTCGCTGGAATACCCGAGTACGCCTGCCAAGTCTCGATTGACGTACAAGTGATGCTGCAACTGGACGTCGTACAGGTAGAGTATGTCAGGCGACAGCTGCGCCATGGCCTCGAGCATGGCGGGCTTGTCGGCAAGCCACGCTCGACTTGCAACGCTACTCGGCACAGACTCGGAAATCGAACTCGCGCCGGTCTCGGAATCCGCTCCGCCAGATGCAAGGGAAATTTCCCGTCGATCGCTCACGGCGGCAACTCCCGCCAGTCTGAGAAATTGGGCCGGTGCCACCGGACATGCTGCGAGGCCGGGTCATGCCTGAAACAAGCGCTCTGCATCGCTTTCGGTCCTGTGGAGCGGTTACGGCCAACTCGGGTGCTCCAAAATCCCCTTCACCCAATGTCCGGGCTATAAGTTCCCGCTTGCCGAGAGTGGTCCACTCAGACCGAGCGCACGGCCGCGCGCCATGGTCCTATTGGCGATCAGCCGAACTTTATATTTTGTCGTAATACGTCGCTCAAGTACATTTTCCGCGTAGTCTGTGTGCGTTTTGCGACACTATTGTCCATAATCACGCGACATCATGTCGTTTTATCCATCGTGACGCGTTTTGGTTCTCCAATCTTCGTGGTGGGGCGGTAAAGGTTGCGAGTACCGTCGATGGAACGTGGTTTGCTTGGGGCGGCGCAACCGTGAAACCCATTCGCGAAAACTCGCTACGCGTCACCGTGGTGGCAGGAAGCGCAAAAACGATCCAGGGCTTGCTCGCCTACTTGTCGGATGCGGGCGTCAATTCAGACGCTCTGAAGCAACTGCCAGAACCGTCCGCTGTCGAGCAGTTAGGCGACGCCCTAGTGATCTTTCCAGACGATTTCGAGCCCAGCACAGTGCTCTCGACGGTCGAAAGCGTGCAAACGTTGCGCCCGCGCGTGCGGCTTCTGCTCATCACGAGCGCACCTCAACGTTACCAGCTTCGAGGGACAATCGATCGGGTTCAGCCACCAATTCTACTTCCCAAACCAGCATTCGGCTGGTCCATTCTCGACACCATCCGCGATTTGTCCGCGCATGATGAAGAGGGCCCGTAGTGGCACAGGCAGGCTTGATGCGTGGCTCTGCCCAATCTCACTTTCTGCGACAATGCGTGGACGGCACCTGCGACTGAAGGACGCCAGATTTGCTAACGCTCAACCGCTTTGAAGAAACCACGCGCGACCGCCAACCGTCCGGGAAAGCAGCATGAAGCTTACCGTCACCGAAACCGCAAGACTTTTGGAAACCACCGAGACCACCATCTATCGATGGATTCGGCAGGATGCGATCCCTTGCCATCGAGTCAACGACACGTATCGCTTCCACAAGGCAGAACTTCTCGAATGGGCCACCGCGCGCGGGATGTCGATCTCACCGGATGCGTTTCCGATGTCACGCCGCTTCGTGGATCAGTTGGGGGCGGATTTCTCTTCGGCGCTGCGCGCCGGTGGCATTCATTACGGTCTACCCGCCACTGATCGCGAGAGCGCCTTGCGCGCAATCGTCGAACGAATGCCTATAGAAAATGAGGCCGATCGCGACCTTCTGTATGACGTCTTGCTGGCGCGCGAAGCGCTTGGCTCCACGGGGATCGGCGAGGGCATTGCCATACCTCATGTACGGTCGCCGGTGGTGCTGCCAGCAGACCAGCCTGCAATATCACTGTGCTTTCTTTCCGCGCCCATCGAGTTTCAGGCGATCGACGATCGCCCGGTACATACCTTCTTTTCAATGATTACGCTCAACGTGCGCTCCCACTTGTACCTCTTGTCACGTCTCGCAGCGTCGCTGCAAGACCCTGGCTTCAAACAAGCAGTCTTGGAACGCGCACCGGCCGAAACCATCCTCATTGAGGCTGAGCGCGTCGATCGCGTCAGAGCAATTGCGCCACAGGACGCGTCCAGGTGAATTCGATTCTCGTCATCGTGTTGGCACAGATTGTTGGTGCTGTGCTGTCCATTTCATTGGCGCGCCGACCGCGCGCAGCGACGATGTTGGGTGCAGTGGTCGCCATCGTAAGCTGCGCCTACGGAGTCTGGGTTGCGGGGCAGGCACTCCTCACAGGTTGCAAGCAAACAACTTCGTACGGGTGGTCTGCGCCCAACGCCGCGCTATCGTTTGGCCTCGATCCGCTGTCTGCCTTCTTCTTGTGCCCACTGTTCGTGCTTGGCACGCTAGCCGCCTGCTACGGGCGCGTGTACTTGAACGAACACGCACCGCATCGGCAATTGGCTGTCCCGTGGGCTGCGTTCAACCTGATGCTCGCTGGCATGGAACTCGTCCTTTTGGCGCGGCACGCGGTACTATTCCTATTTGCGTGGGAGGTCATGTCGCTAGCGGCCTATTTGTTGGTCAGCTTCGATCACCAAGAGGCTTTGGTGCGGCGCGCCTCCTTCGTCTTCCTCATTTCAACCCATGTTGGCGTAGCCTGCTTGATGGCGTTGTTTCTGGCGTTAGGCGCGCGTGCGAGCAGTTTCGAGTTTGCCGCGATTGCGGCAGCGCCTGCGCCTAGCGCTGCGTTCGCCAATCTGCTGTTCCTGCTGGCGTTGCTCGGGTTTGGTGTAAAAGCTGGCATGTTCCCCTTACATGTTTGGTTGCCCGAGGCCCACGCGGCGGCCCCATCCCACGTTTCCGCGCTCATGTCCGGCGTGTTGATCAAGCTTGGAGTCTACGGGATTCTTCGCGTCATATTGTTGCTCGGGGGACCGTCGCCCTACTTTGGACCGGTGCTCATGGTCCTCGGACTTGCTGGTGGCGCCGTGGGGATTGGCTGTTCACTCTACCAACGCGATATCAAACGCTTGCTCGCGTATTCCAGCGTCGAGAACATTGGTTTGATCCTGCTTGGCTTGGGCATGGGCCTGTGGGGGATCTCCTCTGGCCGACCCACCATCGCGACACTTGGCCTGGTGGGTGGGCTGCTGCACGTTTGGAATCATGCCCTAATGAAGGGCCTCATGTTTCTCGGTGCTGGCAGTCTCGCTCATCGATGCCATAGCAAGGACATCGAACAGTTGGGAGGACTCTTTCGCCGCATGCCGCAGACGGCAACCGCAATGGTCGTGGGTGCGGTGGCCATGGCAGGGCTGCCGCCGCTCAATGGCTTCGTAAGCGAGTGGCTAATGTATTCTGGCCTGATGCGCGCTGCCCTCGCAGCGGAAGGTGGCACCGCAGTGACGGTGCTAGCGGCAATTGCCGCGGTCTCGCTGATTGGAGCGATGGCGGCCTTGTCTTTTGCACGACTGATAGGCGTTGCACTACTCGGCACACCGCGCTCTTCCCGCGCCGAGGTGGCTACGGAAGCGTCACTCCACATGACGATTCCGCTGTTTATTCTCGGTGCATCTTCAGTCGCGGTCGCTCTGGTGCCTGACTTCTTCGTGGGACTATTGCGACCAGTCGCCGCACAGTTGCTCGGAAATTCGACACTTGCTTCAACTGCACCCACTGGCCTATTGCAGCTAGGGCTCTTGAATCGCACTTTGGCGTTTCTATTGGTAGCAGGCGTCGGTGTCATTACCTTACTGCAGGCACGGAATCGTCCCCAACGTGACGATACTTGGGGCTGCGGCTACGTCGCCCCAACCCAGCGCATGCAGTACGGCGGTCGAGCCTTGGCTGAACTGTTCACCTCGAGCATTCTGCCGCAGGCGCTCGGTCCTCGGGTAAGAGCCCGGCTCCCAATTGGCGTCTTTCCGACTTCAGCGCACGTGGAAACGCTCCATGCCGATCCAGTAACGCGCTCGGTATACGAACCGTTTTTTGAGAGCTGGGCAAACCGGTTCACGCGGCTGCGCTTCATGCAGCAAGGAATCCTGCATGCCTACGTTCTGTACATACTAATAACGTTGCTGCTGGCGCTCGCTTGGAGCGTCACCTTGGCCCGAGGTTTGCGGTGAACGCTACACTCGCGCTCGTTGGCGCTACATTGGCGGGCGCGAGCGGCTTTGTGGCTGCCATGTTCGGGGGACGTAGTCCGAGGTTGGCGACCCGCCTCAACGTATGGATCATGCTGCTGGGCGCTGCAGCTGGCATCACGGCGGCATTGCGCGTTCTAGCTGGTTACGGGGACGTGACACTGCACCATGCGTGGTCCGTTCCGGGGGGCGCAATCGAATTGTACCTCGACCCAATCGCTGCGATATTCCTCTTGCAGCTTTTCTTCATTGGCGCGTTGGGTTCGGTGTATGCAGTAGGTTATTGGCAACCCGAGCAACATCCAAACGCGACGGGGCGCCTGCGCGTTTTCTACGGTTTGATGGTGGCAGGAATGGCCCTGCTGATAGTGGCCAACAACTCCATCCTGTTCTTAGTTGGTTGGGAGACTATGGCGCTTGCAGCGTTTCTTGCGTTGACGGCCGAGGACTGCAACGCCGCGAATCGTTCGAGCGGGTTCGTCTACCTTGTAGCTACGCGAGTTGGAACGCTTGCGCTTATTGCTATGTTTGCGCTCCTGCATTCGGTTACCTCCTCGTTTGCCTTGCCCATCGGCGGCGTCGATGCCGGATCGCCGGCAGCCTCAGCCATCTTCTGTCTCGGAGTCTTGGGGTTCGGACTGAAAGCGGGTCTGATGCCTCTGCACATTTGGCTACCGGCCGCACACGCCAATGCTCCCACGCATGTCTCGGCAATGATGTCGGGTGTACTAATTAAGCTTGGAATATATGGGCTGATTCGCCTCGGTTCATTCTTCACGCAGATCCCGCTGTGGTGGGGGATTGCCCTATTCGGACTTGGCGCGGTATCCGCGGTGTTGGGCGTTGCGTTTGCATTGGGGCAGCACGATATCAAGCGTCTGCTCGCCTACCACAGTGTCGAGAACATTGGCATCATCGTGATGGGTCTGGGCGTTGCGATGATCGGCCGTGCCATTGGTCGAGCGGATCTCGTCGCCCTCGGGCTCGCCGGGGCGCTTCTGCACACCTTCAATCACGGCATGTTCAAGGCGCTGCTGTTCTTCTGCGCTGGGTCGATCATTGCTGCTGCCAAGACCCGCGAAATCAATCAAATGGGGGCTCTCGGCAAACGGATGCCCTATACCGCTGCGGCCTTTCTCATCGGCGCCGTTGCCATTTGCGGTTTGCCACCGCTCAATGGTTTCATCAGCGAACTGTTCGTCTATGTTGGCATGCTCAGAGGTGGCGCATTGGGCAGCGGCGCAACCGCGATTTTGCTGGTGTTCGGCGTGCCAATCCTGGCGCTTGTTGGTGCACTTGCCGTTGCCTGCTTCGTCAAGGTTCATGGAATCGTGTTTCTCGGTGAGCCACGCAGTATCGCATGCACGAGCGCGGAGGAAAGTCCAAACTCGATGCTCCGCCCCATGGCCATTCTGGCCACGGGCTGCATCTTAATTGGAGTGGCACCGGTGCTCGCGCTTGGAGTCCTTGAGCACGCCATCGCATCGTGGCAACTCGGTGTCGCCAGTGTGCGGCTGACGACCATGGTGCCACTTGTCCCTCTGATGTGGGCAAACGCAACCTTGTTGGCCGCCGTCGGCGGTGTCGCGTTATTGGTGACGCATTTGGTTCCAAAACAGACCGCGGTATTCGGACCCACATGGGACTGCGGCTACGTCGCACCATCGCCGCGCATGCAGTACACAGCCTCATCGATGGCTGAAGGGCTTGTCGGGCTGTTTGCGATTTTTCTGCGGCCGCGAACCCAACCCGTGGAGTTAATAGCGACCTTTCCCGAACGAAGCCACTTCGAGAGCCATGTCCCCGAAGTCGCGCTTGACCTGGTCGTGGTTCCTGCCTTGCGCGGACTGGTCTCGACGGCAGATTGGTTTCGCTCAATTCAGCCCGCGCGCACCCACCTCTACATCGTTTACATCCTAATCGCCTTGGTTGGGATGCTGTTTGTCTGGCACTAGGAGATTACAGAGTTGCCCATCGGTCAGTTGATCACCCATCTTACCTGCCTGCTGCTCCTGCCGCCATTGCTCCAGGGGATCATCGTCAAGGTGAAGGCCGCTTTTGCCGGTCGTGTCGGCGCACCGCTATTGCAGCCGTACTACGACATCATCAAACTCTTGCGCAAATCCGTGGTCGTGAGTCGCACCACGACATGGTTGTTTCGCGCCGGTCCGGTTACGGGGCTTGTCACGGCTATCGTGGCAGGGCTAATCGTTCCACTCGGCTTCCCGGGTGCGCCCATTTCATTCGTGGGTGATCTGGTTTTCTTTGCATACCTCTTTGGACTTGGTCGGTTCTTCACTGTGCTAGCGGCGCTCGATACCGGTTCGTCCTTCGAAGGCATGGGCGCTACACGCGAGGTCACCTTTGCTTGCCTTGCCGAACCCGCGCTCTTTCTCGGCCTTCTGGTCTTGGCGAAGCGCTCAGCGTCATTGTCGCTTTCGACCATGCTTAACGGCGCAATTCCCGAAGCCTGGAGCCAGGTGACTGCTCCGGTACTTCTAGTCATCGTCAGCCTGTTCATTGTCGTTCTGGCCGAAAACAGCCGCATCCCTGTCGACGATCCCAATACTCACTTGGAACTCACGATGATCCACGAAGCAATGGTTCTCGATCACAGCGGGCCACCGTATGGGATGATACTCTACGGCGCGTCGATCAAACTGTTCGTGCTCGGAACCATCGTCGTACGGACAGCGTGCCCATTTGAGTTTGCTAGCTCTGTCTTGAATTGGGTCGCGTACCTGGCCGCCATGTTCGGTTTCGCAGTCGCGATCGGCATCGTCGAGTCCACAATGGCACGGCTGCGGTTACAGCGAGTCATCAACCTCCTGATTGCCGCGTGCCTGCTGTCTGCGTTCGGGATCATTCTGCTTGCCAGGTAACCCATGACGAATATCGCTGATTCGCTGCTTATCGTCGTCCTCTTGCTCAACTTCTATACGCTCGGAACGAGCCGCGTTCGTGCCGTCATCATGGCATCGGCAGCCCAGGGAACGGTGCTCGGTGTCGTGGCCTTACTGGCCCATGGCAAAATCGGGTTGCTGTCACTTGTCATCGCGGTGGTTACGGTCGTCCTCAAGGGGATCATCATTCCGAAAATGCTGATGCGCGCAATGCGCGACGTCGGGATCCGGCGAGAGGTCGAACCGCTCATCGGCTTGGTTCCGTCGTTGCTCGTGGGTGCGCTTGGAACGGGCCTGGCGGTGCTATTCTCACATGCACTGCCACTGGTTAAGGAACACGCGGCGTCGTTGCTGGTGCCCACATCCTTATCGACGGTGTTCACGGGGTTCTTGTTACTAACGACACGACGCAAAGCAATCACGCAGGTCGTGGGCTACCTGGTCCTCGAAAATGGCGTCTTCATTATGGGCCTCACTTTGGTACATGCGATGCCGTTCATGGTCGAGATGGGAGTCCTACTCGATCTCTTGGTTGCTATCTTCGTCATGGGAATCATCATCAATCACATCAATCGCGAGTTCGCGTCGCTCGATACGACACGCCTCTCGCAGCTAAGAGACTGACGCATGGCGTGGCTTCTGGTCCTAGTTCCGCTCGCATTTGCCCTCATTGCGTTTGCCGTCCGCTCAGACCGCGTGCGCCCTTGGGTCGTAGCGACAGCGGGTATGGTGCAACTCCCACTTGTGTTTCTGGCCCTTCGCCGCCAACACGTTGAAGGGCTCAACGGGTGGCTACAATTGGATGCTCTCGGAAAGGTGGTACTCGGTTTTACGACCATTCTGTTTGCGGCCTGTGCCTGCTACGTACCCGGGTATTTGAACCAGCGACGCGAGGGCAATTCTCGAATGTTTTGCACTGCGCTCCTGGCGTTCTTTGCCGTGCTCACACTCATTACCGAGACCCATCACTTGGGTCTGCTTTGGGTCGCAATCGAGGCAAGCACCCTATCCACAGCGCCAATGCTGTATTTTCACCGGACGCCGCGGTCGCTCGAGGCGATTTGGAAGTACCTGTTGATAGGGTCGGTTGGAATTGCCCTGGCCCTAATGGGCTGCTTCTTCCTCGGTTACGCTTCACTTTACGCCGGTCACGAACCTTCGCTCGAACTCTCAGAACTTATCGAGAACGCGCCGTTCATGTCCAAATCGTGGCTACATGCGGCATTCATCTTTTTGCTCGTGGGCTATGGCACCAAAATGGGATTGGCCCCGATGCATACTTGGAAGCCCGACGCCTACGGCGAAGCCCCCGGGGTCGTTGGAACGTTGCTGGCGGGTGGGCTCACCAGCGGCGCCTTCTTGGCCATCTTGCGCGTGTATCGCATCGTCGTAGCAGCCGGTGAAGCCGATTTCGCCCGCAAGCCGCTCATCGCTCTGGGACTCATTTCGATGCTCGTGGCGGGCGTGTTTATGGCCCGGCAGAAGGATTTCAAACGAATGCTGGCCTACTCGAGCGTCGAGCACATGGGCATTCTCGTGCTGGGGATCGGAATCGGTGGCGGTGCCGTATTTGGCGCACTTTTGCACATGGTGAACAATGGCCTAACGAAGGGCGTGCTGTTCCTTTCGGCCGGTAATATTCACCGAGCCTATGCCAGCAAGTCAACCGACGAGGTCCGCGGTGCATTGCGACGAGCCCCCTATTCCGCTGGCCTATTTTTGGCCGGGTTCTTTGCGATTACCGGTTCGCCACCCTTTGGCCCGTTTCTGAGCGAGTTCACTATCTTACAGTCTGCAATGGCAAGCCACCAATATGCCATCGTCGGCGCCTTCCTCGTCATGCTCATTATCGTGTTCATTGGCATGGGCTCGACGGTGCTCGCTGTCGTTCAAGGCGAACCGGGGCCATTGCCAGACAGGCCAACCTCGAACGAGCGGTTCTTGACGATAGCACCGAGCGTATTTCTCTTGGCCATCGTACTGATGCTGGGCGTGTATGTTCCGGCGCCACTCAACAACTTGCTAAGGGTAGCAGCCCAGTCATTGGAGGGGCGATGACGCAGCACTTGCCGAACCCGGACGCGACATCTCATACTGCGCTCACTGCGCCTAGCGCTCAACCTGGCAAGCCCGTACGCAATGGGCAGCTTGTCCCGACAGGTGAAGTCCCGTTGCTCGGGGTCGAAGATTTCCGGCGCGCACTCATCCGAGCTCCGCAGCAACACCGACGTATTGTCGCACTTTTCGGCGCGCCTTCGGTCGATGGGCTCCGGCTTTATTGTGTGCTTGCTGGTGACGGCGATGGCAAGCTTTACGTCTTTGGCACTGCGGTCACGGACAACGCCTTTTCGTCAGTTACGCCGGAATGCCCCCAAGCACAGCTCTTCGAGCGGGAAATATTCGAACAGTGGGGCATTCGACCCGAGGGGCACCCCTGGCTCAAACCAGTTCGCTTCGGCGATGGGCGCCCGGGTGGCAATTCAGCACCACCGAACCTCATCGGTGTCACTGACTTCTATCGCGTCGATGGCGACGAGATCCACGAGGTTGCGGTCGGTCCGGTGCACGCGGGGGTCATCGAGCCTGGCCATTTTCGCTTCCAGTGCCACGGCGAGCAAGTGTTGCACTTGGAGATTTCCCTTGGGTATCAGCACCGGGGGATCGAGTCAGCAATCCTGTCTCGACCGCACAAGCGTCTCTTGCCGTATATGGAGACGGCTGCCGGTGACACGACGATTGGACATACCACCGCATATTGCCAGATCGTCGAAGCGCTTTCCGGCACACGCGTGTCAGCGCGTGCGCACGTGCTTCGCGCAGTAGCTCTCGAGCTCGAACGCCTAGCGAATCACGTCGGAGGCCTCGGCGCATTGGCAAATGACGTTGGTTTTCTGTCCACAGCCTCGTTTTGTGGCCGCCTTCGCGGCGACTATCTCAATATGACTGCACAGCTCTGCGGAAGCCGGTTCGGCCGCGGGCTCGTACGACCCGGCGGCACTGGGTTCGACGTCGACGCCGCGCGGGTAAGCGCATTGCTCGAGCACTTGGAGGCTACGCAACGCGACGTGAAAAGCGCGGTCGAGTTGCTGTGGGATGCCTCGTCCGTGCAGGCTCGCTTTGAGGGCACCGGCACCGTGCCGACAGCCATGGCCGAGTCATTGGGCTTAGTTGGCGTTGCTGCGCGCGCCAGCGGTCTCGAACGCGACGTTCGACAAGATATGCCCGCAGGGCTCTACCGCATGGTGCAGATCCCAGTTTCCGTGGCGCCGTCAGGTGACGTGTTTGGTCGCGCTTACGTGCGCTGGCTCGAGGTGCAACGCTCCTTCAGCTTCGTGCGCGAACAGTTGCGCAATCTGCCCGTTGGAACCACCTGCATTAGCCCCGGCCCGCTCAAGCCAGAGCAACTGTGCGTCTCACTCGTCGAGGGTTGGCGCGGTGAAATCTGCCACGTGGCACTGACTGACGCATCTGGAGAGTTTGCGACTTACAAGCTCGTGGATCCGTCTTTTCACAACTGGATGGGGCTCGCCATGGCACTGCGAAATCAACAAATTTCCGATTTTCCGCTATGCAACAAAAGCTTTGACCTTTCCTACTGCGGTCACGATCTTTAGCTCCCAGGTGTCATGTTAAAGCCTATTCTCGCCCGAATTCAGCAAGGACATCGCACGGCACCGTATCCTAGGGTGGCGCCAACGCTTCCCGACAGGTTCCGTGGCGTACCAGTACTCGAATCCGCTCGCTGCGACGCCGAGTGCAACGCCTGCGCCGAAAGCTGTCCAACCGACGCGATCGAAAAGAAGCTCCAGGGCATCGCGCTCGACATGGGTCGTTGCCTCTTTTGCACCGAGTGCGTGTCTGCCTGTCCCTCAGGCGCTATCAGTTTTTCGCGCGACCACCAACTTTCAGCCCGGACTCGTGCTGATCTGGTAGTGCGCGAACAATACGAGCAGAAGCTGCTCGCTTTGGATCAGCAGATGCGCGGGCTCTTTGGTCGTTCGCTCAAGCTACGTCAGGTCAGTGCCGGGG
>Ga0302321_100000148_pt1 | contig 62293 bp, 97 predicted proteins | sample Fen_T0_1_FD_202505 | JGI IMG/M metagenome (GOLD analysis project Ga0302321, IMG submission 202505) | Peat permafrost microbial communities from Stordalen Mire near Abisko, Sweden - Fen_T0_1 | ecosystem: Environmental > Terrestrial > Soil > Wetlands > Permafrost | place: Sweden: Abisko... | reverse complement strand
TCGTCTATCACTTCGATGATGCCGATCCCGATAAGACCGTATGTCCATCCAATGTCGCGGTGCGCAATCGACTGGTGCACAGTCTCACCGAGGCGTTGACCTATCTGCTGTTGCACAAGCCCGGCAACCTTGATCGCGAGGTGTGAGCATGGGGTCGTTGCCCGAAAATCCTGATCTGGTCGCGGGCGAAAACGAGACGTCAATTTTTGATCGACGGCCGGTGCCCGATCCGACCGTTCTGACCACCAAGCAATTGGCCGCCGCGATCGACGGTTTGCGCGGGGTGGTCGAAATCCGGCTCGATGGCATGGACCGTGCTGTCGATCTGTTGCAACAGCAAGCCAACAAATCCCCAACGGTTGGCGAGCTATGGGCGCGTTTCGAGGAACGCTACATTGCCGTCAACAAGGCGTTTGACCACATCGACGACGAAGTCAAGAAGCGGCCAAATGAAATCGCGGAAGCCGCCGTGCACTTGCGCGAGTTGATCGAAGGCCGCTTTTCGGTGATCCAGACCGCGCTCAAGGGCATGAACGATATTTCTGATCAGCGCTTCATTCGCATTGATCAGCAATTCAGCGAGCGCGACAAGCGAACCGATCAATTGACCTTGGCATCATCGACAGCCATCGCAGCCGCCTTGCAGGCACAGAAGGAAGCCGCAGGCGAAACACAGAAATCATCTGCGCTCGCAATCGCCAAGAGCGAGGGATCGACCATCGAAAACATCAAGCAATTGCAGGCGTTGTTTCAAACGTCGATCGCCGGCTTGAGCACGCAAATTCTGGACGTCAAGTCGCGACTGGACAAAGGCGAAGGTGGCAACACCGGACACGCGGCGGCGCGCATCGAATATCGCGATCAACAATCCGACAAGCGAAACGACACGACAGACGGACGCGGTTTCGTTTTCGGTGTGACCGGCATGGTGATCGGCATCGGCGCGTTGGTGTTGACCGTGATCACGCATGTCATGAAATGAAGGTTCACAAATGGTCGTCGCAACACTCGATACCATTCATGCCGATCTGCAACTTCTTTTGAATGCCCAATGGCAATCAAGCCTTTGGGAAACACGCGTGGAGAAAATACTTATGGCGCTAGTCCCTGAAGTCCAAGCCCTTGTCGAAGCCGTCACAACGCAGGGCGTTGCGATCACCGAAGCGACCACCGAATTGACCACGGTCGAAGCGCAAGTGATCGATCTCAAAGCGCAAATCGCAGGCATCGTCCCCGGTGTCCCCGTCGATGCTGAAGACTTGGCCGCGATTGTCGCTTCCACCGACACCATCGTTGCCAGCGTTGCCAGTATCAAGGCCGCGATGCCGGTGCCGGTGCCGCCTCCCGTCGTCGATGCTGTGACCGGTGAAACATCCGCAACCGACACAACGCCGGTTGGCGGCTGAAGATATCCACGGTGATTTTGCGAGATATCAACAAGGAATTTGCGCGGGCGTTCAAGTAGCATTCCGTCAGCTTCACTTGCGAAAGGAGATTGCCACGTGATGACGACGGATCGTTTGCGGCATGCCCCTGTGTTCGATGTTGATGCGTTGGAGCAGGAAGTCGGCGACGTGGTTGCTCACTTGCCACGTCGCGCGACTCAGACCATTATCGAACCCATGCCGGACTACGTGACGCATAGGGAAGGCATCACGCGTGTAGGCGCGCTGAGCGCTGAAGCGGTGGCGCGTGACTATGAGACCGCAGCCAAGGCGATTGAAGCCATGGGCCGGGAGTTGCTGGACATGGCGGCGAAGGCCGAGGCACAAGCGGCTGAAGTCAACAACACGATCACCTTTCTCAATGAAACGGCGGCACTGTACCGGGATCAAGCCAAGCGCACATTCGACAGCATCGAACAATGCGCAATGATGACGGAGGCCGTGCGCAAGACATGCACCGAGCTAAGAGAGAAGATCGCGACGGCTGAGCCGATCGCGACCATTGCCACAACCAAGACATGACGATGTTTCGGCTGTGGCCGTTTCTGGTGATAGCAGCCCCATTGCTGGTTGCTGTTATCTCCGCGATGATTTAGCCCCGGTCATCGCCCTTCAAGCCCCGCCTCGCGCGGGGCTTTTTTTATTGCCCGTATATCTCGCACAAAGCCTTGGTGACACCGATGCGTCTGTGATTGCGGACTCGGAAGTCTTCACTGTTGCGCCAATTCAGTTCGGGCCTGTCGAGCCAAACGATGATGACGTCGCGATCGTCCCCTTTCATCTGCACGCCGGCAATGCCGGGGCGGCCATGGATGATTTGGTGCGGCCGGGGTGGGCCGTATTCGACAGCCATCATGCCGCGCACCGCGCCGGCCCATGCCGGGCGGATCGCCTGATACAGCGTGGTGTCGATCAACAGGTTGAGCGATGGCACGGTGCAGACCGCGTGCCCGTTGAACTTGCCGGGCAATTGAAATGAGCCGGGCATCCCGACGCCAATCGAATGGATCAAATCGTCATCGCGATCGATGGCGGCCATGTAGAGCGCGACACCGCGCACGGTGGCATCTGGAAATCCGATCCGCACAAGGAAGTCGCGCACCGCGAGCGATGTGAAAAGGCACTTGTCTTTCGAGGTGCCGGGCGGAAATCCCGACACGTCGTCATAGGCTTCATGCAGACAGGTCGTGATGACCGCTAGAGCCTTCATCATCGGCAACGGGAATTTGCCGAACACGGTGAGGTCGCCTAACTGGACTGTCGGGACGTCATCGTTCATGAGCACGCAGGAATTTGATAGTAAACGCAGGAAGCGGCTCGCTACTCTCGGTGTCCTTTTCGATATCGAATGTTGCAATGTACTTGCTGATGATCCTGATGCCGTTGCTGGTTTCGTCAGGATAGATGCCGGCGACAAGTGCGCCGCTGTTGTCGAAGACTTCGACCATGCGCCGACCGTTCACCGAGTGGAATGCCATTTTCAATTCCATTGGCGTCAGTCCTTGGTTTCAGGGTTCGGTGGTGCAGAGTCACCCATGGTCTGATCTTCATCAGGCACATAGTCGTGTTGCATTGCCGAGTCGGGCGCTTCATCGCGTTCTTTCATCAACTCCAAACCCTTCAGGATCACGTCAACCGAGTTGATCAGCTTAGTCATGCGCGATTGCGCTTCGATGATATCGTCGATTGGTGCGACATCAGCGACAGCGGTTTTGTAGAACATCGCATCAATCAACAGTTTGCCCATTTCGCTGGATCGAAACAGCGTGAGCACAGCCACTAACGGTTCATGGAAGTTGACGGCGCGTCTGATCTCTCTGGCACATCGCTGTGCGCCGGGCGTGCCGATCACAATAAATTCGCCAGTCTCGACTATCTGCAACATCGCGGCCTTGTCGTCGGTGTACTCTTTCGGCTGTGGTTCGATTGTGAGTTTCATGATGATCCCCGCTTGCCGATGCGTTGCGCGAATATGATGTAGCGTGGCGTTGCGACGTTGAACCCCGATCCGCAATCGGAACAGAAAATGTTCTGTCCGCTGCCGCCACGCGGCCCGCCGTCGAAACCCAGGTTGCCGCAGTCCGGACAGGTATCGCGCCGCAACGCGTCGATGACGCGATCGTCTTCAGTGAAATCCGGTGTGACGTCGGCGTCGCTCATGGTTCATCCTTCAAGGTCTGTAACGCGACAAGTAGTTGATCGATTGGCAACTGCTTTTGCACGATGGCCATGATCCGGGCGTTGCGCCGGATCGCTGTTGCAAGCTGGTTGGCCAGCGAGTTCGTCAAGCGGTCCATTCGCTCAAGCATCTCGGCGGCGCGTATCATGATGGGTTCATCCTGTTGACGTAGCTCAGTCACCAGCCCTTCCAGCGTGTCAGTGTCGCTCATGGTTCTTGCTCCTGACGATGACTTGAGCGCCCGACAGGACGGCGATATAATTACTATCATCGCAACGCAACACCGGCATGATGCCGCCGTGGTTGTTCAACACTGCTTCAAAAGAGAGGACCAATGACATGCCGCTCGGTGATGCCAGTGAAACGACACCGTCAACGGTGCGGCCTTCGCAGGTGATTTCGACGTGATCGCCGGTCTGGAAATTCATGCGTGTCCCTCCGTGCTCGGTGGCCCATAAAGCGAAACAAGGTTGATCGCATATTCTCCGGGTTGGTATTCTTCCATCCATCCCTTGTGCGGCGGGAACGGCACGCCGAATGCCCTCGCGATCATTTCAACCGCTGCCGGGCTCGGTGCTTTGCCCTTGTGGTGTCCATCGATACTAATCGACAGATGGGTGCAGAAGCCCGATGGCTGTTCTTCAATTGAGAACGCGGCACGATAGCCGCCGGGGAAGATCATGCTTGCGGAGATCGGGCGCACGAAGTCCGGCCGCATCTTGCGGCGCTGCTCAAGCGTCAACATGTCGGTGTCATCCATCAGGCCATGACGAAGCACTGACAACGGGATCGGGTGCGCCTTGGCTTCCGCGATGATCTCGGCAATTCGCTTGTGTTCGTCGGGACCGATGATCAAGGTCGTCATGGTCAGCCTCTCGAATAGTTACGCAAGGCATCAGCAACGATCTGCGCGCCTTCCGCTGCGTCGATCTGTTGCCCGCGTCGCCAATATTCGACGGTCTGATAAGGTGGCTTTGGTTTGACATTGAAATTCTGGAAAACGGTGAGCCGGCTTGTCGTCATCAGCGCAACGAAGAGATCGCCGAAGGGGCGGCCCGGCATCATGGTGGTGTCAACCATGATGATCTTGTCAGGAAAGGTGTCGCGCTTTGCAGCGACCTTGGTCAATCCAACTTCACGAACATACTGTGGAGCGGCGAGATAGGGGCAGACGCACAACGCGTAATGCGAGCATTCGTGATGCATCGGTGGATCAACGAATGCGCCGTCAGGGTGAAACGCCGCAAGCGGGCCACCAACTAGCCATCGGCCACGGAATAGTTTGGTGCCGCAGATTGCACAAAGATCGCGCCTAATCGACTGTATCCGCACCCTTTCATCGTTGATTGAAAAGTGCGGCGTCCCGTCATTGCCGATCACAACGCCATAGGGCACCGCGATATCTCGCACGGTTCTCAGATGCTTCATGCGGTCGGGGATCGGGATCATTGCCACGGTCACATCCACGTTTCGACGATGACGGGATCATCATCAGCGGCGCGAGGGAAGCACAGCCAACCGGCCGGGATCACGTCGCGTGCCTGTTCCAGCGTATCGACGATTGCGCATCGATCGGTCGGGATCGGCTCGGGACCGAAGTTTGTGATGAACACGCGCGCCACGAATTTATCCGGATGATCAGACGGCGATCGATAGATGGTGATCGCATAGCTTGTGGCGCGCATGGCTCAAGACCCTTTAGAGCGCTTCCATGAAGTCGGGATCGCCCCACACGATGGCGACGGTGCCGACAAGTGCATCGTCCAACGCGCCAAGATGGCCGCTGGCGTTGTACGCCAACTGCCAATGCAGTTGCGCCTTTGGATTGAATGTCAGATTGTTGACCTTGCCGTCTTCATCGCAGAAGACGACGCAACGGTGCCAATCTTCACCGTGCTGGAAGATGTCGAATAGCGGCACCACTTGCACAGAGCCGCCACCGATCGCGGCTTGCAAATCGTCAAGCGTCGCTTCGCCTTCGAACTGTCTGGCGGTTTCAACGCCGTCAGGTGAGATGCTCAGAATTGTCCCGCGCATGCTTGTCTTCCTTTGCTTCGGAAACGTCACGTGTGATCTGTTCGGCGATGTCGCGCAACGCGGTATCAAGCGCGGCATCGACTTCGCCGCGACTTGGTAGCATGATTTGCTTGACCATCACCCAGCCTTCGCGCGGGGCGATGTCAGCCCATATGCGAAGACCGATGCGGCGGGGATCGGACTCGCCCAAGATGCCGACAATCAGCGCGCCGTCGATGGTCTTGCGGAAATGCGCGACGCGAAGGCCGCCCCACGTGTGGCGCTCGGGTGCGTATATCCACCACACCTCATGAAAGTCATCATTCGGATAGTCCGTCATCTGTGCCCCTCAACGTCGCTTTGAAATCTTCCGGCATGTCGGGCACGGTGCGGATGAAGCGACACACGCCGCAGACATGCACGTTCGGTGTCGGGTCGGTGCCGATGATGAACACCGCCGCGCCGCAGTCTTCGCAGATGAAGTCCGCGCCATCTGCGGCCACTTCGTTCACCGCCCCATCAATCGTTTCAAGAATGACAAACGCGACGGCGGGAGTTCGGTTTCGATCTTGGCTATCGTCGTTGCCCATTCGATCCCTCCGCACTTCGGACATTCGGACACAGTCACTTGCGGTGCGTTGGCCATGTTGGCTTTGCGCACCGCAAGTTGCTTGGTCGATCGTGCCGCCATGTGCTCAAGACAGAACGGGCACGCGGTCATGACGCCAACGCCAATGACTTGGCGAGATCGATCACGGTCTGTCGCTGCCGTGGCGGCAACTTCATCATGTGTTCGATGATCTGCACGCCTTCGCGGGTCGCCATGAAGGCATCGAAGGCAACCACGACGTTTGATCGCTTGACGTCAACCGATCCCGTGAAATAGGAGGGATCAAGTTGCAGCACTTTGGAAAATTCCATCATGCGGCCGACGCCCATTCGGTTTTTGCCTTTTTCATATTTCTGGATTTGCTGGAATGACACGCCGACAGCCTTTGCCAGCGTGTCTTGCGACAGGCCGGCTTTAAGTCGTGCTTGTCGCAGACGTTCCCCGATCTGGACGTCTGCATCCGTGACGCGGCGCACGACGTGATACTTGGAAGTGGCATTGCGAGATAGGGTTTTCTTTTTTACAGCCATGGTGATCACTTAGCTCCCTTCGCGTGTCCGTTCATTTTCTTGGACGTTCGCTTTGCCCCGGCTTGTTCTTTCAGTCTGTTTTGGGTTTCCAACCACTTCGCGGCGGCAACCAGTTCCTTGTCGAGGTCTATGGCTTTTTTCTTGACGAAAGTTTCTTCATAGCCGAGTGCGGCCATAGTGGCTGCGACGGTTTCGTGTCGCGGGCTTTTGGTGTCGCCTTCGAACCAACCGTCATAGGTGGAGACCGATACGCCTGTTAGTTGATGTAACAGCGGGCGCTTTTTCTTGGAAAAAAGTCCTTCGTCTTGCAGGATGGTTCGCGTCTTGTCGATGACAGGATTTTTGTCCGTGAAATTGTAGCATCGATATCGCATGACGAAACGCGCCATCTTACGCCCCTTGAGTTTCTGCGGTGGATTGCTTCGCGCCCTTCGCCGTCAATTCGTAAAGGCCGCTTGCGTTCTTCTTGATGATGCCGTCGCGCTTGCCGCGATCTAGGAAGCCGCTGAGACTCTTGCCTGACACGCCCTTGGCTTCAAGGTTGGTACGGATGTCTGTCACCGACAACGGGCCATCGCGTAATGTTTCGCATAATGCCGCAGGACCGGTGCCGCGCTCTGCGCGCTCATTGTGTTCGATCACCTTGTGACCGTTGCTCTTGGCCTTGCCTATCGGCTTTGCCGCAGGTTTCGGCGCGGGCAATAGTTGCGGCTCGGCGTGCTTGGCGAGATCGCGCATTGCCTTTGGTGTCAAAACCCAATTGCCTTTGCCGGCTGCTTTGACGATGCCTTTTTTCTTCAAGGCGTTGAGCACGACAGAGGCGCGCGACTTGTGCCCGCCGACTTGTCGCGCCATGTCCGACACGTGCACGGGCTCGCCGTTGGCTTTCATCATCATCGCAATGATGATTTCGTTAGTCTTTGGGCCGTTGCCATTGCGCGCGACGGGCGCGGGTGCTGGTGCGCCGGCTGAGATATCCAAATTCATCTTGATGATGCCGGGCATTCGTCGCAGCGCGATCAACACCGGCCCGACTGCGACGTCTTCGACTTCAAGATAGATCGGAAGTGTGGCCATTTCCTTCGTCCCCTTATGGTTGAATGCTCGGACGATAGGCACAATCGCACCATCGACGCAACCGGAGACAGCTAAGTGATAGTTCGTTGGCGGTGGACATCTCGCAAGGTGTTGGTGATCATCGCACCGAGCATGAAGCGGTCGCGGATCGTCAACGTATCCGGCGCGATGCTGTCGAGAATATCCCATGCGATGCCGGCATAGACCGATGACGTCGGTGAGTGTCCGGCCGGATAGAGATGTGATGTCGGGCGCGCGCCGAGATTGAGCGCGCGCAAGATCAATTCGCGTTCGAGCGGAAGAAAGCCGGGGGCATTCCTGATTTTGTGTTCAAGTACATCCGCATCAAGCACCTCTTCACTGCATGATGAAGTGTTCGCAACCATGTACGCATGCCTTTCCTGTTGCGGCATGGGCGCGTTCATTTCCGAAAGGGCTGGCAATCGGAAACGATCGGAGCATGTCGTTACAAACGGTTGTATTTTGGTGTTTTTGCTGCCTACGATTAGTTATGGTTGAACGAATGACGGATTTGTAAAGAAGGCCTGACGGTATCGTAAAAGGATACCGCGTCAAGCCCAAGGTAGTATTCGGTTGTGGCACTACCCGGCGCGTTGTTGTCCAAAATGGACAGCAATACATCGCAGACTTCGCACAAACATTCATCGGATTGCACAGACGGAAACAGATAGAAAAAAAACCGTGGTTTGGTTACCGAAACAATTTATTCCGAAGCGACTGCAATTCGCGGTGGGCCTTTGAAACCCGGCGCAACTTTTGCGCGGCGATGGCTGGCGTCATGACCTTGTCGAGATGATCCATGTTCGCCTTGAACGTGTGACCGGTCTTCAAAACCCGGCCCCGCGTTTTGAGTCTTTCTAAAATGCGCACGACATTGCTGCGCGGGATCGACAGTTCATGCGCGATCTCACTTGCGGTCATTTCGTTTCCCGCGTGAGTCGCGATCGTTACCAACATTGAAACGAACATCAATTCGAGTGCCGCGCCGAAATGCTGTTCAACATAGGGCGGGTGTCTGTGCATTGATCGCGTCAGGTTCATCACCAATGTGGCGACGACAACCGCGATATCTGAAGGTCTTGCACTGTTTTGATTGCGTGCAGGTGCACGTCTTATCGGAGGCGTCGGCATGGGGTTTCCATCTCGCAAGACAAAAGGTCATTTTGAGGGAGACCGCGCGTCTATCCCCATGCCAGAAATTTGCGGCGGTCTGACTCTTGAGTCTTTCAAACCTGCAATAGGTCTGTCAATCGTCTAAAAATCTGACGGTCAATCAATTCAATCGTCTGTGACAATTATACGCGCTGAGGAACCAAGCGCGGCTTCGACTTGGTCGAAGGTGTGCGACGGACCACGCAATGTGCTGATGATCTCATGCCATTCGCCATCGACATCGAACGGCGGCGGAAAGATCACGATGGCGTCGCGTTCATTGAACCGCACGATGGATGCCGTGCCCTCTTGCGCGCGGCGGTGCATGTAGCTGCGCAATGCCGGGTCGCGGTATGCGTCGCGGTGATTGGGATCGATCCAGATTTGCACGACTTGAATGTTGATGCACTCGCCCGTCACGTCGTTCTGATGCGTGACGAAATCCGGCATCAGGTCAATGACGTAGTGCGCGCGATCGGGGCGCGGCAAGTCGGCGGTGTCGTCGTTCACCAGCCACCGACAATTCCAAAGCGTGCAGCACGCCGGCATCTTGGGCGTGCTGTAGACCGTGCAACCTTTCTTGAACTTCTGATATCGACACACGGTGCCGCCCGGCTTGTTCACTTCGTTGACCGGCAAGAGGCGGCAACAGAGTTGGCAGTCACCGCAATGACGGGTGAGGCTGGAAGCCGCGCGGGTGATGATGGGCATCAGCAATCCATGACAAGCATGAGGACTCCGGTCAAGATCACGGCGGCAATGGTGATCCAGAAAGCGAGATCGGATTTCATTCGGTGCGCCCGACCAACAACAGCATTCCACCAAGTTGCGGCAACAGCACCAGCAAGATAAGCCGCAGCATGGCGAAGTCATCCCCATCGGGTTTGATCAGGCCCTTTGTCAGCCACGTCACAAGGCGCACGGCGGCGGCGGTCTGCGGGTCGGCGGTCTGTTCAACCGAGGTCACGGCGGCGTCAAGCGCTTGGCGACGGTCGGTAACGGTGCCCTCGCGTTCTCGACAGAACTTGCCGACACCGTGACCGCATTCCCGATCCCGTGCCGCCATGGCATCGGCGAGCGCGGCGGTTGCTGTCGTGACGGCTGGCGTGACGCGTGACGCACGGGCCGCCGTCACGTCGGCAATGTTGAGACTGGCAAAGCCGATGCCTGCCGTCACGGCGAACGCGAACGTCATGGCCCAAATCGACCACGCAACCGCAGCGGTGCCCCGCTGGCGCGTCTGCCAAAGCCGGGCGGCGGTCGATGGCAACGCCAGCGCCGCAAGATCAGCGGCCACGCCTACGCCAAGAAACATCCATCCCGACACATCCGTGGAACCCAGGGACCGGGCAAACCATCCATTGATGGTTAGGCCGATGGCGGCAAGGCCAAAGGCGGCAACCTTGAGCGCAACCGGGGCGATCTGGCGTGACGGCGTGACGGGCGTCACGTGACGGGCCGTGACGGTGGCCAGCGTCACGGGCGTCACGGGCGTCACGGGCGTCACGGGCGTCACGGGCGTCACGGGCGTCACGGGCGTCACGGGCGTCACGGGCGTCACGGGCGTCACGATGATGGCCGGCAAGGTGGCAGGTGACGGGGTGGCGGGAACCGGGGCGGCGGTGACCGGGGCGGCGGCGACCTTGGGGGCGGTGACCTTGGGGGCGGCGGGTGACGGGGTGGCCGTGCCGCCCCGCTTGCGATCCCGGTAGGCGCGGGCTCGTTCGGCATCGGTCTTGGGTTTGGGTTGATGCAATTGGTGGATGGTGGCAGTGATGTCTTCAGCCATTGAAGCCCGCTCCATGGGTTCGGTGGTTAGTGGCGGCGACACCGTGTGCTAGCGCGGTGTCGCCGTCCGTTGATCAGGCCGCTTTTTTCCAAATTCCTAGATTAATGATCACGTTATCGGGGCTTGTGATCATTTCGGGTTTGCATTTTTGGACGGTTCGAGTTCGTGAACCGTCCGAAAGTGCAATCTCAGTAACCCCTTGTTCTGCAAGCATTTCTGTGGTGCTGCGCATTTTTGGAAAAAGTTCTAAGCCGATTATTGCGGACAATCGTGCGTAGGGTGTCACCTCATATTGGCCTTGCTTGGTGGTCGGGTGAACCACAATGCGCTCAAAGACATTGCGAAAGGCTGCGCGAAATGGCGAAAGCTGTTCAACACTGAGATCGCCGGTTAGGGCAGTGTGGATTGTCTCCATCGAAGCGGCAAATTTATCGATGGCGGCGGGGTGCAGTGTAACCACGTTGCCATCGGCCTCAATCAATTCAACCTTTTGCGCGAGGCTGGCACGCTGGATTTCCAAGGCGTCAAGTTTACTGACCAAAGCCTTTACAGGGCTGTCGCTGTCGCTGATCGCCGTAACGATACGGTCGATCTGGATTTCCGTGCGGGATAGTTCGGCCTTGGCTTTGGCTAAATCACCGCGAACACTCTTTTGCCGTTCGGCCCAACGATCATGATAGGCGCGTGTCATTTCGAGCAATGCTTTCCTATCGGTCAGCTTGGCTTGGATGCCGCTCAAGACGATGTCTTGCAGGGTCTTAAGAGAATAACTCTTGCGATGGTCGCAACCTTCACGACGATGCCCAAAAGAACATTTCACACGTGGAGCACCGTCCGGATTATTTGCGCCGATGTACATCGCACCGCCACATGTTGCACAAGTCAACAATCCGAGGAGCAAGTGATCCTTATTGACGAACTTGTGTTGGCGCGGCCCGTGCCAACCGTGCGCCTTGTTGCTGGCTGCAAGTGAATGTTGAACACGTTCCCAAAGTTCTTGCGGGATGATCCGCAGTTGTGGCGCATCGACAACAATCCTGTTGTCAACTGATCCACGCCGAAACAACCGCCTACCGGTGTCCGGGTCTTTGACCGAATTGGTGACGTTCCGGATAATCTTTCCGATATAAATTTGATTGCGCAGCATCTCGCTGTTCACGCGCGGCATCTCGATTTTTTCACATTGCCGCAGTTCAAAATTGATATTCTCGATTGATTTTCCGTTGGCGTATTCTTCGAAGCACCTGAGTACAATTGCAGCGTTGGTAGGATCAATTTCGCGTTCACATTTTTTGCCAGTGGCGCGCAATCCAAATGCGATGCGGCCGGGGACTAACCCTTCGCGAGCCAATGCGTCTTGTGATCGTTTGACCGAGACGGCGAGATTTTTGAGAAACATCGAATTGACGATGCCACCTACGCCGACATGAACATCAGAAACAACGCCACTTGCATCCACGATTTCGATGTCATTGAACTTGAGCCGCTTATAAATTGCGGCAGTGTCTTCTTGATCACGTGATAGACGCGAAAGACTTTCACAAATGACGCCATTGAAATCACGTTTCTTCGCGGCACTCATTAGCGCTAGTAAGCCATCGCGCTCAAACATACTCGCGCCAGATTTGGCTCGATCCGTAAACACGTCGGCGACGCTATAGCCGTTACGCAAAGCAATTTCTCGGCAAAACAAAATCTGATCATCGATAGAACGATCTTTTTGAAGATCGCTAGAATATCTCGCATAAATAACTGCGGTCTTCATTTTGTTTTCCCATTAGGACCGTTGAGCCGATCCCATTCAAAATCTGCCATTGCCCGACCTAGAGACCTTGCCAACTCCAACCACTTGTCATCATGGCTCGGGTGGTTCGGATTGCGGGGATCATCAACAGGCAGGTGTCGAATGATGCCAATTTTGCCACGGTTAGCAGGGGGACATATAGGAGGCGGAACCTTATTTGTACAGGTTTCCTTGCGCTTTCTCTTAAGTTGAGCCTTTGTTTTTCCAACACCCTTAGTTATGGAGGGGTGTGGAGTCATATGTTACCTTTTCGGCCCCATCAAACCGGCCACTGTCGCCCGACCTTCCGGGCTATCGATCCACGCTTCGCTTTCCTCTGTCGTGGCGTCGAAGTCCCCCGCGAGGTGCTGCCGCAGCACGGCCATTGCGGCGGGTGTGGATGCCGTGCGCAAGTCATCGGCCAACTGTATGCCGGGCATCACCAGCGGCGACAGGTAGTCGTGATAATAACCCTCCGCCGCCTTGTCGGCCATGTCATGCAAGCCGGCTTGCCGCAACGCTTGGGCCAATAGGTCTTTGGTGTGCATGGCGTCACCCGATCTCTGCAAGCGCCGTGGCCCGCGCCACGTTCAATTCAGCCATGGCTTCCGATGCCCCGCCGATCCTGTCGGGATGGATGGTGCGCGCGCGCTCTTTAAAAGCCCGCTCAACCGCCGCAGCATCCAAGACAGGGCTATCCCTCAATCCCAGAATATCGCGCCAGTGCTTGCCCGCTGGCGCTGGCAAGGCCTTGAAGCCTTGGAAGGTCGCGCGCACCAAATGCAAGGTACCGTGGCGTAGCTCGGTACGCCGGCTTTCCAGGATGTGGTGCACCGCCTGCAAGTTCTTTGCGGGCGTGTCATAGCGATCGATCGGAATGCACACCGACAAACCATCCCACGTGAACCACACGGCGACGCCGGGGTCTGTCGGGTTCTTTTCCAGCATGTTCATGTTGGACGACAGCACCGCGTCGGTGATCTTCTTATTCGAGTCCGCAGCAAAGCCCTTGAACGAGCGCACCACATTTTCAAGCGCCGTTTCGAAGCTGGCTTTGAACCGCCCGGACTCGCGATGTTTTGCGCGCGGCACACCGGGCGGCCAATGCAGCGGATAGGCTTGCACGCCGCTCATGGCTTTCGCCCCTTCATCAATTGCAGATCGTTGAAGATGTGCAGCAACCCGCCGCAGTCATGTTCGACGACGAACCGCACCTCACCGTCGCGTCGGGTGAACACCGCTTGCACCGTGCCGGGGAATGGATACCCTTCCGGCTTACTGACTTCGTCACCAATCGCGAATTTGGGTTTGACCGCTGAAAATCTTGGCTTGCGCGACGACATCAGATGAACCCTTTTTCTTTGGCCAACCATTCTGGCATGATCGCAATCACCGCATCGCCGTCATTGTCATCGACGATTTCAACTTGGCTTTTGGGCACCCAATCGCGCGTTGAGCCGTCGTCAACCAGATAGGCCGAGTCTGTTTCGTGACGGATTTCAACCGTGATCTCGATCAGCCGGCTATCGCTTGATCTGCGTCGGGACATCGTCATCCCTCATGGGTGGAGCGGGGTATTTCTTGATCAGGTCATCAAGTGTCAGGTCGTATTCGTCTTCCGAAAGCACGCGCTTTGCGATGACCTTCCAATCGGGGACGTTCTGCAATTGCGTGATGACATAATCGAATTGCCCGGCATCGACGATCAGTTGCGGCACAAGGTGCGGCACTGACCACGCCATCACGTTGTGAACCCATGCGAAGTAACGACCGTCTGCCATCGCATCACCAGTCCTGATCTTTGACGCGCGCGCCGATCACCCAGCGCTTGCCGTTGTGATGACCTTCGAAGAACGCCTTTGCATCGCCCTTCATCTGGCGCAACGTGCCGGGGCTCAAGGCCTGTTGCGTCATGCCGATATGGCCTTTCGCATACACCAGCGCCAATGCATCGGGATCATTGGTCGCAAGCGGGACTTGAACCTTGACGATCATGTGAGCTACCTGCAATTTCGGTTCGGGTCGTTCTCTGCCGCGCGTGTGGAAGCCCCACGGCTTTCTCAATGCGGTGGCTGTCATCGTCATCGCTCTTTTGGTTTGCGATAGTTGGGCCGGTCTTTCATCATGTTGTTGCCAAACCGATCAACCCACATCGAACTGAAATCGACATCGGGTGACAGCGTGCCGTTGCAGATTTCTTGCACCGCCTGTTGAATGCGAAACAGCGCCAAGGCGTCATCGACTTCGACGAATTGCGACGCGTAGTTGACCGGAGTCAGGAAGTTGCCTTCGACAAGACCGGTGCGCACCATCGGGTTGCGGTCGATCTCGGGATTGAGCGCATACAGCCAAAGTTCATGGGTCGCATCATCGACATACATCAAGGTCTTGCGGCCATCGGGCATTGGCCGCAGGTGCACCAAGATCAGCGAATAGGAATGCCATATCGGATGCGCCCATGGTGCTTCGATCACCCAATGCACCAAGGTGGCGTCGTCTTCCGGCTTAATTTTCAGCTTGGCGCGGCCAACCGCAGCGTCGCATTTCCACGCCATGCCGTGCGGTCCTTTGACATAGGGCGGGATGTCGATCGGGTCGGTGATCTCGCGCGGACCACCGACACCGAGGAAGGCCGCACTACTCGCATTCGAATTGAGTGTGATCGTCAAGCCCGGCTTGTCGTCGTCATCGTCATTGTTCTTGTTCATTGGCCATTTCCCTCAACCGATCGATCACCACGCCGACAATGCTTGATGGTGCGCCTTGCCCGTCGCGCGTGATCGCGCCTGCGATCGTCTCGACACTCGCGCCGTATTGCAGCGCGATCGACATCAACACCGCGCCATCGCGTGCGATGGCTTCCACGACTTCGCCGGACTTGCCGCCCGTGATGAACACCTCACCGATGCGCCCGTCATCGTAATGACCAACCGTTACCGCATAGGCACGATTGAACCCGCCCCAATCTAGATTGAAGGTGTGCGAGTTGCGGCGCGGCGGCAAGGCTTCACGGTTGGGCATCTGGTGCAGCACCGTTCGGTTCGGCTTCGACGGGTGCCGCCGCGACATCGACGACCTTGAGCAGTCCGACCAACGCCTTGATGTCCGTGAGCAGCACGGTGATTTGCGTCAAGGTTGTTTTCAGATCCTTTTCGCGCTTATCCAACTGCGTCTTGAGCGAAGCCGCAAGCTTGCCGGTCTGCTCTGTCGATTGCACCGTCTGTGTCTGCGCGGTGGTGTGATCATTCCATTGCTGTTCGGTCAGCAACACGCCTTTCGGCTTGATGGTCCGGGGCTGGCGCGCTGTCTTTTTCACGGCTCGTTTCATGTGATGGTCTCGCTTTCTTCTTTGATGCGACACGCTTGCCGCGTTGGGTAAACGACACAGTTTCGAGAAAATCAAATCCATGACTGACCGATGTGTGCCCGAACGTTTCAAGCCAATTGTGCAAGCGCTGGCGCGCGGCATCCTTGTCTTGTCTGTCGTCGGTACGCATGCGGATCAAGACCATGAAGTCACGCCCGGCGGCCATGGCGATGCCTCGCATAGTAGTAATATTTGTGATTGTTACGTGTGTACCAGATGCGGCGATGCTCGCTGCTGTTGTGCTCTTGTCGGTGGCGTCGATGCCGTTCGATGCGCTCAACATCTTCATTGAATTGCCGGATGTCGAATTTCTGGGCCGCTTTTATGAACGCAGTGGCTTCAGGTAGTTGCACAAGTGCAAATGCCTCGAATGTCGGATGTTGTTCGACGCGGCTTTGCCATAGGCTGTCGAAATTGTCGGCGGCAAAGGCGGATGTCGCGATCAACGCGGCGAGTAGCCCGATGATGATACGCAGGTACATGATACGCATTCCTTGAACTGGTGAAAGGGAATGTTGCGTTGTGTCGTGAAGCGTTGTGTCGCATCGTGCGGCGTAGTGTCGAGTTGCGACGCGTCGCGTAGCGTTGGTGATCTCGATAGACGTTGCGTTGCGTTGGGTCGTGAGGTGGCGCGTCGTGCAGTGGCGCATCGCGCAGCGTTGTTGATCTCGATAGAAACGTTCGTTGCGTTGCATTGACGATGCGGTGTGTGGACGATGCGTTGTGTGGCGTCGCGCTGCGCCGCGCTGGCACGGCGACGCGGTGCTGATTTCGACAGACGTTGCGTTGCGTTGCGTTGCACTGAAACGTGATGCGAAGCAACGCGGCGCGCAGTGCCGAGTTGCAGAGCAAGGCATCGTGTCGCGATGTGATGCGCTGCGATAGTGAACTTTGCAAACGTTGCGATGTGTTGCAGGGCGTTGCGAGGCACGGCGGGGCCGCGTGTAGCGTGGTATTGTGTCGTGGTGCGATGCGCGGGAGAAAATCGGAAAACGTTGCGGTGTGATGCAAAGCAATGTGGAGCGGAGTGGTGTGAAGCGCCGTGTTGCGGCAAGCGGCGTTGGCGTCGCGTTGCGGTGACAAACTGGACAGGTCGTTGCGTTGCGTCGCGTCGCGTTGCACCGCGTGGCAACGCGGCGCGCGGCAACACCACACTTCGTTCGTGTCTGTGTTGCCGCGATCGGGTCATGACGCTTGTTCCTTGATCTTTTCTAGAACAGTTTTCAGATCGGGGATTGAGCTAATCGGCCGCACCGGTGTCACGGAAGCGGCATTCTCTATTGCCGCAAATCGCGCGGAGTTTCTTGCGGCTTGGAGTTGCTGACCGTTCGACAGATTGTCGAATTGAGCGTGGCCAAGTTTCTTGTGACCACGTCTCCCGGCACGATAGATTTTCTTGAGATCGGTTTCTGAATGCGTGACCAAATCGGGATCATTCATTCGTTTCCAACCAATCTTGCGGATGCGTCGGAAGTGGATCGGGGGATTGCTGCGCTCAAGTGAACGCAGCGCGGATTTCATCGGCGTGTCTGTCGGTGCGATTTGTTGACCAACAACCATGCTCAAGGCTTCATCTGAGATTTCATCATTCACACCGACAAGCGCCGCGATGATCTTGCGTGCGGTCTCTGCGTGTTCTGGTCTGGCGATGAAGATCATGGGGATTAATTCCATTCAAACTTGGTTGGTTTGAAGCGACCATTCAACCCGCCCTTTTCAGGACGAAAGCGGCCGATGCCGATTGACGCGCCGGCAATGGCCAGCATTTTTTCGAACACCTCTTTCGACACGGTGTCATCCATGATCGTGAAATCAGCTTGAGCCGTCCAACTCGGAACAACTGGAAACGTTCGCCAAACTCGCTTGCCACTGCCGCGAACACCATCAACGTTTGCGCTGATGCGAACCGATGAAACGTCTTTCTTCTGCACCGAGAGAACGACATCTGCATCGCAGATGACATCTGCCAGAAAATACTTCGCGTAGGTCGATTTGCCCTTGCCGGGAATTTGTAGACCGGCTTTCTTCGCGGCGGCATCAAGCGCTTGCTTCAATGCCATTGCCGGGATGAAGACCAAACCTTTGTCGGTGGTGTTGCATTTCTCCCGCCACGTTCGAACTTCGTATGCGTCGGCGGTTTCGCCTGACTGTTTTGCGGTCTCATGTTGCCGACTCTGCGAATAGGGCGTGGTTGATTGGAGTGTTACTGAGACAGATCGCATGATACGTTCCCTTTTGTTTCGATGGGGATCGATCCCCGATGACAAAAACGTTGCGTTGCTGAGCGGGGCGCAGCGCGGTGTAGCGTAGCGTAGCGTAGCGGTGCGCGGTTTAACTCCTTTCATCTGTCGTCGTTGTTGTAGCTGGCGAGCCAATTTTCGCGCTCGCGCCGTTCGTCGTTGCGCTTGCCGGCCATGAACGCACCGAGCAAAACCGCTCCGAACGTTGCACCGAGCAAGAGACCGACAATCAGCCCGATCACCAATCCGCTCGAAAATTCAGACATCATGATCGGTCTCCGTTTCGAGAATGATCAGGGTCGGCTCGGTTGATTTCTTTTCAAGCATGGCCCGCACGCGCGCGGCCTCTGTGATGAAGTCGGTGCGATGACACACACCTGTTTCGGTGCGGCACTCGGTGCCGCAGCACAGCGCTGTCATGATCTCGGTATCGGTGAGATGCACCAGCGACATCGCATCGTCTCACGCCAGCTTGCGCAGGATCGGTGCGACATCATCGAATGCGCGATTGTAATTGTTGATGATGGTGGAGTGATCGCGCTGGAATACAAAGCCGAGTCGATGCCACGTCGCGCCAGTGAGCAACCGGGTCGCGCAAATCAATTTCTGGCGCGGCACCATGAGGTGAGGTTTACGTGCGCCGGCTTCCGCCGATAGCAGTTCATCAACACTGATGCCGAAGGCCAACGCACCGCAATTGCGGAAGGCCGTGTCACGCGCGAACGGTCGATCTTTGGTGCGTCGATCGACTTCGCGGATCATCCACACATAACGCGCGGCATCGTCGCGAAAGAACGGCAACAGTGACGGCGGTTGATCATAAGGCGCGGGTGTTCGTTCCAGCGCTGGCGCTGGCATCAATCCTGACTTTGGCATTGATCAGTCCCCGACAATTTGTCAGCCGCGCAAGCCACGGCGGAACGCGGCTAGCAAAGTCCTAGCCGTTGCCCATGTCAAGGGGATGTTAGTTTAAATTTTGCTGACGCTACAACTCTAGTTAGCTACACCGATCGAAGCACAGCCATTAGTCTTCCGCTCACCGAGCGATTGCTGTTGAGCGTTTCGACAAGCGGCGGCTTCGCGTGATCATAGATCGTCACCGACAACGGGCCGTCATCCTGATCACGCGCAAGCGCCCATGTCCAAGACGACAGGTCGGTGTCACCATCGATAATGATGTACGTGCCGGGCTCATTGATCTTGGTGCGGCTGGTATCAATCAGGATGAAGTCACCGCGCGCAAATCCAATGTCGCGGCTCGGTGGTGCGGCTAACACGCGTTGAATGATGGTGCGCGTTGGGTCGCAGTTCATCGCGTAGGACAGCACGTCACGCGGGATCATCCAGCGCGCTTGCGGCTGAGCGTTGGCAGCGTCAGGCGTAGCCGATCCATGATCGGGCACCGCAACCATATCCCGCGCGAGATCGGGACCATGATGGATTGTCTTGATGATCTGATCAGTCCGCATGCCCTTGAACTTGTCGCTCGGGATATCAAGCGGAAGATCAGGCGGCGCACCGACACCAGCCAACAACCATTCAAACGAAACGTTGGTCAGACGCGAGAACGCTTTCAGTTTGTCTTCTGACACCTTCTCAACCTTGTCGGCTTCCCACGTCGTGATGGTCGGACGCGAGACTTCCAATTCCTTGGCGATGGTTTCGGCAGTCAACCCGCGCGCTAGTCGCACCGATCGAAGTCTACCGCCAAGAGTTGCAAGCCGATCCGTCGTTTGATGGTGAGACATGGTCTAGCCTCTATTTCCCGGTTGATAACCGTCTAGCTAACTGCCGCTTTTGGATTTACTCAATACGCCCGACAAAGGTTAACGAGGGCAGACCATGCCGAAGGCCGAGGGCAACCCCGTGGCTGAGATGATCCGCGAACAACGCGGCCTAGCAGCGGCAATCGGGAAAGAGCTTGGCATAAGCCGCAGCGCCGTTTGGATGTGGCGAAAAGTGCCTGCCCAACACGCGATCAAGGTTGCCAAATTCCTAGGTCTCCCTCGCTACAAGGTGCGCCCGGACCTTTACCCATACCCATAAAGCTAACAAGGCCCGTCTATCGCATGGGGTACTTGGGTATTCGGACTAACGCGCATTCTTAATTTTGTCAAGAAACGCTGACGGTCAATTGAAAGTTGTAACCGATGGTAGGCAGGGAAACATGGAGCGCGCAAGCCGTTGATGATCTGACGAAATATCACGCGGAAGGCTTGAGCCGATCCAAGATCGCAAGCCGGATGAAAATAACCATCGGCTCGGTCTGTGGAAAAATAAATCGTCTGGGTTTGGCCGGGTCTGTTGTTCACCAGCCGGTCAAGCGTCGCAAACCCGCTGCTGGTGTTGCTCCCCGTGCTCCCCGCCGTGCGCGCTGTGTCGTGCTGGTGCACCCCACGGCGCGCACCATTATGTCGGGTGCCGGACAAAATATCTCGCTGCTCATGGTCGGGCCACATGATTGCCGCGCGATCGTCGGGCGCGGTGACGATGGGATCGCGATCTGTTGCGGCAACACGCGCACCTATAACGTCCACGGTCGCCCATCGTGGTTTTGTGCACAACACCATGCCGTCTTCTATCAACGGGCAATGGTGCAGTGATGGCCAAGCGCATCAGGCGTGCGGTGTTGTTCGATCCGTCCGAGCATTCGGTGCAGGTGCAGCTTGTCATCGCGTTGGCCTACATGCTTCGGCCCGAAATCTATTTCTTCGCCATTCCCAATCAGAGCAATCGCCACATCAACAACGCCATGAAGATGCAGGCCGAGGGCGTGCGCTCCGGTGTTGCCGATCTCTGTTTCATGTTCCCAGCCGATGAAGGCAGCATCGGTTGGTTGGAGATGAAAAAGAAACGCGGCGGCACGCTGCGCACCGAGCAGAAAGGCTTTCGCGCGATTTGTGCGCGGCTCGGGCATCGCTGGGCCATGGCGAAATCCATCGACGAAGCCATCGACATCTTGCGCGGCTGGAACGCACTCAAGCCGGGGGCGGTGATCCTATGAGCGATCAACACGACATATCCGCACACGACACCAACATGAAACATCCAAGCGTGACGACGTTGCGCGCGCTGGTGCGATGGTTCGACAATTACGAACGCGACTGGAGCGCGGAGTATCGGCACAGCCCGGAATTTTTCGATCTGCAAATCGTCATCGATCAAGCGCGCAAGGTGATCACGTGAACATCTTCATTGACGCGCTATCGGACAAACTGACCGATCTCGACAGCGGTCAATTCGACTCGTTCCCCGGCATGGCGCATTTCGCTGGCACCGGGCCACGTGGTCTCACCTGTCGGGAGTGTCGTCACTGGCATCACGAAAGCTTTGCTTACTACGCCAGAACGGGGAAATGGGGCGGCCTGATCAAGCCCGCGCTATGCGCCAAATACAAAGCGTTGACCGGGAAGCAAGGCGCGGCCGTGCCGAACGATGCCGCGTCATGCCGGCATTTCGTGATCAACGACAAGCCACCACCGAGGTACAGCCGATGAAGATCATTCCAGCCGGTGAGCGCTCCACTGAAACCGAGATCGCAACCGCCGTTGAGGCCTGTTGCTGGACGCGCCCCTATGGCGAAGCAAACTTCGCCTATCTGAAATTCTATCTATGCGACTTCATCGAACTGACTAAACAGGACAAGGAATGTCAGCGCCATCGGCTGACCGATCTGAAGTGGCATGCGGTGTTGCGCAACATCGGGGCGCACGCCAACCAGCCCGGCAATGCAATCTATGAAGGCTGGTTGGTGAAATTGCGCGGCGGTGGCTATGCCATCCCCGTGTCATTGATCACGTCTTTACGACGCGGCGGTGTTGACACTGGCAAATGCGAATGTGGCGGCACGCTTCGCGGTGTCATGGAGTTTGATCGGCTCTGGACATGGTGCAGTCAATGCACACCCGTTGTCAAAGCGATCGTCAACGAAATCGCATGAAGATAACAGCCCCTTGGACTGATGAACAGGTAGCCGCGCTCAATCGCTGGCAAGGCAATGATGCGGTGCATCCGTTCACGTGCCCGAACAGTCATCAGGGGCGCGAATTGACCGCGACAGCAAAGGGCTGGGTTTGCAAGGGCTGTGGCTACAAACAGAATTGGGCGCACGATTTCATGGCAAAGCCATCATGAACCCGTTCGAACAATACGCGGCTGATCTTGCCGCCACGCGCCGGCCTTCGCGCGTGCGCGTGGTCGCGTCGGAAGCATCTGCACCGATGGTGCCGACACCGATGGAGAAAGCGCAGCGCGATCAGTCCCGACAGTTCGCGCTCTACTCGCGCGGACTACGGGCGCAACACAAGGCGATGTTGGCAGGTGTGTATGGCGATGGCTATCGCTCGATACTGGCGTTGCTGAAGCCACTGACACCGGACAACGCTAGAGCGCTGGTGCGCTATATCCGACACGCGACATGGATCAACCGGTGCAGCGAAGCCGAACGCAGCATGATCTTGTCCGTGATCAATACCAAGATCATGCGTCACCGTGAAGAAAACGGAATGTCACCGATGGATGATCCGTTGCCGGGTCAGCCGTTGAATTTGTACCTGATCATTCGGCGCAAACTGTTGGGGGTCTAGTGAGATGACGCATTTGGAAACACTTCGCGGCATCATCCATCAAAAGATCGACGCTCAAATGCCAGCGTCGGAACGAGACATCGCAAAATCGATCGCGAACGTTGTCATTGGCGTTGCTCAAGATGCTGCGCGCATCGCAGACGCGCTTGAAGGCATGTTGGCGCTTCAAAAAACCATCCACGAAATTCGACTTCGCTATACCGAAGACGAACAACAAAGCGAAAGGAGTGCACCCCAATGACATCGTTACTCCGCCCCTTACTCGATGCCTATGCACTGACCTTGAACAAGTGGACGCATGAAGATCGCGCCAACACGGTTGGCGCAAGCGATGTCGGACAGTGCGAACGCAAGGTGTACTACACCAAAAATCTCGGTGATCCTGAATTGGGTGCGCCTGTCGATGACGATTATGTCGATGGCTATGGCGCGAAGTTGCGCGGCACCATCTTCGAACAATATTTCTGGGCACCAGCGCTTGAAGCGGCGTTCGGTCCGAGGCTGTTGTTCGCGGGCAATGATCAACAGACGTTCGTGTCGGGCTATCTGTCGGCAACGCCCGATGGCCTGTTGACACGATTGACGAAAGAAGAACTTGAGCAAATCAAGATCGATGCTTCAGATCAAGTGATGGTCGAATGCAAGACCGCCGATCCTCGCTCTAATCTCACCGAGGCCAAACCGGAAAACGTGTTTCAAACCCATGTGCAGATGGGGCTTGTGCGCGAGACAACCACATTCAGACCAACGCATTCGATCCTGTCATATACGAATGCGAGCTTCTGGAACGAGGGACCGGAGTTTGTCATCCCGTTCGATCCCGTCATCTATGACAACGCCAAGATACGCGCGGCCAAGATCATGACGGCGACATCGGCAAGCGAATTGAAGCCGGAAGGGTGGATCACGGGCGGCAAGGAATGCGAATATTGTCCCTTCGTCAAGCCATGCGGTGTCGAGCGCCGCAGTGTGCCCGACGTGGTCACCGCTGCTGATCTTGATCCGCAGGTGTTGGCAGAGATCACGGACCTTGCCCGCATCGTCAAGCAATACGACAACGCCGTTGATGCCGACACCATCCTGTTACGCGAGGCGCAACAGACCTTGAAAGATCGCATGCGTGATCTGCGCGTGCGCAAGATCAAGGGCGTTGTGAGTTGGACACCGGTGAAGGGTCGCGCCGGCTATGACAACGCGGCCATTCGCGAAACGCTCAAGCAATGCGGCGTCGATCCCGAACAGTTCAAGACTGAAGGCGAGCCGGGCGATCGATTGCAGATCACCTTGCCCGGCTGATCAGTCCCCGTTGCCGCACGGGCACTGCGGTTCAAGCAAAACGTAAACAGCGAACAGCGAAACGCGAAAGGCGAACAGATGAACGCGATCACAGAACGCAAAGGCACCGAGGTGGCGACACCGCAGAAGAATTTCTTTGAAGAGTATGCGGACGCCTATTCGACGCGCAACATTGTCGGTCAACTCCTGAAGTTCAGCAAAGGTGACTGGTTGCTCGGTGAGGGCAATGATCAATTGGACGTCGGCACCGAGTTGGCTTGCAACATGCCCGAACTGATGTTCGGGTGGATTTGCTGGAATGACAACAAACCGGTGTCGCACGTCATGGGCAGGATTGCCGACGGCTACCGGCCACCGAAGCGCGCCGAGTTGGGCGATCTCGACGAAGCCACATGGGAAGTTGATGAAGTCACGCACCAGCCGCGCGATCCATGGCAACTATCGAACTACCTGATCATGAAGCCGCCCGGTGCTGTCGATGACGATAGCCTGATGACGTTCGCAGCTTCAAGCAAGGGCGGTCGCGATGCCATCATCGATCTATCGCGCACCTATGGCCGCGCCATGCGCCAGCGTGCGGGACAACTGCCGATCGTCAAGCTTGGCGTCGATAGCTACCAGCACAAAAACAAGGCCTATGGTCGCATCAAAATTCCGCTGCTCACTGTGATCGGCTGGGCACCAGCGAACGAGTTCGAAGCGGCACTCGGCATGCACGCGGCCAATGAAGCGGCACGCAAGGAAGACCAAGAGGAAGATATCCCGTTCTGATCTGACTGCATGCGTGCCAACAAAGGCCCGGTGTCATTCGGCACCGGGTCATTTCTATCTTTACAGGTACACACATGACAGTCAGCGCAACAGATTTCATTCGCAGACTGTTCGACGCAACAACAGCGCCGATCTATATCTGTTCGTTTCCCAATGAGCGGCTTGATGAAACGCAGCCACCCGAACGCCACGTCACCACGCGCCTGCCATCGCACATCACATCATTCGCCGCGAAGTGGGATCGGCCAAAACGCGGGCTGTTCTTCTGCGTCGGCACCGTGCAGCCAGGTACCAAGCGATCGAAAGAATACATCGTTGAGACCATCGGGCTCCATGCCGATATCGATTTCAAGAATGTCGAGGGTGATCCAAAGCGCGATGAAGTGGTGCGCAAGCTGGAGTATTTGAGACTGCGGCCTAGCGTTGTCGTGTTTTCAGGTGGCGGGCTCCATGCTTATTGGCTGTTCAAGGAAGCGCTACCAACCCAAGGCAACATCGAACGCATCGAAGACGATTTGAGACTGCTTGCTGATCTGGTTGGTGGCGATCTGCAAGTGTGCGAGGTGTCGCGCGTGCTGCGCTTGCCGCAGTCTCACAACAGCAAGGCCGATGGCTGGGTCGAAGTCCAAGTGGTCGAGTTTTCCGATCGTCGCTATGAGTTGGACGATCTTGAGGATTGGTTGGCGGAAACATCGCCGATCCTGTTGCGCAAGGTGCGTGAACGTCCGATCACCACGGGCGAAAGTAATTTCTGGCTGGACTACTGCAAAGAGCATGGCCACAAGCGCCCGATCGACGTTGAGCAACGATTGGCATCGATGCAGTACATGGGTGGCGAAGACGCATCGATCCACAACACGCAAATCGCGTGCTCGGCATCGCTGTTGAATGCCGGCATGGATGTGGAAGACGTCATCGACATGATTTTGCACGCCACCAAGGCGGCGGCTGGCGAGTACGGCGCGCGCTGGAATTGGAATAGAGAACGGCGCAACATTGCCAAGATGTGCGCCACGTGGGTCAAGAAACATCCACCCACTGAGCGCGCCGAGCCGCAGGACGCGACCAAACATCTTGAGCAGCTACGCGAAGAACAGCAGAATAAGCAGACCGCGAACGGCACCGGCAACAGCGCCAAGGTTATCCCGATGCCAGCGCCAAAGCCGATCCCGATCAAGAAAGAAGAACAGCACATCAAACTCGGTGAGGCTGTGATTGCCAAGATGCGCTTGGATCAACAGAGTTTTATCAACATGGCGCAAGGACAATGGTTCTTTGGAGAGGGCATGTGGACGTTGATGTCCAACACCAAATGGCTTGACGTGCGTATCGAGGAAGCCTGTCGAGGGTTGGGGTTCAAGAGCAAGATCAAGTTGAGATCGGAAACGCGGGCGTGGCTGCTGTGTCATCCGGCTCACTGGCGCGACAGCATTCCATGGGATCATCATCACAAAATTCCAACGCGCTCAGGGTTGCTCGATCCTGTGACGCTTGAGCTAAGCGATGTCAGTCCCGATGACTTCTGTTCGTGGCGTGTCGAATGCGAATATGATCCAAGCGCCAGATGTCCGTGGTGGGTCATGATGATCAACGATTTCTTTGATGATCGTGAACCATTGGAGCGTGAAGCGCTGGTGAATGTCGTGCAGGAAATCTTGGGCGCGGCATTGATCGACTACAAATCACGCGCGCTGTCGAAAGCGCTGGTGTTGTGGGGCGGCGCTGATCTCGGCAAGTCCGAGGTGTTGGAGGTGTTGGCTGGGTTGTTCGGGTCGGAGCGCATTGGTGTTTCACTTGAGACACTGGAAAATCCGCACGGACTGATGCCGTTCATGCGCCGGCTGCCGTGGGTGTTGCATGAAGCATTTGACGGCAACAACAAATGGCATATGCCCGCGATCTTCAAATCGATCGTCACGCAAGAGCCGGTCACGATCAACGTCAAGAACGGGCCACTGATCACCGCCGCGATCCGCTCGCCGATCTTTTGGGCCACCAATGCCGCGCCGCAGTTCAAGGAAGCCACCAAGGCAGTTGTGTCGCGCATGATCGTGATTGAATGCAAGCGGCAGTTTATCGAGGGCGAATTGGTCGGGACTGCCAAGGAAGCCGTGTCACGGGGCTTTGAAAAGCCATCGGCGTTCATTCTGGCAACTGAGTTGCCGGGGCTTCTGAATTGGGCGATTGCCGGGCTTCAGAGGGCCACACGTCGCGGTGTGATCGCGCTGACCGATAGCATCAGGGAAACGTCGGAAGACATCAGGCGCGACAGCAACCTTGTGGCGGGGTTCTTGGAAGATTGTGTCGAGTTCAACCCCTATCGCCGCGTGTCGGTGCCCGATTTCTGCGCGGCGTTCTCGGTGTGGTGGGCAGAGCAGAAGGGGGAGGACCGCAAGCTACCGAGCAATGAAAGCATAGGCCGTGCCATGCGTGCGATGGCCGATCCCCGTATCGCGATCAATCCGAAAGAATTGCAGGACAACAAGCGGCGCTATTATGCCGGGGTCATGCTCAATGAGAGCGGCCTAAACTATTGGGAAAGGGCCGTCGAAAGCTACATGTTTGAAGGGAAGACGGCGGCGACCACTACCTTGGGCGGCGAGGTCAACAGCCTCATTCCAGCGTCGTGGGACACCAAGGTATCAGTGCGAAAAATGCGCAAACTGCAAACTGATACACCCCAAAAGAACTGATACCTCAGTTCTCGCTTAGGTATCAGTTCTTTCGAGGCGTTTTAGAGAACTGATATCGAACTGTCACCAGCCGTCATCACATTGAAGATCAAAGGGAAATGGCAAGTGAGGTGACAGAAGTATCAGTTCTTTTCTTAGAGAGGCTAATAACAACAGAATGAAGAGAGAGAAATAAGAACTAACTGAGAACGAGGTATAGAAAAGTGAGTTATAAGGGAAATAGGAGATTTCGCGGGGCGTCTGATACTTTTCGGTCGGAACCGCGATGACTGAGCAGCGCCGCGAGCCACGCCGGCAGATCACCAAACAGGTCGATGCTGCAATGCGGTCGTGGGGACCGAAAGTCACCGAGGCCGCATGCGCGTTTGAGTCGAGATGGACGCGTCATGCACTCAGACGTTACGACGCAAAGTTGGCAGCGCAATTCCAAGCGCAGCTTGAGCGATTTCGTGAGGCGATGGATACGGGCACATCGCTGGAGATCGATGCGGAAGGGTCGCGCCTCTGTCGTGCCTATGCGTTGATCGCAGCCAAGATGGCGGCGGGTGGCGTGGCTGATGATGCTTACCTGATAGGGCGCGATCCCAAGACCAAGTTGACGATCGCAATCGGTGTGCATCCATTTTCTGCAAGGCGTGTGCGTGAGCTATATGGGGCAGACGTGCAATGGTTTTCGCCTGATGATCTCGCGACCATGATCGCGATCAATGCGCGGTTCAAGATGATCGCTGATGTCAAGCAAGTGTTTATTGGTGCTGAAATCGATGAGGTGTTCGATGTTGATCAAGCGTGACCAATCACGATCGGCGATGCTTGATCCGTTGGACTGTGACAGACCGACGATTTGGATTGGTCCGCATGTTGGCAGGCGCATTAGCGAGGGCATGCAGACATTGCGATTGTTGCCGATGGGAAATGCAGGCGGATCGAACACGGCGTGGCCGCCTTACACCTATGAGTTTGATGATCTGGTGGCACAGAAAGAGCAGGGCGAGTTGGAGAAAACGCAGCGCATGCAAAACAGAACGCGCGTTTCGCCGAGCGTTCGCGAGATCACGCAAGCGGTGATGTCGTGCTATTGGCCGATGCAATACCTGTTTTTGACATATCCGCATCTGTGCGAAGCGGTCAACGCGGTAGCGATGGCGCATTCGTTGGGGCGTGATGCTGATTGGGTGACGCGCAAGCGTGGCGGCTATGGCGACACGTGGCGGTCGCGACACGATAAGGGTTGTGATCTGATTGCTGACTATTTGAACCGTGACAGGGTGTTGGTGTTCTGACATGTCATTCGATCTGCCGCGCCGTGCCGATCGGGAATATCTGCATCTGTGCGGGATCGGTGCGATTTACGTTGTCAGCATTCCCTATGGTGAGCCATGCATCATCGATGCGACGCGTGATCTTGAACAATCGTTTCGGGTGTGGCGACAGCGTTGGGCGTGGTCTGAAATCGTCGCTGCCTATTGGATGCAGGATCGGGACACGACGGAAAACATGGTTGATCACGTGGCAGCACGCTTGCCGCATGATCGAACGGGGCGGCTTGCTGTTGCTGTCGATCGCGTGCGCCGGGAGATCATCGGCGCTTCCGGTGATCTTGATATCAAACTCACCGAGCATGACGCGGTGATGTTGCGTGTGAGGGCGGCAACCAAGAGGGTTCGGGATTTGCTGGTGCAAGCCAATGCGCGCGGTGATCTGGCGTGGTTCAACAGCGCGTTTCGAGTCTACAGGCTGGCGCGGCTTGGACCGATGAACTACGTGGAAGCGCGCGCCCGGTTGCGCCGGGTGATCACCAAGCGGCTGGTGCAGACCGATAGCCTTGAGATCGACAAGACCATGCTTTCCGAGGTGTTCGGGGACATATCAACCGCGATTGTGGAAGCGGGTTGAGAATAGCGGTTGACTGGCGCAAAAAACGGTGGTGGATGCTTCGCGTGCACAACTGGACTGCCATACTTGCGTCCGTGGTGAACATCCCCAAAGAGCCGCGCCCCTTGATGCGTCCCCCCGACAAACGGAAGGGGTGCGGCTCGCCTGTTGAGAGGCGGCGTCCCGTGCCTGATTTTGAGATCACGTTGGACCTTGCCAACCTTGATATGTTTCAGCGCGCCGCTGTCGAGTTAGGTCAAGGCAAAGCGCGCCAGCTTGCAGCGTGGACACTCAATCAAGTCGGTGGCAAGTTGACGACGGCAGTCAAGCGACAGACAGCAAAGCAACTCGGTGTGCCCTATAGCGATGCGCCGGCATCATGGGTTATCGACAAGGCGTGGTCCGGCATGCTGCAATACAAGATCACAGCGACGGGCAAATACTATTCGCTGGCACACTTTCACCCATCGCAATTCTCTTATGGTGTGCGTGCCAAGCCATGGGGCAAGTCGCAACGTTTCGCGCATGCGTTCATGCTGGGCAGCGAGGTCTATGCGCGCACCACTGCTGCACGTGGACCACTCAAGAAGTTGATGGGCGGCAGTATCCCGCGCGAGATGGAGCGCGATGCAGTGCCCTTCCTTGCTGATGCAGCAATGGACAACGAACTACCTGAAGCAATGGAGCGCAAGCTAGCGCAGTTCTTGCCTTGGTGATCAGCAACAATACAAACAAAGCGGCGGCGGGGTAGGGGTGGGGTGCCCCCCCTCCCTGTCTCAAAGGCATGATGCTTAGTAAGCGAGTGCATTGAGCATGGCAGTGTGCACATGCATAGGCAGGGGCATGCTGTGCTGTCGTGTGTGTACGTGCTGATGCGTGCATGCATGATCGATGTGTTGATGTCATGCATTGATCGACAACACATGATCATCAATGCCCGTGCCCTTGGCTATGGCTGGGCATAGGCACGACAACAAAGCAATGCATGTGTGTGTGTTGTTGTTCGTTTCTCTTGCTCAGTTGAGTTAGTTGTTTTTAGGGACCGTACAACGTCACGCTGACACCTGCGAGGGCGCCGCCCCCGATATATCGCCATATTTTGTTCAGTTTTCCTTACGGTTTCATGTGCATGGCAGTGAGGCTGACACAAAAAAATAGCGGCCCGAAGGCCGCCGTTTGGTTTTGTCCGCTCGATTAGTTAGCTCAATGCAGGAATAGTTTTCCGAGAATGGCGAGCGTTAAAGCGAGGTTCGTCCCGACCATCCATTTTAAAACCGCAAGTTCGGTATCGATCTTTGCGAAGCGGCTTTCGTAACCGGCGCTTTCTTCTGCCGCTTCGCGCGCTGCGATCTCTGGCACTTTCATTGCGCGTCTTCTCCTATCAGTTCGAGAACGCCGTCCGGCTTCACCTTTTTCAGGACCATCAGTTCTAAAAGCATCGCGACCGATTTGGGAATGAGCAGATCACCCGCGATGTAGCGTCGCGAGGTGCGGCCATTGATCCCCAGGAATTTCCCGGCTTGTGTTTGATTGAGGTTGAGCAGTTCGATTGCCTCTTCAAACCGTTTCGCGCTCATGAATGGTCGTGGCTTGCGCGGTGTCATGGGTAGTAAAACCTCGCTAGATCGATTGCGTAGTACAGCGTGACGATTGCAGCGCAGATCAGGACGTTGCGCTTCAAGCGCTTGTGGCGCTCTTGCCACGTCATTGCCGGTTGCAGTTTGCGATTGATCGCGTACAGAAACGCGACGATGATGATTAGCGCGACGATGATCATGGCCGAAACCCGCCTATCGCCTTGAACCCGGTATTCGCCACCGTGTGCACGTTGCCAACGTCATCAATCAGCACGTCACCCACACACATCGACGTGTGTTCAAGTCCTAGGATTTCGATCAAGGGGCGGGCTTCGCCGTTCGGCGACCAATGTTCGGCTTGCATCGCGGCATAGCCGGCATCAAGGCCGTTGGCGTCGATGTTGGTCAAGTGCAGATGTGTCGCGTGTAGATTGCCGGCATCGGGCAACTTGCCCATGATGCCCTCTGCAAACCACGTCGGACGCATGTACCAAATCTGATAGCGCATGCTAGTTGATCTCCGATCGAATGAACTTCGCGCCTATGACGCCGGGATAGTAGCCTTGCTCGGTCTCAGGCGTGTGAGGGTCGCCAATCATGCGGATGTAAACTCGCCCCGTTGATGGCGCATGCGTCGGCGGTGTGAGGCTGGTGATCCGCGCCTTTTCACCGCGAAAGGTCTGGCAAAGATCATCGGCGCGAAGTTCAACTCCGGTTTCAACGTGGATTAGTTTCCAAGTGGTCATTGGTTGGGTGTGCTTTCTGGTGTTGCGCTGAAGTACATCAATCGATGCGTAGGGAATTGCTGCTGTGCGCTTCATCCGTTGTTATCCGTTTCCTCGCCTTCATAGGCGGCTTCTATTTTGTCGTTGGTGTGGGAACAGAACAAACTCTGATCTTCCCAATTGATTTCGCAAGCGATGGGCAACCATTGGTCGCGCGGTCTGGTGTCTTTGTCGCGCAAGGCTTCAAGCATGGCGCGGCGGTTGGATTTCGCGGCCTTGAATGACAGTGCTTCGCCGTCACCCATGATGAAGAACAGCGGGTAACCGCCCGGCCATGCATAAGGACCGTTGCGTATCGCTTTGCGAAAGTCGGAAATGCTGTTGATAGTCATGGCGTCCCCAATCTGATTTGAAGTTGTTGCTTCGTGCTGCATCGCTCGCATGCGGTGCAGTGTCGAAACATCAGCGGTAGAACATTGCGGTCGGGTGCTTGGTTCGAATGTGCGTCTTGGCCGCTTGCCGATCTGCGGCGCGAAAATAGAAGCTTTCGGTTTCGTCGGTGGCCCAATAGAGCGGGGCATCCACGCCCCAATATGAACCGCCGCTGTCATAACCGCCGCTGTTGAGCCGCACACGTTGCAGAGTGAACTTGACCGGGGCGGCGTTGGTGGTGGTGTCTGTCATCGGGTGGCCTTTGCGGGTTTCAAGATGTAGCTGTGCGGATAGATGCGCGGGTTATTCGCTTTCAGGTTTCGCCTGTAGACGTCGGCAAGGGCCTTCGTCTTGAACGTCATGAGCGCGCGCATTTCGTTTGGGGGATCGATTACCACCGTCCATTCCGTCGCGTGATACAGCGGAACAGCGGGGGCGTTTAACTGGTGCCAAGTGGCCATTTGCATTCGTCTTTCGTTTCGTTGTCTTAGAAATAGGGCATTACGCCCTAGGTGTCAAGTGTTCTTACGGTTGGTGCTTCGTGCTGCACCGCCTTTGTGCGGCGGTGCAGTGTCGAAACATCATGCGGCGAGTGCTTCAGGTTCCGCGATGGCCAGATCGCGGAGGTAGTTTGCAGCGGCTTGCGCCTTGCTTGCGGCGGTGAAGATTGCCCGCTTGTCTTCCTTAAGCAGTTCAATCCAGCTTGCGAGATAGGCCGCGTTCTGCTGTTCGTTGTCGAAACCAAACTCTGCACAGAGAAACGCGGCGCTGAGTTCGGCCACCAACTCTTCAGCGGCATATTGCTTCGTGCCGAACCGGCCCGAAAAGTCGCGATCAAGGCGTGACTTCGCGCCTGTCCAATGCGCCAGTTCATGAAATGCCACGCTGTAGAAGTTCGGAGCGGCGTGGAAATCCTTGAACGACGGCATTGCAATGAAGTCTTTCGAAGGGATGTAGCAAGGCTTGCCCGTGCCCTCGCGAAAGTCCGCGCCTGTCGCGGCGATGAATGCATCGGCTTCCGCCGCGCGATCATCGGGATTTTTCGGTGTGGTGCTGGTCTTGCCCGTGACGATGTGCTCGGGCAGGTCGTCGCATTGCGCCACATTGAACACGGTGTATTCGCGAAGCATCGGGATCGTTTTGTCTTCGCCCGTTGCCTTGTCTTGGATGGCGAGTTGCTTGAAGAAATACAGCGGCATGCCCTTTTCGCCCTTGCGCACGTGCCCGCCGGCTTCTTTGGCTTGCTTGAAGGTCAGGTAACGCGAGGTCGCATAACCTTCCGCTTTCGAAATCCAGAACAGCACCACGTTAATGCCGCTGTACGGGCGATTGCTGATTGCGTTCATCGGAATGGCTGATCCCGACACGCTATAGGGTCGTATCCAAGGAACGTTGCCCGCTTCAAGCGCTGCAACCATCCTGTCTGTAACTTGCTGGTAAAGGTCACGTGCCATTTTGTTTTGTTCTCTTTCGTTTCCGTCTTCCGTCTAACTAAGATAGGGCGTCGCGCCCTAGGGCGCAAGGCCCTAGTCAAAACATATTTGTAAAAATGTACCGGGATACCGACCGCGGGGAAGCCTTGCTCGATGGCCAAAAAACCACTTGACGACAACGGGCCGTTGATTTCGCAGGACGCGGTTGCGCATCTGCTGATGTGTTCGCGCGAATGGGTGCTCAAACTCACGCAGCAAGGCGCATTGCGCAAAGACGTGTCCGGCAAATATTATCTAGTGCAGGTTGTGCACGATTATTTGCGCTGGCGTGACAGTGAAGATAGGCGCGTCAACAAATCAGCGGCGCAAACCCGCGTGAGTGACGCGCGGACGCGCGATCTCGAATTGCGCATCGCAGAACGCGAGGGACGTCTAGTCGAGTTCGCGGAGTTCATTGAAATGGCGGACATGCTTTGCGGCGTCGTCCGTTCTGAATTGTCCGGGCTTGCGGCGCGCGTCACGCGCGATCTGCAAGTGCGGCGAACAATTGAAACGGCAGTGAATGACATACTCGACACCCTTGCCGATGCTGCGACCGAGAGCGCGCGAATGGTTGGAGAGGGTCGCGCTACTGCTGAAGCCATCGCGGCTGCTTTCACCGGAGGTTTGGGCGGAGCAAAACCGAACCTACCCGCAGAGCGCGGCGGTACCGGGACCGCGTGACGTTCATCTTACGCCCTACGTCATCCCGTTCGAAAAGGCGATAGCGACGGGCGCGGCGAAACGCATTGTCATCGTCACCGCGTCGCAATCGGGAAAAACGGAAGCCTTGCTTGATTGTATTGGTCAACGGCTCGATCAAAAGCCGGTGCCGTGTCTGTTTGTCGCGCCGACGCAACTGTTCATCACCGAACAGTTAGAGCCGCGCATCATGGCGCTGCTCGACTCCGCGCCGTCGTTGGCCAACAAGGTACAGCGCGGCAAGCGGATGACCAAATCACGCAAGGTGATTGGCGGTGTCCCGCTTCGTCTTGCGCATGCGGGATCATCGGCGGCGTTGAAGTCCGATCCGGCTGGGTTGGCGTTGGTCGATGAATACGATGAGATGTTGGCGAACATCAAAGGGCAAGGTGATCCGCTTGGCTTAGTTGAACGACGCGGCGACACCTACGCCGATTTCGTTTGCGCTGTGACGTCAACGTGTCGTCGGGGGATGGTCAAGATCGTGACCGATGAATTGAGCGGCTTGCGATTTTGGGATGTCGCGCCGGCTGATGATCTCGAAAGCCCGATTTGGCGGTTGTGGCAACAGGGGTCGCGACATCATTGGACGTGGCCTTGTCCGCACTGCGACGAATATTTCGTACCACGTTTCGAATGCGTGCGATGGCCGGAAGGCGCGACACCGATTGAAGCCGAACACACCGCGCATCTGGAATGCCCGCGCTGCGGCGGTGTGATTGAGGAAGCGCACAAGGCCGACATGAACGAGCGCGGGCGCTACGTCGCGCCCGGTCAGACCATCGCGCCCGATGGCGTGGTGTCGGGTGACGTGGTTGAAGCGACATCGATTTCGTTTTGGGTGTCGGGTCTGGCGTCGCCGTTCGTCACGTTCGGCGAACGCGTGCGCGCGTATGTCGAGGCGTTTGCCATTGGCGATGAAGCCATGGTGCAAACCGCGATCAATGCCGGGTTCGGTGAGTTATACACACCGGGTGGTGTCGGCGCGAATGATTGGCGCGCATACAAGCGTCGTCGCATGCCGCACAAGTTCGGCGAAGTGCCGATCGAAGTGTTGCGGCTCACTGCGGCGGTTGACGTGCAGGGCAACGGTTTCTTTTATTCGATCCGAGGATGGGGCGAGCGCGCGTCATCGTGGCAGATCGAAAGCGGAGAAATTGCAGGCTTCACCAATGAACCGGAAGTGTGGGGCGATCTCTCAAGCGTGTTACTCGATGCCTATGGTGGTTTGCATATCGCGTTGTGCTTGATCGACTCGGGTTTCCGCGTGAACAAGCCGAACGAAGGGCCGGCAAACGTCGTCTATGAGTTCGCGCGGCGCTTCCGTCGTTTCGTCAAGCCAACCAAAGGCTACAGCACGTTGTCAGCGCCGGTGATGCGCGGCAAGGCAAAGATGACAGTGCCAGGTCAACGCATGCCGGTGCAGTTGGAATTGGTGCGGCTCGATACTGATTTCTGGAAACAACGTCTGCATGAGCGCTTGGCGTGGCCACAAGATCAGGCTGGCGGGTTTCTGTTAGCGGCCGATGCCAGTGACGATTATCTGAAACAGCTTGCTTCCGAAACCCGCAAGCTGTCGCCAACCGGCAAACCGGTATGGGTCGCGGTGTCGCGGCGCAATCATTACCTTGATTGCGAGGCGATGAACGAAGCGGCCGGGCATATGCTGGCTGTGCAAAAAATTCCGCTCGGTGCCAAGCGCCGGATCGATGATGACTTCACCGAGGTCATCGACGTGCCAGAGGCAGAGACATTCGAAGTAACGCCAGCGCCTCAACCGCCATTGGTGCCAGCACCCAACACTGAGTTGCGCAAACGCATGAGCGGGTTCGCGTCGCGGTTCAACAACAGATAGAGATCAGATGGCCGCAAAGACATCGCGCAAGGCACCGGTCAAGAAAGCGGTGCGCCGCGCGGTGCCTGCGAAGGCTGACGCGCCGCGCAAGCGGATCGGCGCAACCTACATGAAGGGCGATGTCTCGCCGTTCTTTCATTCGTGGCGGCCTGCCTTGCGCGAGGCTTCCGACGATGTGCGACAGGCTTATGTGATTGCCGCCTCGCGTGCGATCGACACCGTGCAAAATTCTGGTTTTGTTTCAGGTGGCATTGATCAGGCCGTGGTGATGACGGTGGGGCCGGGTCTGCGGCTATCGTCGCGGCCGGATGCGCAAGGGCTCGGTTGGACGCAAGAGACTGCGCAAGCATGGGCGCGCACGGTTGAACGACGTTGGGAAGGCTGGGCAGATAACGCACTCGAATGCGATATCGAAGGCAAGTCTTCGGTCGGCAAGATGACGGCGCAAGGTATGCGAACGTGGTTTTGCTACGGTGAAATTCTCGCCGGCCTGCCGTATCTAAAGCGGTCGTTCAATCAGTACGGCACCAAGGTGCAGATGTTGCCGCCGCATCGGTTGTCGCAAGATACCGAGATCGATCGCGGTTTGGTGCAGGGCGTATTCAGGGATGCCTATGGCTTCCCGGTTGGCTATCGCATGTTGCAAGCACCCTATGTGCGCAACATGTTTCCGCTCGGTGCCTATACCGACGTGCCCGCGCGCGATCGATTTGGACGACCGAATATCATTCATGTGTTCGACGGCATGCCCGGACAATTGCGCGGGATACCGCCGATCACGCCAGCGCTCAAGGTGGTCAAGCAGTTCGATCAACTAGCTGATGCGACACTCACAGCGGCGCTCATTCAAGCGATCTTCGCCGCGACAATTAAATCGCCCGAACCTACTGAGGCGGTGTTGCAAGCGTTTCAGGATTTGGCCGAGCAACAGGTGTCGGCATCAAGTACGGGCGTGCCGGGCTCGCCGTTGGAAGCCATGCTTGAAATGCGCGCCGGCTGGTATGACGCGACACAGATCGATCTCGGATCACATGGCAAGATCGCGCATCTTGCGCCCGGTGACGAACTGAATTTCAACGCCAGCCAACATCCGAACGACACTTATGAAGCCTTTGTGCGCTTCCTGCTACGCGAGATCGCGCGCTGTCTTGGCATCACTGTGGAGCAACTGACCGGAGACTATAGCGGCGCAACGTATTCGTCCGTTCGCATGGCCGGGGCCGAAATGTGGATGATGACGATTTATCGTCGCGCTCACATCCTGTCGCCGTTCCTGCAAGCGATCTTCGAAAGTTGGCTTGAGGAAGAAATCGAAAACGGCTGGATTACTTTCCCCGGTGGAGTTGCCGGCTATCTCGCCAATCGTGCGGCGGCGTCGCGCTCGCATTGGCGAGGCCCGGCAAGACCGCAAGCCGATGATCAGAAATTCGCTACCGCCGTTGAGACCCTGAAGGGCATGGGCGTGCTAACTGACGAATGGATTTGCGCCGAAATGGGTGAGGATTGGGAAGACATCTATGAGCAGCGCCAGCGCGAAATGGCGATGCGCAAGAAATTGGGTTTGCCCGAACCGCCTCCACCCAAACCACCATCGGGGTTCGGTGGTGCTTCATCTGGAAGCCAAGACGGCGACAAAGCGCAAGCATAACAATTAGGAGACGATCACCATGGCTGCATTCAACAAGATCAATTCGTTTGTCGAAGACGTCGGCAAGGGTGTGCACAATCTCGCAACTGGTGCGCTCACTGTCGCGTTGACGGCGGCGGCGAACAAGCCGGTTGCCACTAACACCATTCTCGGCAACCTCACACAGATTGCCTATACCAACTTGTCGGCGCGCGTGCCGACGTTGACATCATTCGGGCAGACCGCAGGAATTGCGAAGTTGATCCTGCAAGACTTGGTGTTGACGGCATCGGGTGCGGTCGCTCCGTTCGGTACGGTCGTGCTTTTCAACGACACGCCGGCCACACCTCTCGATCCTTTGATAGGTTGGTGGGAATACGGCTCGGATGTTACGTTGGCCAACACCGAGACATTCACCATCGACTTTGATCAGGCCAATGGCGTGTTGACGTTGGGTTGAAACGTGTGGGGGTCATCATGGCTGTCTTGAGAATGATTGCGCCCGATCTGAATTTCGGTTTCGCGTGGGAACCTGAAAGCCGCAACCTCTACATCGTGCACGGCAACGGTGCTGCGCATGAGCAGATCGCCGCAAACGTGATGACACCTGAAGTAGCGGAGGCCTTTGTGCAAATGTGGTGCAGAGGCTATCGCTCGCGCGCGCGTGAGGTCACGCGACAGCCAGGAGGCAAACACTTTCACATGCTCGCCGAGCAAGGCGCGGTCGGCGCGCGGTTCGGGTAGTTAGCCAATGACCGGCGCGATAGACGGCGGTTGGAATAGCTCCGACGTTCGTACCGGCGTGGTTGCTCTATCCAACGGAGATCGAACGGCAACGTGTGTCACGTGGCCGATGACCATCACTGCAACGAATGGCCAATCAACCGGGAAGCGTTTTCTTTCGTTCACGATCGGTCAGACTGGCGCTAATATGTTTGGATTGTTGCGCGCTGACTTGTCGGCGTCGATCGATCAAAACCCTCCCGATAATGCTATCCAAATCGGAACCAGTGGCCTTTATCGCTGGGCTGGTGCTTCAGTTGGGGGGCCGGGTTGCGCTGCGATGGTCGCGGGCAGCATTTGCGATTTGGCTATCGATCTCGATGCCAAGTTGTTCTGGGCGCGGGCTGACAACAAGCTATGGAATAGGAAACCGCTTACTACAGCTAACCCAGCAACCGGCATTGGAGGTTATGACCTTTCTCCATGGGTGAGCGGGTCTCCACTCTTTTTGCCATTTCTATATTTGGAAGCTGACGGCAACTTCATCACGCTCAACACGGGCACCGAGGCATTCACCTATCCGCCTCCCGTTGGGTTTTCAAGTTGGTACGCTCCCCCGCCGCCTAGTCTGCCCGTGCAAGGTGGCGTATTCAGCTTGCAGGCTGGTGACGCTGCGATCGGTAAGGGGTATCAGCTTCGATGTGATGGCGCGTCGTTGGCGTTATATGGCGCGAAGTCGGCACGCTTGTTAAGCCGGATTTTCACGCCTGTTTCGGGAGGTTGGAGCGGCAATGGCGGCAACTGCACGCTGTCGGACAACAATCGCAAAGTAGTTGTAACGGAAGCGCCTGCCTGCATTTCGGGCGTTGATAGCTGTCCTGCCACGGGCAAATGGTTTCTGTCGTTTCATTCCGAAAGCGGAATGATCTGTGGTTTGCGGTGGTTGACGTCTGACTATGATCCGGACAATTTGACGCCGGGGTCAGCATTTTGGATTGATAGCGGCGCTGGTTATTTCGTTTCATGGACCGGGATAGCGTCGCGGCCGATTGCTGTCGCATCACTAGGAACGGTTGATATCGCTCTTGACGCCGCTTCGCGAACGTTCTGGTTTCGAGTCGATGGCGGCCTTTGGAACAACGATGTCAATGCCGATCCGGCAACTGGTGTTGGTGGCGTGCCTTGGTCTACTCGTGTTGTTGCAAAGCCGTTTCTACCATTTTTCTTGGCTGACACTGTTGGTGCATCAGCGACAATCAACACTGGCACCGTCCCGTTTAGCTATCCTCCACCCGTCGGGTTTTCGAACTGGTATGGCGTTGCGGCACCCGCGTTGAAGGTGGTTGCGGAGGGTGGTGCGTTTGCGTTGGCGGCGGTTGGTGTAGGAACGCTGAAGCGAAATCGTCTAGTCTGCGACGGGCAGTCATTCGCCGTGACCGGGGTTGCGGTTTCGTTGCGGCAATACAAAATGCCGTGTTCGACAGGCGCGATTGCGCTTCACGGCGTGAATGCAGCGCGATCAATGCGCAGGCTAGCAGCGGTTGGTCATGTCTCTGTTGTCGTTTCGTCAACGTCGCGTCGATTGAGTTGCTGTGCCGCGCGCGGCACATTTGGTGTTGTTGGCTATGATGTCGTTTTCAGGATTGCGCGCAATCACGTCAATCACAGCGAGGTCGGCGCGTTCGCGATCAATGGTGGGTCAATTCCGCGTTCGCTATCGCGCGTCGCGTCGTGCGGTGCATTCAACATCGCTGGCTTGAATACGCGACTGTCGTTGCGCCTGTCATGTGAGACGGCTTCATTTCATTGCGGGGTGCGTCCACTTGTGGCGCATCTGCGCATTGCCGCCGACAGCGGCTCGATTGATCTTATTGGTTCGCCGCAAGCGGGTGTAAGTCATCATCGCATTGCTGCTTTTGGTGGTGCATACCTTCTATTCGGTGGTGCCACGGCTCGCAGATTGCGAAAGTCACTTGACGACGGCGGCTTCACGGTGGTCGCTGGCAATATCGCTATCAGGCGTTCGTCGGTGGCGTCGATCGCATCGTATGGTCTAATCGGCAATCCTGTGTCTTTGACCAAGGTCAGTGTCTATTCACTGGTGTGTCAGACCGGAGTGATAGCGGCCACTGGATTAGTTGCGGTGTTGGGCATGCACCGCGTGATATCTGGCGGTGGCCGGGCTGGCGGTGTCACGGGACAGTCAGTGAGTTGGCGGGTTGGCCGTGGTCTTGTCTGTGATCATGCGCACTACTCGGTGGCTGGCAATACGACAGTCAGGGCGTTGTCACTGAGCCTTGGCGCGGGCGCGTTTGTGACTGGCACATCTGGCTTATCAGCGAGATATATGGCTAGGCTAGCCGCTCAATCACGTGTGTTTCGGCTCGATAGCGGCGCGTCCGATTTCTATAAGATTGGTTTTCGGTATCACTTCGCTGTCGATGCCGCAGAGTTTCAGGTGCTGGGAAGCCGATTGGCGGGGCACTTGTTTCACTTGCGCTTCGCGCGCGTGGTCAAAGGATCGCAAACTGGTGCGACGATTGTTGGCGGCAGGGATAACGCGGTTATCCGAGGCCGGGTGATGAGCAATTCCATTCGGGGCATGTCTTCATGACAGCGGTGCATCAGAAATTCACGTTCATCATTGGTGACACGTGGTCCATCAATGCGGCGTGTTCGGATGTGCACGGCAATGCGATCGATCTATCGATGGTCGCAAGTGTTCAATGGCAATTGAACGGTGCGGATAGCACGGAAGTGTTGAGCGCATCTCTTGATGACGGCATTGAAATCATTGATCAGGTCAACGGGCTGTTGTTGATCAAAATCGATGCGGCCAAGTCCGCGACGATCGTCAAGGGTCTCTATCAGGATATCTTGCGCCTTACGATGAAAGACGGCACGGTCGCAACGCAAGCCGTTGGACTGATCGAAGTCACAGACGTGCCGAGCTTGACGGGATACACGCCCGTTGATCCGGCCGTGGTCGATTATGATGATCCTTGCGCCGCAGCTACCGCGTTGCGGGCGGCTTACTATCAGTTGATCGGCGGCGCTGGCGTCATTCGCGTGCGATTTTCTGATCGGGAAGTGCAATATGCAACACCCGATATCGATACCTTGAGTGATGAAATCGTGCGGCTCGAAGCCGCGTGCCAGCGTCAGACACCGGGCAGCAAACCCTATCGCTTTGCAATGAAGCTTGGTTCCTACTCGCGAGGGCTGCGATGACGTATCTATCTCATGTCGCCGATCGCGTTCTCGGACGACCGTTGTTCATTCATCGTTACAAGGCATGTGTGATTGCGGCGGTGCTAGGCGAGCGTATCGGGTTTGATCCGACGTCGATTGATCTCGCCGGCATACCGGACGCCTTCAAGCAGATCAGGCCAACCGGCAACCGTTTGGTCGGTGATCCAACCGGCCCGACCGATGAACGCGGGCGCTTGCTTGAGGTGCTTTACAACGTGGCGAACGGTGTTGCCGTGATCCCGGTAATTGGCACGTTGATCAATCGTGGCGCTTTCATTGGTGAGGACAGTTCGGGGTTTACGTCTTATGAAGGGCTCGGGGTGCAAATCGCGGCTGCGATTGCCGATCCGAACGTTGCAGCAATCATGCTCGATATTGATAGTCCGGGCGGCGAAGCAATGGGGATGTTTGCGCTTGCGCAACAGATCATGGCATCCCGGCAAATCAAACCGATCACCGCGCTTGTCAACGATATGGCCGCAAGCGCTGCTTACGGTCTCGCCAGCGCCGCAACTGAGATCGTGGTGTCACCGACATCGATCACCGGTTCGATCGGCGTTGTGATGATGCATATGGACCAATCCCAGGAATTGAAAAACAAGGGACGCACGCCGACGCTGATTTTTGCGGGCGCGCACAAGGTTGACGGCAATCCGTTCGGGCCATTGTCCGAGGACGTGAAGGCCGCGCTGCAACGGGACGTCAATACGTTTTATGATCGTTTCGTGGAGACGGTTTCAGCCGGCAGGCCGTCGCTTACTAACGATATGATCCGGGCCACCGAGGCAGACACCTTCATTGGTGCCGAGGCCGAGGCAAAAGGCCTTGCCGATCGTGTCGGCACGTTTGCCGAAACGCTTTCGCGTCTGTCGGCTTCAACCCGCAGCAACCAACGGAGACTGACCATGAATGCAAATCCCGCAGAGATCGCCGCTACGACTCAAGTCGATGCATCCGCCATTCGCGCCGAAGGTGCCGCAGCCGCGCAAGCGCGGATCACTGCAATCCTGACATGCGAGGAAGCCAAAGGGCGTGAGCCGCAGGCGCAAAATCTTGCGTTGAAAACTTCGCTGTCGGTGGATGAGGCGAAATCATTGCTGGCAACGTTGCCGGTTGCAGTGGTCGCGACATTGACGGCAACGGGGCCAACGATTGCGGAGAGGTCAGCGGCTCCGTTGTCGTTTGATCTCGGTGGTACCGAGACGCGGCCCGATCCAAAGGCTAGTTGGCGGTCGTCGCTAGCGCGGGTCGGCGCGACGCTGCCGTCATCGCATTGAATGTCGGGACATGAAGTCAACAGGAGGATTTTGATATGGTAGCAGTCAACGAAGGGCGGCCTGCCGCTAGCTTCATTCTGTCTGAAGCGAATGGGCAACGGTCGCGTGCTAACGTCACCATTGGCGCTTCGCAAACCATCACGGCTGGTGATCTGATTGCGAAGGTTACCACGGGCGGCGCGATCGTGAAGTATGCGCCAGCGGCGGCCGATGGATCGCAGACGCCAACGGCCATCGCGCTCTATTCGATCACGACAGGTGTGGGCGAAGTGAACAAGAGCATTGCCTGTATCGTGCGCGATGCTGAAGTCAACGGCAAGGTTCTCAATTTCGGCACTGCCGACGCGGGACAGAAGACAGCCGCCATTGCAGCGCTTGCAACGGTCGGGATTATCGTTCGCTAACTTAGCTACCCCCTCAACAACATCACAGCGAATTAAACAACCTGCCGGCATTCGCCGCGCGGGGCGTGATCGCTATTCGGAAAGGACACCGTCCAATGTTGGACATCTTCCATTCAAATCTTTTCAACGTGGTGTCGCTCACCGATGCCATCAACGCGCCCGTGTTTCAGCCGCGACGGTTGGGAAGTCTCGGGCTGTTTCAGGAAACCCCGGTTGCGACTACGACGATTGTGATCGAACAGCGCGCCGGGCAACTGGTGTTGGTGTCGCCAACGCCGCGTGGTGGTCCGGGTCAGACCATCGATAAGGCGCTGCGCACCGGGCGTCCGTTCACTGTGCCGCATTTCGAAATCAATGATGGTGTGATGGCCGAGGAAGTGCAGGGCGTGCGCGCGTGGGGCACCGAGGATCAAACCCAATTTCTGCAAGACAAGGTGTCTGAGCGGCTGTTGCTGCATCGGCTGTCGCATGAAGCGACCATCGAATATTCGCGTATCGGCGCGGTGCAAGGCCTTGTCACTTACGCCGATGGCACCACGCTTGATTTGTTCGGTGAGTTCAACGTGGTGGCGGAAGTCGAGACTGATTTTGATCTCGACAACGTCACGCCGGCATCGGGGGCGTTGCGTCTGTTGTGCGCAAAGATCACGCGCACCATGGGTGCCAATCTGGACGGCATTCCGTTCGCTGGTGTGCGCGCGGTGTGCGGCGATACGTTCTTCGACAACCTGATTGCCCATCCGGAAGTGGTCAAGACGTTTCTGAATAATCCCGCTGCCGAACAGTTGCGACAGGCCTACATCGGACCCAACGGCGAAATTTGGGGACAGTTCGATTTCGGCGGCATCATCTTCGAAAACTATCGCGGTGCTGTGGGTGGCACTCTGTTCGTGCCGACGGACAAGTGTTTCATGTTCCCGATTGGCGTCCCCGGACTGTTCCGAACCTACTTCGCACCGGCTGATTATATCGAGACGGTGAACCGGCCGGGACAACGCACCTATGCCAAGCAATACGACATGCCGAACGGCAAGGGTATTCATCTCGACAGCCAAACCAACAATCTCAACATCTGCACGCGCCCGAAAACCTTGATGAAGGGCAAGCGCACGTGAGTCCTTTGGTTGATTGGCGCAAGCTTGCCGGGCGGGTTGAAAGCGTCATCAATCAGCAATGGGGCGAGCGCATTCGAATTGTGCCGATGCAAGTTAGCGAATACTCGGATGCGACCGAGAACGACGCGCGACCATCTTGCGAGGTGGTTGCGGTGTTTACGACTGCGCAAGACATGGTTGTGAACCTCGCTGGCGATCATGCCGGGTCGCCGTTTCGTGAACGCATCGCAGTCAGCAATCTTGCGGTGTCCGTTCGTACACGTGACGTCATCGGCACCGATCCACAAACCGGAGACATAGTGCTGTTGCTTGAGCGCAACGATGAACGCTATGAGATCAGCCGCGCTTCGCCCGACGCAACCGGGCGCACGGCGATTGCGTTGATCCGCTCATGAGTGTCGTGCGGCTGTGCATTCGCATGGCTGCCGTGCTAGCGGTGAAAGAGAAAGTGTGGGCCGGTGTGCAGGTTTACGACACCCGCAACGCGCCGCTGCAAGAGGCCGTGCGCTCCACGGATATGCCGTGGGTGTCGATCTTCACCGATAAAGACGAAGCGCAGATCAGCGGGCTTGATGTCAATGGCGGCACGCGTCGTCTAGCGTTGGTCGCTGAAATCGGAATTGCCGGGGCAGTGTCAGCCGATGAAGCGACAGGGCCGGGCGTTGCAATTCCTGCAAGTGATGCCGGCTATGAGCGCGCGATTGATTTGATGGAAATGCAGGTGCGGCGCGCGCTGTTCAATGATCCGGCCGGGCCATGGGGTGAGTTGTTTCGCAAGATGGTGATGGCTGTGAAGTCCACCGACGCGGAGCGCAGCGGCGAAGGCGAGCGCGGCGCACGATGGGCGGCGCGGTTCATCGTGTTCGTATGTGATACGATTTCCGAACCGTTGCCGGGCATCCCGATGGCTGCTGATAATCCCATCAGAGAGTTTCTAGACGCCATCAAGTCAACCAACATCGACGGGTTGTCGGCTGTCGCGACGCTGATTGAACAGGAGATCATTGCGGATACTCTGCCGAATTGGCTTCAGGCGCGCGCCTTGCTCGGGATCACCGAGGCGGGTGCACGCGGCATCGGCATTGCTCCACCGTACCCGACACCGGACACCGATGTCACGACGTCGCGCATTGGGTTTGATCCGAGCCAAGACAGGATCGAAGCCGATGATGTTGACAAGGAAGTCAACCCTGTTGCGTTGCCGGGTGATCATCCGGTGATCATCATCAGGGGCGATGAAAATCCGCTATGACGCTCGATGAACATCTAGCCGAGCTATGGGCGGAAGTTGGCGAGATGAAGCGCCGGCAAGCCAACGTGTTGCGCCATGGTCGTGTCACCGATATCGATACCAAAAAGCAGTTAGTGCGGTTGCGTTTGAACCCGGACACCGACGACACCGAATTTAAATCGGCATGGATACCCTACGGACAACAGGCGGGCGATTTCAAATTCCACAACCCGCCGACCAAGGGGCAGAACATGACGGTGATTTCGCCGTCTGGTGAGTTAGGGCAAGCGGTTGCGCTTCCGTTCACGTGGAATGAAACCTTTGCCTCACCGGGGGACAGTGAAGACGAACACGTCATCACGTTCGGCAAGGTGACGATTACTTACAAGAAGGACAGTCTGATCTTGAAGGTTGGCGATAACACGTCGATCACTCTGACCGAAAGCGGCATCGAAGCGAAGTCGCAGAAGATCACACTGAATGGCAGTTCGCGCGTTGAGACCATCGGCAACACCTATCTTGGTCTTACTGACAAGGATCAAGAGGGACCGAAGGTTGAGACCGAAGGCGGCCCGGCACTCAAGACCTACGCAAAGGTGTGACCAATGGCAGGCATGAACCGTCAAACCGGGCAACTGCTGTCGGGTTGGGATCATGTCGTGCAATCGGTTCGGGTGATTTTCACAACGCCGTTTTTCGAAAGGATCATGCGCGGCTATGTCGGATCGCACGTGATCCGATTGCTGGGTGAGCCGATTAATGCGCAAACGTTGCTGCGCATTCGTTGGGGCATCGCGCTGGCAATCGATTTGTTCGAACCGCGCTTAAGCCCTTATCGGATTGATATCACCGACTTCGATCGCACGGGCGCGTCGTCATGGGTGATTGAAGTCATCTATCGACCGAACGCGTTGCAGGGCGACTTGACGCCAAGTGGAGTTCGGACGCTCGCCTTCGATGTCGATGAACTCAAACAAGCCATCGTCACGGCTTTGCCAGAGGCGGCGTGATGTCAACACGGTTTCTTGCTCCCGATCTCACGCAATTGGCACCGCCGCAACTGATTGAGGAAGTGAGTTTCGAGGCGATCTTGACGGCGCAAAAGGCGTGGGTGCTGTCGCAATGGGACGTTGTGCGCGTCACGCGTCCCGATCTGCCGCCGATCGACACGCTTGGGTTGGAAACCGAACCCATGACGATCGTGTTGCAGTCTTATGCCTATCGCGAAACCATCATTCGTGCGCTGATCAATGACAAGGCACGCGCGGTCCTACTTGCCTATGCGGTCGGCACTGATCTTGATCACCTTGGCGTGCTGTTCGGGACCGTGCGCATGGTCATTGTGCCGGCAACCGATACGGTGCCGGTAATCATGGAAAGCGATGATCGCTTTCGTCGTCGCATTCAACTTGCACCGGAAGCCTTTTCAACCGTGGGGCCACGTGGGGCCTACATCTATTTCGCGCTGACCGAGAGTGCTGAAGTTATGGACGCGTGGGCCTACAGTCCGAGCGATGGCCGGGTCAACGTCGTCGTCGCAGGCTTCAACGGTGCTGATGTGTCTGATGATGTTATGGCGACGTTGATGCGGCGCTTTGCCATGGAAGACACGGTGCCGCTTACGGATGATGTCAACGTCATGCGCGCGGCGCGAACGGATTACTCGGTGGCCATCGTTGCGTATTTTTCACGTGGTCCTGATCCCTTGCTTATCAAGTCTACCATCGAAACGGCAGTGCGAAACTACGCGACGATGAATGAGCGTATTGGCGCGACGATCTATAAAAGCGGGCTGGTGTCGGTGGCGCGTATCCCGGCTATCGATAACGTCGTGATCGATATTGGCGATGTCGTCTGCAATGACGATCACATCCCACATCTGCTCGGTGTCACGATTGAAACGGTGGTGTCGGACTGATGGCGCTTCCGACATTCGATCAACATCTGTTGCCGCGTAATGCGACGGCATTCGAGCGGGTGTTGTCGGCGGTCGGCGCGCGCATGGCGGGGTTGCCGGTTGATATCGATCTGCTCAAGCGTCCCTATGATGTGCCAGCGCAATTCCTGCCGCATCTGGCGTTTGAACTGTCGGCTGATATTTGGGAAGACGATTGGAACGAAACCCGCAAGCGCGCGGTGACGGCGGCGGCGCTGTTGTTGCAGGCAAAAAAGGGCACTGCCTATTGCCTGCGTGAGTACGCGCGATATGTCGATGCCGATGTGAGCAAGATTGAGCGGCCACCAATGGGGGTGTTCTCCGGTGCGTCGTTGAGCAAGGAAGCGCGCGAGGCATGGCTATCGCGCTTGCCGCAGGTGCGGTTGTACGATCATCGTGTGGTGTCTTACGCTCCAAAGCGGAAAGCATTTCTTGCCGCACCTTCCGCGATCTCGCTACACGGTGCGCCGTTTGCCCTCAATTGGTCGGTGTCGATCCCTTCGACGGCGTTGTTACATCATCAGCGCAAAGCGGTGTGGGTCGTCAATGGTGTCGAGACTGACACGACCGTTACTAATGATGGTTCGATTGAAATCCTTCACATCCCTTCGCAGGCTGGCAAGAGTATTTTCTGCTCGCGTCCATTTCAGCCGGGTCGCTATTACATTCCGACGACCGCTTCGTCACGATTGCTTTCGATTGCACCGCAGCCAGGTTTGTCGTGGCGATCACCGATTACGCCTTCGTTGATCGCGGTTTCCAGTGCTCCCGAACTGATTACGGTTGACGGCACGCGTGGCTACAGCGTGTTTTGCGATGTGGTTTTCCATGGCTATTTTATCCCCACGACAGCGCCGGAACGCATCTTTCATCGCTATGCCGTGTTGGATGGATCAACACCGCCAAGGGGCGCGGCAGTGCAGTTCATGGGTGTTGGGTGTTATGGATGGCCACGTCATTATGCGCGGGTCACGATATCGGTGCCGGGTAAGCGCAGTGCTTTCGCGGCTGGCTCGGGGATAGTAGCTGCGCTCCAGCGATTTTGGATACCGCACAATGGCGAGCCGTTGCAGAAGGCATTGCGCGGGTTGCGTGCTGCGAAACGGCTTTCTGATCACATCGATTTGGTGATCGGGCCAACTCACTTCTTTATCGCCGGAAAACCGTTCTTTGCTGGGGTTGATAGCTATGTGATTGGCCAACCCTAAAGATAATCGCGCGATGATCCCCGGATGATCGGCAACACCAACTAAGGAGTAGACCCGTGGAAAAGCAAATCATCTTTCGCGATTATCAGGAGCAGCAAGCGCAGGACCACAACGATTTGCAGCTATTTGCCCGCACATCGTTGGATCACCTCGTTTCCGATGTCGTGACGACTACCCGAAAATATTCCGGGTTCGGTGTTGTCAAGACTGCGCAAAGCGAAGTGCAGATTGCTCCCGGACGATTTTACGATCTTAGCGGCGCGGTCTTCAATCTATCGTCTGTCACTGTTCAATCAATGCTGTCTCTGCTGCCGAGCACGGCGAAGCGCATTATCACGATCAGCGCTTACGGTGTCACCAATGAAACCGACATTGAGGAACGTGATTATCTGGTTGATGTGACGACCGGCCGCACCGAGCCGCGTGCAATGGCGACGGTGTCGTCACGCGATGCGGTGTTGACGTTGACCAATGGAGCGGAGAGCGCCGATCCGCAAGCGCCGTCGATCCCGATTTCCAATGCCAAGATTTGCGACGTGTTGCTTGATCCGCTATCGGTTGTTTCGGTCACGATGTACCCGGAATTTGAGGTGTCATCGGTCGAGGATTTGGACAGCCGGCTAGGAACGGTTGAGACGTTCGATGCGATGATTGGTCCGCGTGTCACGTCGTTGGCATCTGATCTTGCGGCGCTTGCGGCCAAGGCTAACAGTAGCGCGCAAAAAATCGATGTCGTGACGTTGTATCGCGATCTTGCGGAAGTGAAGGAAAAAGTCGGGTTGCCAGCGGCATATGCGCAGTACGGCGCGGATTATTTCCTGCAAGACACGCAGAGCGACAGCGGCAACACGACGTTGCTTGGCTATGATGCTTTGGTAGAGATGGGCGCACGCTTCCCTGCCGCCAATGCCAACATTTTTGAGATTTCGCTATTCTCGGCGAATGATCAGAACGCCCATTATCAATCCGGATTGTTGCTGCCGGCATTCACGTCGATCGTGAAACTATCGATTGGTCCATATCACGATGACATCGGCATTGCGCAGTACGGCTATCAGACGTTCGAGATGGTGCAGGTCACCATTCACAAAGAACGTCTACGCTACGGCGGCGAATACTCGGTGTGTTCGAACGGCGCGACGCAATGGAATGCAGTAGGAGAACAAGCGCCGTATTGGTTGCCGAATTATGCCACGTATCAAACAACGACCGTGACCGGTGGTGGTGGCGGGCACACTTGGACCAACTATGATTATTGGTGGCACGATAGTTGGACGGAAAGCTATTGGGAGTTGGAGGTTATCAATCACGCCATTTCCGGCGCGCAAGTCGCGCAAACGTTTTTGAATGCGAATGACATGTGGGCAACCCGGCTCGGGTTCTACATCACCGCCAAGGGTGGCGCGGAAAACATCATCGTGTCGCTATGCGAAGTCACGAATGGCATGCCTGATACGTCAAGGGTGATCAGTCATCAGGTTTACGATCAATCGTCGATCGTGGTTGGTTGGAACCATATCGATATCGTGCCGACGTTTCTTGATCGTGGTAAGCGCTACGCGATCCTGTTGACATCAAACGCAAATCACCGGGTCGGCATGGCTTACGGTCAATCCTATCTTGACGGGACGTTTTTCTACTCGACAGACGGCGTTTACTATCTCGGTGATTTGATCCGAGACATGATGATCGAAGTTTGGGGCGCGAGGTTCAACGCTTCGCAAGTGACCATCGAATTTGCGCCGATCAATCTGGACGGTGGCTTTCGAGATATCGACATCACGGCTGGCACCATCGTTCCTGCAAGCTGTCAATTGATTTACGAAATGCGGCCGAATGGCACGGGCGAATGGCAGGGATTGACGCTTGATAACTTACAGGTGTTGACCAACGCGCCTCCGCTTTGTCAATTTCGCGCTCGATTTGTCGGAACCCAAGACGTGCAAGCAGGGCTGCAAATAACCGGTTCGCGGGTCTATGTGTCGCGGCCAAAGATCGCGTTCAAGCATGTATCCACGATGATGCATTTGGGTGCGCCTTCGACCGAAATTCATGTAGTCGCGCAAATTGAACACTATGACGAAATCCCGCATGACATCACGTGTGCGCTGCATATCGGCACGGGTGAAGAGATCGCGGACACGGTGACGACGACCGTCGTTGATCTCGGGATGAAGCGTTACAAAAGGGAATGGGTGTTCACGCCGGCTTTGACTACTGACTTCCAAATCGAATTTGTGGGTACGTCAAATTCGCCGGCAAACCTCTTTCATATTGGTGAGCGGCTTTATTACGCGCTTTGATAGTTGGCGTTCTCAATCGCAGAAGGAATAGAGATCATGGCGCAAGAGCAACCGAAACAACCAGCGAAGGCAAAAGCACAGGCCGTTGCACAAGATGTGCCGAAGGTGTTTGAACCTGAAGCGCTCTATAAGATCACCGTTAATCGTGTCTGCAAAGTGCACGACGGTGCAACGATCTTGCGCCCGTCGGCACTGGACATCTTAGTCAAGGGCAAGATCGCAACTCAAATCGCTGATGCGATTGTGACGGCAGAGAAAGTCTGATGCAGCGGTTTGCTCGATACCAAGTCAAGCGAAACGATGATCTCGGTGTGCCCGATTTCTGGAATGAACGCTTTCAGGATATCGATTTGCGGTTGGCCGCGCGCGAAAACGATGCGGCCAATCTGCAAGCGATCGGAGATCAGTTGATTTCGGTCGGCATCAGCCGATTGAATGACGTCTTCATTCCGATGATTGTCGAAGCACAATCGCGGCTCAATACGCTTGGTGCGTCATTCTCTGCCGAGAGTACGGACACCAAGACCATTGCTGCAAGCGGCGACATGTCATTTGTACTCACGCCGGTCACTGCAACGAATTATGTTTACACCGATTATGTCTCGATCCGTGCTGCCGCCGCACCAGAAAATCAGATGTTGGCGCGTGTGCAATTGTTCGATCGCGGCAAGCGGTTGTTGTCAGTGTCGATCATATCTGCCGAGGGGAATGGTGAGTTTTCCGATTGGTTGTTCCGGGTGGGCACGCCACCCGAAACCGGGCACGCAACCCGAACTGATAATCCGCATGAAGTAACAGCGGCGCAAGTCGGTGCCTATACGACAACGCAGGCTGACAACGCCACCAATGCGATTGCTACCGCATTGATTGCGGTGCTAGCGCCGATTTCTAATGCGCTGCTCAAGGCGAATGGGCTTTCCGATTTACCTGACAAGCCAGCGGCGCGGAGCGCTCTTGGTCTTGGTGCGTTGGCGGTGTTGTCGTCGGCGGGGTTCGGTGATCTTGCTTCCAATATTTGGGCAACGGCCGCGACCTTTATCGGCAACGCTGCGAACAAAGCTATCACTGCCAATGCAGTATGGTCAGCGGCGTTGCCTGTTGATCTTGGTAACGCATTGTCAGGGGCCGTGACGCTTGATCTGGCGACCGGTATCAATTTCAAGGGCACGTTGGGGGGAAGTATCACGCTTGCCGATCCGCTCAACGCCAAGGATGGGCAGTGTGGTTCATTTAACTGGACGCAAGGATCGGCGGCGGGGCGCACGGTTAATTTTGGAGCGACATGGTACCCGATCGATGCGCGGTGGCCGACATTTTCGACGGCGGCGAACGCGAGCAACTATCTGTCATGGCAGGTAGTGTCCGGGGCGGTGATTTTCTCGGGCGGAAAGCTGAATGGATGATCGCGGTCAGGCGCAAGCAACAACAGCATGTGCCGCAACCTCGCGTGATCGCGCGTCCGCATTTATGGATACCCGGTATTGCGCCGTTCCCAAAGGCGTTGCGTCCGCTAGTGATCCCCGGCTCGCAAACTTTCGCAACGGTGGGATCATTCAATTTCACGGTACCAAATCATAATTCGCTGACGGCCGATGCGCGAGGCGCTGGCGGCGGCGGCGGCGGCGTCGAAGTGCATGCCGGGTCTGCAACGCCGGGCGGCGCGGGCGGCTATAGCTACTTCAATGCGCCGACGGGCAACGTTGTCGGATATGGCGGCAGCGGTGGTCCTAACGGTTACAACGGTGCTGTCGGGGCGTCTGGCACCGGCTTGAATGGCGATGGGAATATTACAGGCGGCGGCGCTGCTGGTGGTGTTGGCGGCTATGCTCCGGGGTTTGGTGGTGGGCCTGCTGGTGGTTCTGCCCAAGGTGGTAGCGGTGGTCCGGGTGGTCGCGCCTATAAGACTTGGATCGAAGGCCAGTTAGTGCCGTTGTCTGTCATCACTATCGTTGTTGGTCCGGGTGGTTCGCCCGGTGTCAGTGAACAAATATCAGGTGCGTCCGGGCCGGCTTACGGTGCGGCTGGTGCCGTCTATGTCTCTTGGAGTTGATGGAATGAAATTTGTTCGTCAACTAGCAGCCTATGACTTTCGCGTCGTTAATTCGAGTGACGCCATTATTGTGAAGACTAATGGCTTGCCTGATGTGCAGGTGCCGCCGCAAGTCTGGCTGTCGTGGACAATCGCACAACAAATCGCGGTTGGTCTGTTTCAAGTCGAGCCGTTCGTGGTGCCGCCCGGCAAGGAAGCCTACGGCGAGCCGATCTATACGCGCGTGCGTGACTTCGTGACGGAGACCTATGAGGTGCGCACGGTTGCAACGCTGGTGCAGCCGCCTGCTCGTGTCGCGGCGGTTTACAACATTCCGATTGTCGATGGCGATGTCGGCGTCACAGGCGGATTGTTCAACATTGCGGCGGCGGTCTATGCGGATGTCGGTTCCTACATGCTGTTTTTTTCGCTGCCGCAGCCTGATCTCAATTACTTCGTCGTATCGTCCGGGTTGGGTCAGGTGACCGAAAAGACGACGGATTACTTCGTGATCGAAATGAAGAGTGTTGACGGCGAAGCGACTGCTTTCGATCCGATTGATTTTTCGGTGCAGGTTTTCAGGTTACCAACATGAGGGACGTGACAAATGGCTAAACTGGTTTGTGAAATCGAGTTGAAGGGCGAGACCATCGTGCGCGGACTGACAACCGTGCCAAGCATCGTTCCGGTATTGGTGAAGACCACGCCGGGCGTTGGTCAACCGTTCTGGTATTGGGACAGCATCCCAGCCGGTAAGGTCGTCGCTGCCGACTTCACCAACGCGCCAATCGCGACGGATGATGCTGACGTCAATGCCGGCCTGATGTACGCAAAGGTCGTCGATCCGCTTGACGTGCTGGTCTATGATCCACCCAAGGTGCCGGTGACGCCAGCCGTAGCAACAAAGACGACGACGACGGCGTGATGGCCTTCGTCGTTGGCGCGGTTGTTTTCGTGATCACGATTTTAGCCACGGGCTTGGTGCTGGTAGCAACCGGCATGCGCGACACGACAGGCACACAAAGTGCCACACCGATCAAGGTCACGTTTTTTACGGGAACGCTGATCTCGCTGGCCATCGTGGGGTCACACTGGTTGCCGCGCTTCGCTTGGTAACATTCCGCAACTGCAATTCGACGGAGGTCTGACAATGTCTTCACCCTATTTCGGCTTTACGTTCATCCGTGAAGCCAACGAACCCGCCCCGCCGTCGAATGCGATGATGTCGGTGGTTGGTCTGTGCGGCCCGGCTGTGAAAGCGCCGGATGTACTCGACACCGATTTTGACGCGGCGTTCCCGCTCAATACGCCGATCATGTTCACGTCAACGGATGCGACGGCGCGCTTGATCGATCCGGCTTGCTACATCGGCGATGCGCTGGACGCGATCAACGAACAGCTTGGCCGCATGCAACGATCGGCGCGTGTGATCTTCGTGCGCGTTGAAGAGGACACCGATCCTGATGTCACCAAAGCCTTGTGGAATACGATGTCCAACATCATCGGCAATTCGGCGGCGGGCTCAGGCATCTGGGCATTCAAGCGCGCGGGTGCGGTGTGCGGCGCTTATCCGCGATTGGTTTGCGTGCCCGGCTACACCTCGCAAACGCCGAATGGTGTGAGCGAAATCACGATCGGCGGCGGTGGCGGCACCATCGCTTACACCAAGGTGCCAACGGTCACCGCCGACACAGTCAACGGCACCGGCTTTGTCGGTGAGTGTGTGCTAGGGACCGGTTCGGATAGCGGCAAGGTCGTATCCATCAATGTGGTGTCACCGGGCAACTACACCGCCCCGCCGATCCTCACCATTGTGCGCGGCGAAGGTGACACCACGGGGGCGGGCGCGACTGCGACATGCAAGCTTGATGAACTGGCCAACCCGATTGCATCGACGTTGCCGGCGATCTTGGCATCTTATCTTGGTGTCGCCGTTGTCGATGCGCCGGCAACAACCGAGCTTGCCGCGATCAACTACCGCGAAACGCTTAGCTCCAATCGGCTTATTCTGGTCAGTCCCGATGTCAAGGTGCTGGAGAATGGCGTCGTCGTGCGCAAGCCGGCAAGCCCGCGCGTTATCGGCATCGGCGTGCGGCGTGACTTCGAATATGAAGGCCGCCCGTTCCACTCATGGGCCAATCAGCCGATCTATGGGATTGTCGGGCCGGGTCGCGATGTCGAGTTTTCATTGACTGATGGCGCGACCGAAGGCCAAGACTTGATGACGCATCAGATTGGCCCGATCGTGCGTGGTGAAAGCGGCGATGATTTTGCGATCTCCGATGGCGGCTTCGTGTTTCTCGGTATCGACAATGTCGGCGAGGAAGCCGTTTGGCAGCAATATCACAAGGTGCGCGGTCGCGACTTCATCGAACTGACGTGCTTGCGCACGCTGCGTTTCTATCTCGGCAAGTTCAACTTGACCACGCACACCATTCAGACCGTGGTCAACGTCGTCGGCAACATCCTCAACATTTCGCAATCGAAGGGCGATATCCTTGGCTATCTCTGCCGCTTCGATCCCGACTTGAACAACCCCGACGATCTGCGCACCGGCAAAATCTATATCGATGCGCGGTTTGAGGAAGCCCCGGTCTTCCGGCTGGCGACGATCATGTCACGGCCACATCGCCCCGCGCTCGATGCCACCATCGCGGCGCTTGCGGCTTCCACGGTGCTGACTGAGACCGTGCAGACCACGGCCGCCGCAGCCTGATCACTCACCCGCTCGCCAAAGGGAAACCGCCATGTCGAATATTCTGCTACTTGAAGCCGTGTCGCTGTTTCTCGGCGACGCGGACCCAACCAAATCAAAGCATCTGTCTTTGACGTCGCTGACATTGCCGACGCTTGAATATCAAACCGTCGATCACAATCCAGGCGGCGGTGCCGGCGAGATTTCGTTTTCGATGAACGCAATCAAGAAAATCGAACCGACATTCAAGATTGCCGGTTTCGATCCTGAAGCGTTCGCCATGTTCGGCATTGGATCGGGACAGGTCAACAACGTCACCGCCTACGGCGTGGTGCGCGACAAGCGCGAAGGCAAGGCGCTCCAAGGCAAGGCGATTTTTCGCGGCTCAATCGGCAAGGTCGCGCCGGAAGCGTTCGAACGCGGCAAAGAGTTCGGCCACGACTACACGCTGATTGAAGTGTCGCATTATGAGTTGTGGATCGGCGGCGCGGAGTGGTGGACGTGGGATTTCTGGACCCAGCCGCGTCCCCGCATGTTCGGGGTTGAGGATCGCGAATATATGGCGATGCTTGGCCTTGTCTGATGAACGATCAGCGGGTGTATCCGTCGGAGATCGCCCCGGCCGGGTTTGCCCCGGCAAGGGGCGATCCCGATCCGATGGGGGACTTTGCCCCGGCCCAAGAGGCGGAAACGCCAGCGCGGCCCGCTGACAGGCCTTATCCGCGCCCGGTCCCCGAACCCGTCCCGGAAATTTTAACGCATATGGGTGCGCCTGACGAAGCCGAGGCACCGTCCGAACCGCCCCCGCCGCGCCCGGATGTCGAATATCTCGGCTCGGAAGGGCAACGCGTCTATTTCTTGTTGTATCCGGTCATTGTCGGCAACCTTACCTTGCGCGAAGTCACCATCGGGCAATTGTCGCTGTGGGATGTGCAGGATTTCTTGGCTGGGCGGATCAAGACCAACGTGGAATTGCTGTCACGCATGTCCGGCATCGATCCGGTGTCGCTCGGTGCGTTGAAGTGGCCCGATGTCGAGGCGTTGCTGTCGATGGTCACCGCGCTGATACCTGACTTCATCCGCGAAGCAATCGAGAAATCCTGATCAATAGGAAAACCTGACATGGCCACCCGCGAAAGCACGCTGTGGATGCGGCTGGTGGATGGCGTCACCGGTCCTGCCGGCAGCGTCGCGGGCGGGCTCAACCGCATCGGCAGTGCCGCGCGCGGGGCCGGTGGCCAATTGTCGTCGTCGGGATTTGCAACGGGCATGAAGCAACTCGGGGCGATGGCCTTGAGCTACGTCACCATTCAAGAGGCGGTGCGCGACGTGAAGGCGTTCGCGGAAAGCGAGCGCGCCATGTCGCGGCTCGGAGTCGCCACGGGTTGGACGCGTGAGCAAATGCAGATGGCTCACGACACCATCGAAAGCGCGGCGGTAGCGACCGGGCAGACCACGGACAAGATGGAAACAGCAATGTCCGTGCTGGTGAAGAACGGTCGCAGCATGGGTGAAGCGCTCGGGATGTTGAACGACGTCGGCAAGGTCGGCACTGTGTTTGACGTGTTGCCGGAACGTGTCGCCAAGGTCAACGATGCGTTGGCCGCACAAATGGGTCTCACGCGTGATCAGATGCCGTTGGCGTGGGCGTCGATGGCGAAGGCTGCGAAAGCATCGAACATCGCGGTCGGTGACTTCGCCGAAAACCTTTCGGGTTCGATGGCTGATGCCGGGCGTTCCGGTTACAGCGGCATCACAGGCTTGCAGAAATATCTATCGATGGCCGCCGTGATCGCGCCGCAGATGGATGAAGGTGCCGACGCTGTCAAGGCGTTGGGCGATGCCATGGTGCAGATGCAATCCAAGGCCGTTGTCGGTGCGTTCAAGAAAGGTGACATTGATATCGTCGATGAAATGCAGAAGGCCAAGGCAGCCGGCAAGGATACGCTGGAGGTGTTCTATAATCTGTCGCGCAATCTGACCGGAGGCGATTTCGGTTTGCTGAAGTCGATGGGCGTGCGCAATGAAAACCTTGTGGCGGTGCTAACCGCGTTGAGCAAGACCAAGGAAGCCGATCGACAAGCCTTGTTCGCCAGCATTGCAAGCGCCGATGCTGGCTCAATCAACACCGGTTTCGATCGCTACATGGGCGACACCGAAGCAAAGTTGAACGCGCTAACGATTGCGTTGGAAGGTCTGCGCAGAGCCGCAGGCTCGGCATTGGTCGATATGAAAGTGCCGGAAGATGTTCTCGTCGCGATCCAAGCAATCGAAACCACCATCCAAAACATTCGATGGGCCATCACCCAATATCAGGGCACGGTGAAGGCCTATCAGGATTGGGCCGGCTTCACGCCGGGGCTCGACAAATCCAAGAGCGAAAGCAAGATGTCACCGATTGATCAGGCGACGTCCGCAGCCGCCGACACGACGCGATCGGATGAAGTACGCCAGCGTTGGCAGGACATTCTTGATCAACGCAAGAAAGAAGCTGGCATGGTGCAGACCGCGCCGTCGATGTTTCAGGGGCCGGCGCTTGATTGGATGCACGCCAAGGGCTTCCCCTACATGAAGCCGGAATTGATGGGGCCACCGACACCCGCAGCGCCGATTGCGGTGACGCCAACCGTTGCGCCGGCTCCGAGCGCCGGGCCTGCCGGGGCCAGCGCCGGCAATGACTTCATCACCAATTTCACTGCTGAGCTAAACGCGCTGCCGGGCAAGGTCGCGCCGATCATCGATCGGATCAAGGCGCAATTCTCCAACATCAGTGTCAACATCAATCCGGTGGTCGGCACGCCGAACATGAACGCGATCAAGAGCGATGGTGCCAACTCACCGAGCAGAACGGGCGGCTGATGCTGTTGCAGATCGGACCATTGCAATTCGATATTGCGCCGATGAACGCGCACCAGATCACGCGCGAACGTGACACCGACTATGCGAGGAAGGAAGTTATCGGCCGCCGCAAGATTTACGAACATGTCGGCGAAGGAGATGACAAGCTGACGATTATCGGCAAGCTGTTTCCGTTCAAGTCCGGCGGGTCGGGCGCGTTGCAATTGCTGCACACCTTGCGCGAAACCGGGACCGCGCAATATGTCATGCGCGGCGATGGCTATGTGATGGGGTGGTTTGTCATCACCAAGGTTGGTGAAGTGCATCAGCACCTTTCGACTGATGGTGTTGGACAGCAAATCGACGTGACGATTTTGATCGAACGCGCCGACAGTCCCGGTGCGGTCGCAGCCTTCGCTTCGCTGTTCGGACTGTCGCCATGATCTCGGGTGAGGTGATGACGATCCGAGGTGACGGCATCACGCTGGATCGGTTCATCATGCGCCGATTTCGCAAGTATCTGCCGGGCTATCTTGAACGCGTGCTTGATGTCAATCCCGGCTTAGCCGGGTGCGGCGGGGTGCTGCCTGTCGGTACGAAATTCATTCTGCCGACACCGCTTGAGGAAGAAACCACGGCGGCCATTCTTGTTATCAAACTGTGGGATTGATCCATGGCCATTGTCGAGGCCACACAGTTTTTCGTTTTCGTCGCAGGCACCGACGTATCGACGCGGTTCGCTTCGCGCCTGATCAAGTTGACGGTCAATGACAGCGCCGGGCGCAATGCCGATAGCGCCACGATCGAACTGGACGACACCAACGGCTCGATATCGATGCCGCAGGAAAAAGCGCAAGTCGAGATCGCGTTGGGCGGTTCTGATGGCGGCGTCGTGCAGGTGTTCTCCGGTGTGGTCGATGACGTCAAACACATCTTCGATCGCGGCGCGGGTCGTCGCATCACGGTGGAAGCCAAATCGGCCGACACCCACGGCAAACAAAAGCAGGAGCAGACCGTTCACCACGACGACAAGTCGGTGAAAGACGCGGTCAGCGATGCCGCGCAAAAGGCCGGCGTGTCGATGTCGTTCATGGGCGGCGGCCCGGTCAATGATGTCCGGAAGTACATTGCGCAGGATCACGAAAGCTTTCTGCACTTCGCCGAACGCATGGCGCGTGAGACCGGTTGCACCTTCAAGATGGTCGGCGGCACGCGCGGCATCTTCCTTGATCGCAACTCGGGACAGACGGCGGGCGGTGGCGTGATCGGCAACGTGATGGCGCAAGTCGGCGTCAATCTGATCACCTCAAGCATTTCGCCAATCATGGCGCGGCCTTCCTATGCCGATGTTCGCGCGCGCTGGTATGACATCAAAAAAGCAAAGTGGATGGAGGAAAAAGTCGAGGTTGAAAGTCTCGGCGGCACCAAGTCCGAAGATGTATCAGCGCACGTGCGGCATTCGAAGGCCGATGCCACCGAGGCCAAAAGTCATGGCACATCGGCCGGCAAGGAAAGTTCGCGCGACAAGGGCGCGGGCACGGTCATCATCGACGGCAACCCGATGGCGCGCGCCGAAGGCAATTGCATCGTGATCGGCGTGCGGCCCGGTGTCGATGGCACCTATGTGATTGACAAGGCCACGCACGAACTGGCGCGCGGCTCGGGCTATCGCACGACGTTGTCGCTCAAATGCCCGCAAGGCGAAGCCGGAAGCGATACACGCGGAAGCGGCAAGGGCACGGGCGGCAAGGGTGCCAGCGGCGGCGGCACGACGATGCCGGCCGAACATCTCACCTGACACTTTCCCGGAAAGGGATTTCAATGCGGCCAATCGATCTTGTCAAAAAGGTCTGCCCGCACGCGCGCGCGGAATATCTCGCGGCCTTCGCCAATGGTGATGCGCTGTTCGAGCGCTACAAGGTCAACACCGACAAGCGGCTGTTGATGTTCATTGCGCAGACCATCGCGGAGACCGGCGATCTCTCGGTGACGTGGGAAAACATGAACTACAGCGCGCCGCGTCTGCTGGAGATTTTCGGCATCGGTCATCACAGCGCACGCGTGACAGAAGCCGAGGCGCAACAATTGGCGCATCATCCGGAAGCCATCGCGGAGCGGGTCTATGGGCTCGGCAATCCGTCCAAGGCCAAAGAGCTTGGCAACACCAAGCACGGTGACGGCTGGATATATCGCGGCGGCGGCATCATGCAGACCACGGGCCGTTACAACTATCGGACCATGGGCACGTTGTGCGGTGTCGATTTCGAAAACCATCCTGAATTGGTGCTGTCGGCCGAACATGCCTTGAAGCCCGCGCTTGCCGAATGGAACAAGAGCAATTGCAACAAATATGCGGATGTCGGCGATCTGTTGTCGGTGTCTCGCATCATCAATCTCGGCAATGCTCAGACGCAGAAAATCCCGAACGGCATGGCCAACCGTACCGACGCATTGAAGCGGCTGAGCGCTGCACTCGCTTACGCGCATCTTGAATTGAAGATCATCAAGGCAACTCCGGTGCCGCCGCTGCCGTCGCCTGTCGAGCCAACGCCAGCGCCCGCCGTCGTGTTGCCCGATCCCGTGCCGCAAGTCACACCCGCTCCGGTCAAGTTGACGTTCTGGCAAAACCTCGCCCGGCTGTTTTGGAAAGGCTGACCATGCTCAACACGATCAAGAATTGGTTCGTACATTCGGAAACCATCTTTTGGGCGCGGCTTCAGATCGTCGCCGGCATCGCTTGGGCGGTCATCAGCATCGCCGATCTGTCGCCGCTGCTGTCGGTCAAGTGGTTTGCGGTGTGGGGCATCTTCAACGGCATCGTCTGTGAACTGTTGCGGCGGCGCAATTCGCTGGCGGTTGAGCGTATCGTGCCCGTGGAGGGTGCAAGCGAAGTCGTCAAGGTGGTGCAGTTCGCCGATATTCCAGTGACCAAGATTGCCGCGTGATGTGGCTGCTGACACAGATCATCGCGTGGATATCGTCGTCGGCGTTCAATTCGCTGGCAACATCCGTCGTCGGCGTGATCAACAAGCGCACCGATGCCAATGTATCGATCAACGCCACCAACATCCAAGCGGGTCAAGCCGTTGATCTCGCCGTGCTCAATGCGTCCGTCGCCAAGATGCATGAGGACGCGGCGCTTGCGGCGTTGCGTTGGGGTTGGTGGGGGACGCGTTGGCTGATGGTCGCCGCTGCTGTCACGCCGATCTGGCACTATGCCCAAGTGATGTTAGATAGCTGCCGCTGGGTGCCAGGTATCTTGACTTTCTACTTCGTGCCGTATCCGTGGATCATCGAACATGAAGTCGGGTCGTGGAAAATAGCGGCCCTTCCGGGCGAATATGCCGGCTCGGAATTGAAGGTGATCGCAACGGTGGTCGGCATTCTTGTGGTGCAGAATGTCGGCGGCGGCATCGTTGAGGCAATCACCAAGAGGAAGTAAGCGAATGCACGTCGTCGTTA
>Ga0302321_100000147_pt1 | contig 62697 bp, 57 predicted proteins | sample Fen_T0_1_FD_202505 | JGI IMG/M metagenome (GOLD analysis project Ga0302321, IMG submission 202505) | Peat permafrost microbial communities from Stordalen Mire near Abisko, Sweden - Fen_T0_1 | ecosystem: Environmental > Terrestrial > Soil > Wetlands > Permafrost | place: Sweden: Abisko... | reverse complement strand
TATTTTCAGTTTCTTGTTATCAATTACCCTTGCAGCGCAAGTGATCACTGGATATGTTTTCGTTGATATGAACAACAACGGCATAAAAGACAAAAATGAGGAAGGCATAAAAGGTGTGGTGATTTCAGACCAAGTCACCACCATTGAGACAAACGTTGCTGGAGCGTATCAACTTAAGGCACAAGGTTACGGATTCGTTTTCATTAGTTTGCCCAGTGGATACAAATCACTAAAAGGTAATTGGCAAAAAATTTCCAGCAATACGGCCATTGATTTTCCCCTTGCAAAAACTTCCTCTATACAGGAATTCAAATTCATCCACGCTTCGGACACTCATATTAGTGAAAAGAGTATTGATCGCATGGAGAAACTTCGTGCGATTGTCGAACAGGTGAAACCGGATTTTGTGATCATCACCGGTGATCTCGTGCGCGATGCACTCCGCGTTTCTGAAAAAGAGGCTACGGGTTATTACGAGCTTTATCTAAAAGAAATTCAAAAGTTTTCCGTGCCCGTGTGGAGTGTTCCCGGCAATCACGAAAACTTTGGCATCGAGCGGCATCTTTCCTTAGTAAGTCAAATTCATCCGCTGTATGGAAAGAAAATGTATCATCATTATCTCGGCCCCAACTATTACTCTTTTAATTATGGAGGCGTTCATTTCATCGGTCTCGATGATGTTGACTTTGAAGACTTGTGGTATTATGGGCACGTTGATTCTGTGCAAGTTGAATGGATGAAAAAAGATTTGGCAACAATTTCATCTAGTACACCTGTAATTACATTCAATCATATTCCATTTTTTTCGGGTGGACTAAGTTTAACAACATTTATCGAAACTGGATTATCGCGCACGCTTGAACGAGAAAAAGGAGTTTTACAATTCCGCCACACGGTCTCAAACGCGCATGAATTAATTTCTATTCTCAGCAAGTACAATTACCCAATTGCTTTATCCGGACATTATCATGCACGACAAGTATTTTGGTATGAGAACGATGGACAGAAAACAAGGTATGAACAAACGAGCGCAGTCGTTGGGCCAGGGGAAGAAGGAGAAATCAAAATTCCTTCGGGAGTAACTTTGTACTCCGTGAAAGATGGAAAAATTTCGGAGGGTCAGTTTATTCCGCTTGATAAGAAATAGATCAAAATAATTGAACCGATCACTCGGCCAGGGATAGCAGTGGAAATTTTTTTGGGAGGGATTTGTGTAGGGCAAAAAATTGCAACGGATAGCCCGGTGCCATGCCTCGTTGGCAGGCCGCCAAATCAGTACAATCGTTGTAGTTCTTATCTTACCTGAGATGGCTATCAGCCTCATTAATTTCCGTACCTTTGACGCTCATTTTTCAGAGCTATGATTTCAGTTAATAACCTCTCTCTTCAGTTTGGAAAGCGTGTTCTCTTCGACCAGGTAAACCTCAAGTTCGCTGACGGCAATTGTTATGGTGTAATTGGTGCGAATGGTGCAGGCAAATCAACATTTTTAAAAATCTTAGCCGGTGATATCGACCCCACTGCCGGACAAGTGGCCCTTGAGCCGGGCAAGCGCATGGCCGTGCTGCGCCAAAATCACTTTGAATTTGATGAAGTGCCTGTGTTGGATACTGTGATGATGGGCCACTCCAAACTGTGGAAGATCATGCAGGAGAAAGATGCTATCTATGCCAAACCCGATTTCACGGAAGAAGATGGAATTCGTGCCTCTGAATTGGAACACGACTTCAGCGAAATGAATGGCTGGAATGCACCGTCGGATGCGGCTGCGTTGTTAAGTAACCTTGGCATCACTGAAGACTTGCATTATTTGCACGTGCGTGAGTTGAGTGGAAATCAAAAAGTGCGGGTGTTATTGGCCCAAGCCATTTTTGGAAATCCCGATCTCCTGATTCTTGATGAGCCAACCAACGATTTGGATATTCACACCATCACGTGGCTGGAAGATTTTTTATTGGAATTTAAAAACACTGTGATTGTTGTATCCCATGATCGTCACTTTTTGGATACCGTTTGCACACACGTTGTAGATATTGACTTCAAAGCGATAAAATTATACACCGGAAATTATTCGTTCTGGTACGAGTCCAGTCAGCTCGCCTTGAGCCAGCGTTCATCAGCCAACAAAAAAGCGGAAGAAAAGAAAAAAGAGCTTACCGAATTTATTTTGCGTTTCAGCGCGAACGTTTCCAAATCCAGACAAGCTACCAGTCGCAGGAAATTACTAGAGAAAATTACCGTAGATGATATTCAACCTTCATCTCGAAAATATCCTGCCATCATCTTTACTCAGAAAAGAACAGCCGGTGATCAGATTCTTCATGTAGAAAACCTGAGCATGTCGCTGGGTGAAAATCAATTATTCAAAAACGTGGACTTCTTCGTGAACAAAGGCGATAAGATTGCTGTGCTGGGCAAAGATAGTTTGGCGATCACATCGTTGTTTCAAATTTTAGCCGGTGAATTAAAACCGGATAAAGGCGAATTCAAGTTTGGCCAAACCATTACAAGTGCATACTTGCCTAACGAAAACGAAAAATATTTTAAGTCGGATGATAATTTAGTAGACTGGCTCCGCCAATTCTCGGAAGACAAAGACGAAGTTTACATTCGTGGCTTTTTAGGAAAGATGCTTTTCTCTGGTGAAGAAGTTTTTAAAAAATGCAGTGTATTATCCGGGGGAGAAAAAGTGCGTTGCATGGTATCACGAGCGATGCTGGCAGGCGCCAATTTTTTAATTTTAGATGAACCAACCAACCATCTCGACCTTGAATCCATTCAGGCATTTAACAATGCATTGAAAGATTTCCCGGGCACGGTAATGTTCACGTCACACGATCATGAGTTTACTCAAACTGTCGCCAACCGAATCATCGAAATAGGACCGAATGGATTCTTAGATAAGCTAATGACTTACGATGAATATATCTCCAGCGAAAAAGTGATGGAGCAGACGGAGGCGCTGTATGCGTAGAATAAGAAAATTATTTTATGTCAACACCAAAAAGCAGTCGAGCTATGTCTTCATCTTCTGCTTTATCGTGCGACTCAGCATGTCGCATGGAGAGTGTGATTTTTAAGAATCTCTTCATGTCTTGAGGCGAGTCAACCTTTGCTCCATGTCTATCAAAGTCCGCAATCTCTTTTATAACCAAACCATTTCCATAAATCGCGATTCTTGCCTTTGCGTCCGCTAGCGATATTTTTGCTTCTGAATGTTTACTGACATCTCTACTCGCTAGCTGGGCACATGCTTGCAAGTAATCTGTATACGCTTTGATTTTGAGTGCTTTCTTTTGATTCTTTGATTCTCTTTTTGATTGCAAGTACGCACCCAAGGCAACTCCCAACAATGGAAGTATTGCCAGTAATAATGTTTGATTCATAGCTAATCTTTTACTTTAATGGAATCGTGAATTCTGTGACTTGATATTCCAAAGTTGAACATCAAGCTTTCACCTCTACCGGCTTCATATTCTTCTTCAAACTAAATCTTTCCCACACTGCGCTTATCAATGTGAGCACTTTATTCTCGCCAGAGTCTCACCTCGGACTCTGGTGTCACTAAGTCCTTAAGCGCTATTCTGGAAATTTGTATTCAAGTATGCCCTTGATACCCTTTTTCAATTTTGGTAAATCGTTTTGAACAGCCTCCCAGATTATATCGTAGTTAATGGCAAAATATTCATGCACTAAAACATTACGTGAGCTAATGATCAAAGGCCATTCAATATCTACAAACTCTTCTCTAAGCTCCTTTGAAATTTTATAGCTTGCCTCACCAATCACCTCCAACAACTTAACTACGGCAAGTTGCAACATATAATTATTTTGGAACGCGGATTCATCTACTCCCTTGCAAAAAGTTTCAATAGACTCAATTGCACTGAGCAAATGCCGCAGACGCTCTTTATCACCCAGGCTGCCTTTCATAGATCAGTCTTTTATCTTTGTCTATGTATGGCCGGAGACGAGGTGATAGACCTTTTTCAGAAATCAAATCAACTCTCATACCCAACAAATTCTCCAAGCCAAGCTGGATAGCAACAAATTTGTAAAGCCCTACATGATCCTCCAATTCAACCATCAAATCAAAATCACTGTCATTATCTTGTTCGCCTCTGGCATAAGATCCAAACAAGTATGCTTTCCGCACGGGTTGGCCTTTGAGATAGTTTTGTATCGCACTGAAATCTTCCACTTTAAATCTTTTTTATTACGAATATAGCCAAACTTGATTTTAACTTTTACTTCACCTCCACCGGTTTCATATTTTTCTTCAAACTAAACCTTGCCCACAGGGCGCTTATCAATGTGAGCACTGCACCCAGCAACATCGCAGCACCGGGAAAATAAATTGGTGCGTCAGGTTCAGTGAAGTAAGAAAATAATCCGTTCATCATGGGAGGGCCAATGATCGAAGCAGCACTCATCATACTCGTGAAGCCGCCTTGTAACTCACCTTGCTCGTTGGGTGGTAAAATTCCAGACATGATACCTTGCAGCGCTGGGCCAGCAATTCCACCAAGGCAATACACTACCGTGAATGCATACATCATCCAACCTTCAGTCGCGAACGCATACAGTAAAAACCCAAGTGCATACAATGCCAGACCAAAATACACACTACGCTGCTGGCCGAGTTTAGGAATAATCAAACGAATCAATCCGCCTTGCACAATCGCAAATACGAGTCCAACTACACCGAGAGAAATGCCAATCAGTCTGGGCGTCCATTGAAATTTTTCGATGGTGTAATACGACCAATTACTTTGCACCGCGTGAGCAGAAACATAAACGAGTGCAAGTGAAATGAAAAGTCCTAAGACTACTTTAAAGCGAAACAGGCTTTTGAATGTGCCGATTGGATTCGCTCGAGCCCAGGTAAATGTTCTCCGGTTTTCTTGTTTGAGTGATTCGGGTAAAATAAAATAGCCGTATAAAAAGTTCAGAAAGGCAAGTCCTGCTGCAGCAAAGAAAGGTACGCGCGAACCAAAGCCTCCGAGCAATCCACCGATCACCGGCCCGATGATAAAACCAAGGCCAAAGGCGGCACCGATCATTCCAAAATTTTGTGCCTTGTTTTCAGGCGTGCTGATATCAGCAATATAGGCACCAGCCGTGCTGAAGCTCGCGCCCATCACACCCGCGATAACTCTTCCCACAAACAACCAACCGATTGTAGGAGCAAATCCTTGAAATAAAAAGTCGATGCCAAACCCCAACAGCGAGCCCAATAATACCGGCCTACGACCGTAACGATCACTAAGCCCACCAACAATCGGGGCACAAAAAAATTGAGTGATGGAATAGGATGCAATCAACCATCCCCCATAGGTTGCAGCAGCACTTACGCTCGAAAGGCTGTTAATGCCACCCCCCAACAATTCGCGAACGAGGTTAGGCATTACCGGAATGATGATACCCCAACCGGTAACATCTAATAATAACGTGATGAAGATAAACCAGATAGCAGGACGTTTGGCAGGCATAATGAAAAATTTGAGCGTGAAAATACTAAGTTCTCTGCTAATCGTAATCCGTTAATGGTTAATCGTTATCAGTTAATGGGAAATCAATCGATGGTTTTTTTGTCCTCAATTAACTATTAACGGATAACTAATAACTTTAACAAGCTGTAACCATTTGTTAACCCTCCGGTAACTAACACGAATTTTGAAAATATCCCGCGCCTTGACCACCGACGAACAGATCATGGAAGCCGTGAAAAACGGTGAGCTTCAACAGGCTTCGGTGCTGTTTGACCGGTACAATAAGCGGATCTTCAATTTTCTGCGGCAACTGACCAACGACAGTATGTTGGCCGAAGACCTGGCGCAAAATGTATTTCTAAGGTTGATCAAATACCGAAACAGCTATCGCGAAGGCAACCGGTTTCAATCGTGGATCTACCAAATGGCGCGCAACGTTTTTGCCGATCATTATCAATCGAACAAAAACAAAACCGGGAGCCACATTGATGTTGAAAAAATGAGCGACCACATTTCAGATACGGAAGACAACCTCGACGAACGCGAACAACTGCTTCATCGCTCGCTGGCCAAACTGAGCGATGAACAACGCGAATTGCTTGTGCTTACACGCTTCCAGCATTTGAAATACGAAGAAGTCGCTGCGATCATGGACACGACCGTAGCCAACATCAAAGTGAAAGTGCATCGCGCCATTGGAAAGTTGAGAGAACATTATTTTGAATTGGAAAAAATAAACTAAAAAATCCTCCATCTCCCCTCTCCGATGGAGAGGGGTAGGGGGTGAGGCCTATGGAAAAAGAAAAATTGGAAAGCCTGTTGATCGATTACATCGATGGCAATCTTAATGAAGCCGGGCGGGCGATGGTGGAGAAAGAGTTGCAAAATGAAAGCACGGCAAAACTTTACAGCCAGTTGAAAGAGGTGATGGACTTGATGGCTAATTCCAAAGTAAAAGTTCCGGGTGTATCGTTGAAGCTAAATTTTGAAAAAGCATTGCAAGCAGAGATTTCAAAATCAGGAAATGCTTGGTCTGTGTCGACACAGACCACAAGTAAAGCCACGGCTGACAAGCAAGTTTTCTTCCAGCCTTGGATATTGCGGGTTGCAGCAGCCATTGTCTTAGTGATCGTTGGAGTTGCTATTGGCGACAAGATCAACACTAATCGTCAACATGAGCAGGAGTTGGCAAAGTTGAAAGAAGAGGTGGCGAACAATAAGAGGATGATGCTTTCGATGTTGGAAAATCAACAGTCGGCAAGCCAGCGAGTAATGGGCGCCACCGTAGCTTATGAATTGCCTAAAGCTGATGATGAGATTGTCAATGTGTTATCAAAAACATTGAATGAAGACTCTAACACCAACGTGCGGCTTGCAGCACTCGAGGCATTGGGTAAATTTCATCAGCAAGACCATGTACGCAAGATCTTGGTCACGTCGCTCACCACTCAAAAAGATCCTGTCGTGCAGATCGCGCTCATCCGCCTGCTCGTGCAGATGAAAGAAAAACAAATAGTAAATGAATTACAAAAAATCACGCGCGATGGCCAGGTGATGAAAGCAGTGAAAGATGAAGCTCACTCAGGAATTTTAAAACTTTCATAGTCGATTTGAAGATTAGTCGATTTGAAAATTAAAAGACGGAAAACAAAAACATTAAATAAATAAGTCATGAAAAAGTTAATATTAATTATCGGGATAGTAGTAGCAACAATCTGTGTATCGGTTGCCCAGGAGTTTAAAGTCGCTAAGAGCACAGGTCGTTTGGAAATTTATATCGGTCGGGTGACGGTAGAAGGGACAACAGGAAATGAAATAGTTTTTACATCCAATGACCATAAAGACAAAGACGAAGATGACCGATCGAAAGGTCTGCACGCCATCAGCGGCTCAGGCCTGGAGGACAATACCGGTCTTGGAATCAATGTTACTGACAAGGGTAACGTGGTAGAGGTTCGTCAGTTGAAAAAAATGAATTCACCCAATGTGAAAATTCAGGTTCCAAAGGGAGTGATCATTTACTATCAACACGAATCTCAATACGGTGGCGAGGCTAAATTCAAAAACCTGGAAAATGAAATTGAAGTGTCGGCCAACTACAATAGTGTTGAATTGGAAAACGTAACTGGCCCGGTGACCGCGAAGAGTGTGTACGGTCATGTGGAAGCTGACTTCAATGCAAACGTGAAAGGCCCGATCTCAATCGTTTCGGTGTACGGCTATGTGGATGTAACGCTACCTGCAACCATCAAAGCCGATCTGAAGATGACTACATCTTATGGCGAACTCTTTGCTGCTCCTGAATTCAAAATAGAATATGAAAAGCAAGGAGACATGATTCGCTATGACGATCGCGTAAACGGGAAACTAAACGGCGGAGGCATGAAAGTTGATCTCAACTCAAGCTACGGTAAAGTTTATTTGAGAAAGAAATAAGCAGCTTGCGTCCTGGCGTCTTTGCGGTGAAATTATAAATCGAAAGGGCGCGAGGGCACAAAGTTTAAATAGATTCAAAATCTTGAATTATGAAAACGAAATTATTTCTCCTACTCTTTTTTGTTGGAACATGCGCCTTCTCTCAGACGGAAGTCAATAAGACAATCACATTTCAACCCGGACAAACAATAACCATGCACTTCGATTATCCCGAGTTAATTAAAGTGAGCACCTGGGACAAAAATGAAATCTCGATTACTGGTACGGTTAGTATCAATGGAGGTGAAAATGATGGTGCCTTCTCTCTCGAATCTTCCTCCAGCGATAAGGAGGTTTCTATCGTAGGTGAAATTAGAAATTTAAAAAGCCTGCCTCATCGAATCACAATTTGGCATAACGGACAAAAGATGATGTTCAAAACAAAGGCTGATTACAGAAAATATCAGGATGAACATGGTCGCGATTACAACTCCATGAACTGGGGAACAGACTTCGATATCTTTCTGGTTATTAAAGTCCCAAAAAATGTTGAGACAAAAGTGCTCTCGACTTATGGCACCATTGAAATAAAGGATTTTATCGGGCCGCTCATAGCCGAATCAACTTACGGAGGTGTTGATGCTGCACTCACTGAAAAATTAGTTGGGGATTTGAAAGCTGAAGTGAACTACGGGGATATTTATACCAACTTCGATTTCAAATTCAGCGGTGGGGAGCATGGTGATTTTCATACCGTTGTGAACGCCAAGCCGGGCAATGGTCCACGTTATTCGTTTGAATCGAAGTATGGGAATGTGTATTTGAGGAAAGCTCTTTAGTTCGTTAATCGTTATCCGTTATTAGTTAATCGTTGCACATATGCCATTAGCGGATAACGATTAACCATTAACGACTCAATCAAGTTTCTTATGAAAATAGAGTCGATGCTCATGCAAAAGCTCTGGATGAGCAATTTTCACCAAGTCCTTTAAAATAATATCAGGTCTCAAGTATCCTAACTCTAAAAATTCACTTCCACCCTTCGCACCCTGACGCGCATTGTATGAGTAAATATTTTTTTCTTTAAAGGGTTTGAATAACGCATAGCGTCTCTCGGATGCTTCAATCTCTTTTAATGATTTAAAGGTTCCCACACCAATCCACAAATCGGCATCTTTCGCTTTGGCAAATACCGATTCAAAACCAATTTCTAAAAAGCCATTCGATTCAGTATCACTCCATAAATAATCGCACCCTGCATCATTCAATAACGTGGCCGCATAATTTTTTCCGCCCGGCATAAACCACGCATCGCCATAAACGATGCCGCTCATTACGGTTGGTTTGGAAGTACTTGCGTTTGCTAAAGCCAGCGTAGTTAAATATTCTTCTTCGACAATCTGAAAGACAGAATCAGCCTCTTTCTCTTTATGAAAGAACAATGACACAAATTTGATCCATTCAGCCCGACCTAATGGATGCCTCTCCAAATACTCCGCATTGAGTATAACAGGAATACCCAGCTCTTTTATTTTTTTCAGCTGACCTAAATCGCTCCTCATCGCATACCCCATCACCATTGACGGTTTGAGCAAAAACAATTCTTCAATATTCATTCCTTTATCAACACCCAGGTCTTTTACTTTTCCTTCATCAATTCGTTTTCTCATTTTCTCTGAGCTGATGTAATCGGTGGTTGGAAAACCGATGAGCTTATCCGTTTCATTTAAATAGTCAAGCATCGGAATGTGTGTGGTAGATGTGCACACAATCGATTCAATAGGAATAACAATCACTTCAACATCCGGTTCGTGCTTCGGAATTTCATTCCCTTTCTGTACCAACAAATATCTATATCCAGACGTTGCACCTTGATAAGGATACCCAATCTCCACTAGTTTGTTCCCATTGTTTAATTCTTGAATCGTAAATCCCTTTGCATATTTTATTCGCAAACTATCAGTGCGAATCTCATTAGTAATTTTCTTTGTATTGCAACCGGCGAGCATCAAGTATCCAGCAACCAGTATCAAAAGCAATCGGAAATTTTTCATTTATAAATTTTAATGAGCTGCAAGTTCATAAAAATTTTTTATGTTTGCACTGGACTGATGGTTTGCGTCCTGCGACAAGCATGATGCAATTAAAAGGGAATCCCGTTAAACACGGGAGCTGTCCCCGCAACTGTAATCCAAATCAGACTGAAATTTATTTTTCAATCTGATTGCTGAAATCTTAAGCCACTGTTTGTAATGAATGGGAAGGCGTCAGCAAATGGAAAGCCAGGAGACCTGCCATCGGTTCACAAAAAAATCAGAGCTTTCGGGTTGAAAGGCGATGAGTATGTTGGGCATTTTGTCTGATCTATTCTCTTTCTCTTCAAGGCTCATAGTTGCTTAACCAAAAAAAATAAAACTATGAGAAAAATCATTTTCGTCTTCGCATTCGCGAATGTGCTGTTGAAAGTCAACGCACAAACTGATTCGCTAAAAACGCACACACTCGATGAAGTGGTATTCAGTGCATCCCGCTTCGATCAGAGAATATTAGAAACACCACGAAGCGTTACGGTAATCAATTCGGACGTGATCCGAAATTCAGTTTACAATTCCGTTGGCGATCTACTCGCTAAGCAGCCCGGCATTTACATGGTGGGCAGCAACCAGACCCCCGGCACGAATCAAAGTTTGTTCATTCGTGGTGCAAGCAGTAATCAAGTCTTAGTGCTGATGGATGGCGTGCGAATCACAGACCCATCCTCACCTAATAATGCAATTGATCTTTCGGAGTTATCGCTTACCAATGTGGAGCGCATTGAAATCATTGAGGGAGCACACAGCACACTGTATGGAGGTGGGGCGATCGGTGGTGTGATCAATATCATAACCAAAAAGAATTCAAATGCTGGCTTTCATGGAAACGGTTCTATTCAAGCGGGCGCCTACGGCAAGCAATCAGGCGCTTTATCCACCAGTGTCAATCTTAATTATAGTTTTCAAAATGGAATTTATTTGAATGGATCTCTCTTCGATCAACGTGTAACTGGACTCAATGCGGCTACCGATACGATGAAGAATCGCTTTCAAGCTCCCGATAAAGATGGATTCAGAAAGACAGATGGCTACATCAAGGCCGGTTACCGCAAAAACAATTGGGATGTTTTTACATCCTATAAACAAACTACCCAACATGCCGACATTGATGCCGGTGCTTTTGCCGATGACGATAATGCGTTTGTTAATTTTAAACGAGATCAATTCAATTATTCACTTGCTTATCAATTCAATTCAAAATTGAAATTACTGATCAATGGATCGTCAAGTCATTCTCAGCGTATCAATCAAAATGATTCTTCGAAAACAAGTGCAACATCATATGACGGTAATTATTTCAAAGGAGTTTATGACGGTCATTTAAATACCAACGAACTTCAGCTTAACTATCAAACCAATGAGATAAGTGTGATTGCCGGAGGTGGTGTTTATGCGGAACAAATGAACTTCAATACGTATTATTACTCCAGCGCTTTTGGCGGTTATTCTTCCAAAGTGAACTATGATTCAATCCAAACAAAAGCTACAACCACATACGGTTTTGCACAAGGTTCCTGGCATGGCGGTCCACAAAATAAACTCGGCATTTCAGCAGGCGCTCGTTTAAGTAATCACAGCCTGTTTGGGAATTATGTTACGTTTGATGTGAATCCATCCTTCGCACTGACATCTTCATCGCTGTTGTATGCGTCGGTGAGCAGCGGATACAATGCGCCTTCATTATACCAGTTGTTTGATCCAACCCAGAATTTTGGAGACTATACGAATTTGGGGAATCGCAACTTGAAACCAGAAAAATCTATTTCTTATGAAGCGGGTTTCAAAAAAGAATTCAACAACGGAAGTTATTTTACTAGTTCTATTTTTCAAACAACAACCACCAACCTGATTGATTTTGTTTACTTGTGGAATAAAAACACGCCGATACAAAATTTAACTTACGCTGATTACCTGGGTGACACCTATTTGAATCTTTCGCGCCAGGAAGTATCTGGAGCAGAAGTGTCAGGGCGATGGATGACCACATCAAAACTTAGTCTAGCTGGAAATCTAACCTGGCTGCAAGGAACGATTTCCTATAAAGAATCAGATATTGATAATACAAAAACCGGAGGTAATCATGTGCAATTGTATTCCAATGGTGCATTCATTACTGGAGAAGGCTCAATGAATAATTTGGTAAGGCGTCCAAAGGTCACAGCCTTCGCAGAAGTAAAATACCAAGTTCAGTCAGCTCTGGCATTGTCATTTAACTACAGACTTGCCGGAAAACGTAATGATTCCTTTTATGATAACACACTCGGTCCATTTGGCGCGCTAAACCAACAACCCGTTGCTACCTACCATCTCTTCGATGCTGGCATTTATTATCGATTGAAGCCATGGATCTCTTTTACAGCCAAAGTCGAGAATATATTTAATGTGCAGTATCAGGAAATATTGGGCTACAACACGCGAGGACGAAGCAGCTACTTGCGCGTTAATTTTATATGGTGATGTACAAAAATTAGCCTTTCATCAATTAAGTGCACAATGGAGTGGAATGACTAAGTATATTTCGTTTCAAAATAATTTTTATGAAACGAAATACCGTCATTCTACTTCTTCTTGTTATTGCGTCTGATTTGTTAGCCCAAAAGAAAAAATCAGAAGGTGAGCCGTCAGTTCAATCCTCATCAATTGCTGCAAAAGTCTCTGGGATGACGGAGTACATTGGGTATTTTAATTTTTATTATGATGGAAAGCAGGATAAGATCCATTTGCTGATCGATAAGCTAAACACAGAATTCATCTATGTACCTTCCCTCACTGCAGGCATTGGGTCAAATGATATTGGTTTAGATCGCAATCAACTCGGACGTGAGCGAATAGTGAAATTCGAACGAAGAGGTCCAAAAATATTAATGATTGAACCTAATTATTTTTATCGTGCGGTGAGTAACAACGAAGCAGAACGAAAAGCGGTGACCGAATCTTTTGCTCAATCGGTTCTATGGGGATTTACAGTTGAAGCGGAAGATGGAGATAAAATTTTAGTCGATGCGTCTGACTTTTTATTACAAGATGCGCACGATGTGTCGGGAACTCTGCGGGGAAGTCAGCAAGGAAGCTACTCGTTAGATAAATCGCGCTCTGCCTTTTACATGCCGCGCACGAAAAACTTTCCACAGAATACGGAGTTCGAAGTTACACTTACTTTCACGGGTCAAGCATCGGGGGAATATATTCGAAGTGTAACACCAACCTCATCGAGTGTAACGGTGCGCGAACATCACTCCTTCATTCAATTACCCGATAATAATTTCAAGCCTCGTAAGTTTGATCCGAGAGCTGGTTATTATAGCACATCGTATTACGATTACGCCACTCCCATCGATGAACCACTGGAAAAAAGACTGATCACTCGTCATCGTCTTCAAAAGAAAGATCCGAATGCAGCAATAAGCGAAGCCGTAAAACCTATCATTTATTATATGGATCCCGGAGCGCCAGAACCCATTCGCTCCGCATTGATTGATGGCGCACGCTGGTGGAACCAGGCCTTTGAGGCAGCTGGTTACAAAAATGCTTTTCAAGTTGAGGTATTGCCAGAAGGGGCTGACCCCATGGATGTGAGGTACAACGTAATCAATTGGGTTCATCGCTCCACACGTGGCTGGTCCTATGGTGGTGGTATCACCGATCCGCGAACAGGTGAGATTATTAAAGGTCATGTGGTCTTAGGATCGCTAAGAGTACGTCAAGATTTTTTAATAGCGGAAGGGTTACTCGCACCTTATGAAGAAGGTAAACCTGTCTCCAAAGAAATGGAGCAAATGGCATTGTCGCGATTAAGACAGCTTGCTGCTCATGAAGTTGGTCACACCTTAGGATTAGCACATGCTTATTCTGCCAGTTCAGAAAATCTTTCTTCCGTAATGGATTATCCTCATCCGGTAGCAAAACTAGTAAATGACAAAATAGATTTAAGCCAGGCTTATGATACCAAGATAGGTGAGTTCGATAAGGTGAGCATTGCTTTTGGCTATCAGGATTTTCCGCAAGAAACAGATGAAAGCAAAGCGCTGAATGATATCGTTCAAAATTCATTAAAAGCGGGAATGACGTTTTTGTCAGATCAGGATGCAAGGCCATTAGGTGGCGCTCATCCTTACACTCACTTATGGGACAATGGAAAAGATCCGGTTGACGAATTGAATCGCGTGATGGAAATCAGAACTATTGCCCTTAAAAATTTTGGTGAAAAAAATATCAAGCCCGGCGCACCTATGGCTACTCTTGAAGAAGTGTTAGTGCCCGTTTATTTCTTTCATCGGTACCAATTGGAAGCAGCCGTTAAAGTGATTGGTGGATTGAATTATCGATATGCTCTTCGGGGAGACGGGCAACCCGTTGCCGAATTACTAACGCCCGAGCAAGAGACAAAAGCATTGGATGCCATTTTGAAAACCTTTGATCCTTCAGTCTTAGTCTTACCCGAAAACCTTTTGAAAATTATTCCTCCGAGAGCATTGGGTTACTCGCGTCATCGCGAATTGGTAAAAGTTAAAACTGATTTAACATTTGATCCAATCTCCACAGCAGAGACTGCTGCTGACTTGACATTCAGCCTGCTATTGCACCCTGCCCGCGCCAATCGATTGATTGAGCATCATGCGAGAAACTCTAAACTACCAAGTCTGGAAAGTGTAATCGACCAATCGATAAGCGTAACTTTTAAATCAGCTCCAAAACCTGGACTTGAGGGATCAATACAAATGGCAACCAATTATGCTTTGTTCACCAACCTTACAAAATTAGCCTTGCATAAAAATGCTTTTGCTGAAACGAGAGCCGTGACATTTCTGAAATTGGATCAGCTGAAAATCTGGCTCGCAGCGAAAACTACAACGGATGAAGAGTGGAGGGCACATTATAATTATCTGATCAAACAAATTGATGCCCTTCAAGAAAATCCCGATGAGTACAAGGTAGAAAGTTTGCTGCCTCCTCCGCCTGGCATGCCTATTGGCGATTGTGATTTGAATTATGTCGAAGAATAATCATCGGAAATGTGAGTAGTGAAATCAAACTAAAAGAAGGGGAAGATTTCTATTTTGAAAACGGATTGATGGTATTTACAGAAAAATATCATCTCAAAAGAGGTTATTGTTGCCAGAGTGGATGCAGGCATTGTCCGTATGGATTTAAGAAAACTGTAGAGGGGGAGAAAAGGAAGTGAATCGAAGATAAAAAATCGTTGATCTTTATTCGTAAATCAAAATCCCGAATGAAGAACAATAATTAACGAATTAAGATTTAAGAAGTCGGGTGCTGGCTCAACGCATGAGCAACGACTTAACCACCTCACTAGCTGCCGTTGACGGAGTAATTTTCCCTTCAATAATTTTCTTCTCAATCGATCTGACTTTGTTCAAAGCTGTTTTCGATTTGAAGATTTTGTTTTTTAACAACTGGTCTACATTTTCATGAAACCATAAAAGATTTTGGTGCTCTCGGTTTTTTTGAAAGAATTTATTTCTAACAGAAAAGGCTCGGAAGGCTTCTATCATCTTCCATACTTCTTCAATACCTTTTTTCTCTAATGCTGAAGTAGTCAACACTTTTGGCTGCCAACCCGACTCAGCAAGTTGAAATAAATGCAATGCATGTTGATATTCTGTCTGTGCTTGTTTCGCCTTCTTTTCATTTTCACCATCAGCTTTGGTGATCACAATGCCGTCGGCCATTTCCATAATTCCTTTCTTGATGCCTTGCAACTCATCGCCCGCTCCAGCCAATTGCAGCAACAGAAAAAAGTCCACCATGCTACGAACAGCAGTTTCCGATTGTCCTACACCTACCGTTTCCACCAAGATAATTTCAAATCCTGCTGCTTCGCATAGCAAAATAGCATCACGAGTATTATCTGCAACACCACCTAATTTGTGACCTGTTGCCGTTGGTCGAATAAAGGCAAGTGGATCTTTTGCCAACTCTTCCATTCGGGTTTTATCGCCAAGGATGCTTCCTTTTGTTTTTTCGCTGCTCGGATCAATAGCCAACACTGCAATCCTCTTTCCTTGTGCAGTAAGGTATTTACCAAGTGCCTCGATAAATGTACTCTTCCCTACACCCGGTGAACCTGTGATGCCCACACGAAGTGAACGGCCAGTGTGCGGAAGAAGCTTTACCAGTAATTCATCGGCCAATTTTTTATCTGAATCCTTTTGGCTTTCACTCAGCGTGATCGCACGAGCAAGCATAACGGTATTTCCGTTGAGAATCTCTTTTTGAGTATCCTTCAGGTTCAGTTGTTTGTTTTTCAAAGTAGCCGGAAAATCATTTCTTGTAAATTTCTAAATTTACTGGATAACCTCATGCACTATGGTAAAATTTTGGCTTCAATGCGTTTATGTAACCATCTTCGTATTTTTTATTCTTGGGATGGTTGCTATTATCAGCGACCGAAAACTATTTACAGCGTTCGATCCGGTTTCTCAAGCTCTGGGACAATTTGAGTTAACGGACCACGCTTTTTCGAATCTAAGACCTACACCAAATCCAGATGAACGAGTGGTGTTAGTAAATATTGGAAACCTAACTCGGAGGGAAGTTGCACAAGAACTACAAATCATCAATAAGTATAAGCCAAAGGTTATAGGTATCGATAGCTATTTTGATTGTGAAGGAGGATTAAGGGATAGCATTAATTGCCCGCAGTTATTAGATACTTTAGGGAACCTACTCCTAAGTGATGCAATTCAGCAGGCAAAAAACGTAGTGCTGGTTTCAAAACTTTTGCCAAAAACAGAAACAGCGAAGAACCCCGACTCAGACTACTACTACGATTCATTGGAGGTATCGGACCCAATGTTTAGCGATTTTGCTGATCAAGGCTTCGCTAATCTTCCTACAGATGCCAACTACCAGGAAGACATAAAACAATGCCGGTCTTTAAATCCTAAGCTAGAGGTAAACGGAAAAATGGAATACGCATTCTCTGTTAAGATGGCAATGAAATTCGATTCGTTGAAGACCATGAAATTCCTTGCAAGAAATAAAGAAGAGGAGCTGATAAATTTTAGGGGCAATGCAGAAACATTGGATGTACGCTTAAAGGATTTGAGAAACCTTGAATTGGAACAAAGTCATTTCCGACTCTTATGCTATGACATTGACATAAATGATGTCTTGACTGAAAACTTCGATCCAAGTCTTTTTAAAGACAAAATCGTTATCATGGGATTTTTAGGAGATCATTTTGGAGATCCAGCTTGGGAGGATAAATATTTTACACCCTTAAATAAGAGTGTTGCCGGTCGCGCTAATCCTGATATGTTTGGGCCCGTGATCCATGCAAATGCAGTCATCATGATTTTGAATGAAGATTTCATTAACGAGCTTGACGATTGGCAGAAGTATTTAATCGCTATTCTTTTATGCTTTTTTACTGTGGCTCTATTTATAATCATAGATGATAGATTGCCAATCTGGTTCGACGGGATGTCGGTATTGATCCAAATTTTCCAAATAATTCTTATATCTATTTTAGTCGTTAAAATCTTTGAATGGTTCTCGTTCAAACTGGACCTGACCATAGCAATGGGTGTCTCTGCGCTTGTGGGGCCCTGCTATGATATCTTTAAATCCACCCAGAATGAGATAATATCTCGGCTTACCAGAAGGAGGGAAAGGGTATTAACACAAAAAATATAATCTATCTGTTGGCACGATTTTTATTAATTTCGTAGTGCAAATCACAAACAAACCCATGAAATGGCGGCTGAAAACATCTTCAAACAAATAAGATGATAATACCGGCCATTCCGTGTGACCTCTAAAAACAAAACATTCACACATGAAACAAGTTAAAATTCTAGTAGTTATTGGCTTTTTTTCAACCACCTTCCTGGCCCAAGCACAGGAATACACCTTCCGAGTGTTAGCGAATAAAGGAGCTAACGAGGTGAAATCTGGTGATTCCTGGCACCCCATTAAGACTGGCGCTCAACTTAAAAAAGGAGACGAATTAAAAATTTCTGAAAATGCTTCCGTAGGATTGGTTCACGTAACGGGAAAACCGCTCGAAGTAAAGCAAGCTGGAAGTTATAGAGTGGACGAACTCTCAGCTAAAGTAGGCAGTGGATCAAGCGTACTTAATAAATACACTGATTTTATTCTCAGCAGTAACTCGGCTGAAGCCAAAAAGAACAGGCTTAGTGCAACGGGGGCTGTACACCGTGGATTAGAAGACATCAAAGTATTTCTCCCTGAAAATCAGTACGCTGAGATTTATAATAACATAGCGATCATCAACTGGGAGGCTGCAAAGGGCGGCGCACCTTACATTGTCTCTGTAAAAAATATGTTTGACGAAGAATTGGCTAAAATTGAAACTCCTGAGAACGTCACTCAAATTGATTTGAGTGATCCCAAATTCGCCAGTGAAACCGCCGTGTTGGTGGAGGTAAAATCAAAAGCAGATGGCAACAATAAATCCGTACAGCACCTGATCAAAAGGTTATCCCCTGCAAGATATGACGTGGTGAAAAAGCAACTCAGCGAAGAGACGGCCGACCTTAAAGAAGAAACGGCATTTAACAAATACCTCCTGGCTTCGATCTACGAGGAAAAGAAATTGTTTATCGACGCGATCACATGCTATGAGCAAGCCATTAAAATGGATCCAAGCAACCCGACCTATAAGGAAGGATATGAGGAGTTCTTGTTACGTAATAAATTAAAGCCGACAAAGTAAAGGGTTATAATTTCGATAGAAGCCTCGACTTAGTCGGGGCTTTTTTTATTTCTTGGCCGCCCGAAGAATTATTCTAATTTTGTTCTTCTAACTTTCAGAATCATGAGCGTACTGGTTAACAAAAATTCACGGGTTATCGTGCAAGGCTTCACTGGAACGGAAGGAACATTCCATGCCGGACAAATGATTGAATACGGAACCAATGTAGTGGGGGGAGTAACTCCCGGCAAAGGTGGTCAAGTTCATCTGGGCCGCCCTGTTTTCAACACCGTAAAAGAAGCTGTAGAGAAAACGGGCGCCGATGTATCCATCATTTTTGTTCCTCCAGCATTCGCTGGAGACTCGATCATGGAGGCCGCAGAAGCAGGAATTAAAGTGATCGTGGCAATTACAGAAGGTATTCCAGTAAAAGACATGATGATTGCAAAACAATTTGTAAAAGATAGTGGTGCAACCCTCATCGGCCCGAATTGTCCTGGTGTAATTACCCCCGGCGAGGCAAAAGTAGGCATCATGCCAGGATTTGTTTTCAAAAAAGGAAAAATCGGAATCGTTTCTAAATCTGGCACACTTACTTATGAGGCTGCTGATCAAATCGTAAAAGCAGGGTTAGGAATTACTACAGCAATTGGTATCGGTGGCGATCCAATTATCGGTACACCCACCAAAGATGCCGTTGAACTCCTCATGAATGACCCGGAAACAGAAGGTATCGTGATGATTGGCGAGATTGGTGGTAGTTACGAGCCTGTAGCCGCACGATGGATTAAAGAAAATGGAAATAAAAAACCAGTAGTCGGATTTATTGCAGGTCAAACTGCACCTCCTGGCAGAAGAATGGGTCACGCGGGTGCCATCATCGGTGGTGCTGAAGATACAGCTGAAGCTAAAATGAAAGTGATGCGCGAGTGCGGCATTTACGTAGTGGAGTCACCTGCGCTGATTGGCGACACGATGCTAAAAGCGCTTAAAAAATAAGAAGAGCTAGACCGTAGCGTTAAACTCGTTTTTGAGGTATTGATTCAGACGACTCAGGTTTTTGAAAACTTCCAATCGCTCAATCTCCTTTCCAATATTATCGTTTTTGTACATCACTTCTACAAAAGTGTCTTTTACTATGTAAAGGAAAATCTTGCGATCATCACGCATTCTTGATCCAAGCATAACTCCGTACTCACGCAAATAGTCCAACTGCTTTGTCAGTGGAAAGTATTTAAAGCCCAACTTAAACAGAGACATAATGTTTGTTTTCTTCCTTATATACGGCAAAGGAACGTCAAGTAATTGGGTTCGTAAAAACAGGGGATTAAATCTAAGATTAGATATGAGGTCTGGCTGTCAAAGTCCAGTAATTATCCATCGCTAACAGGCAAAACCTTACAGGCTTTTTCGAGAAAAAACCGCGGTTTAGATCGAATTTGTAAGTTCATTCGATCGTTTTTTGCATTATTAACTTAAAACCTTGCAGCCTAAGGTAAGATGAGTCGTGGCTAACTTATAACAGGTCGTTAGCCAGATTTGCAAGCTCGCTTCGCTCCCCTTTTTCCAGGGTGACGTGGGCATACAGTTCATGATCTTTCAACCGATCAATCAGATAAGAAAGCCCATTGCTTTGCGAATCCAAATAGGGTGTATCAATCTGGTGAATGTCTCCTGTGAAAATAATTTTGGTATTTTCCCCAGCTCGCGTGATGATCGTTTTTACCTCATGCGGAGTCAGGTTTTGAGCTTCGTCTACAATGAAACAAATGTTCGATAAGCTCCTTCCGCGAATATAAGCCAATGGAGTAATCACCAATTTCTCATTCGTTACCATTTCAGTAATCTTCGAGTATTCTTTATCGCTCTCGCTATATTGGTTTTGAATGAATTTCAAATTGTCCCACAGCGGTTCCATGTAAGGATTCAATTTTGATTTGATATCGCCAGGCAAATAACCGATGTCCTTATTGCTCAACGGCACAATCGGTCGAGCCAGGTAAATTTGTTTGTATTCACGCTTTTGCTCTAATGCAGCTGCCAATGCAATTAATGTTTTTCCAGTTCCGGCAACACCTTGCATCGACACTAACTTAATTTCTGGTTTCAGCACTGCGTGGATAGCAAAGGCTTGCTCTGCGTTCCGGGGCTTGATGCCATAAGCATTACGCTTCTCCACTTGCTCCACCATGCCATTAGCTGAATTGTAAAATGCAAGCACTGATTTTTTTCCACTGCGCAAAATGTAATAGTGGTTCTTCATCGGCTTCTCCTTGCCCAACACTTCGTTGGGTGGGCAATATCCTTTTTCATAAATCAAATCAATGGCATCGGAGTCTGCATTATCAACGACAGTACGACCTGTGTGGAGAGAACTGATGTTTTGAACTTTTCCTGTAGTATAATCTTCAGCTTGCAACCCAAGAGCCTTTGCCTTCAATCGCAAGTTGATGTCTTTGCTAATCAAAATCACCTTCTTACCCTTCTCTTCTCGCTGCAACAAGAGCGCTGCATTTAAAATCCGGTGGTCGGCTTTGTCTTCATTAAAAATTTTATTGGCGTCCAACTGACTGGTGCCACCAGTATCCATCACTACTCTGAAATTGCCTTTCCCCTTTCCGTTGATCGGGTTCCAGTGATGGAGCATTTGGTTTTTCGCCAGCTTGTCTATCAAGCGGATAAACTCGCGTGCTTCAAAATTTTTGGTATCATTTCCCTTTTTGAAATTGTCGAGTTCTTCCAGCACCGTGATCGGGATGCCGACATCGTGTTCGTCAAAGTTGAGGATGCTGTTGTGTTCGAAGATGATGACCGAAGTGTCGAGTACGAAGATCTTTTTGTCTTTCTCTTTTTTGATTTTGGACATAGGCTAGTAAAAGGTTAAAAAAAATCGCGAAGACACGTCCCTTACTGTGATTATAAAAACCCGGTAAGTGTGAACGTTTCTTCGCGTCATTCCTTCAATCACCTAAAGCTAATAAAACCAAAATGAAAAATGAAAGCGGCAGTGTAATCTTTTATCAACAATATTTGAAGGCTGCCGCTTGATGCAAACGAGTGAAAGCATAACTTGAAGAAGTATTGTTAAATTGACCGACCGAAATGAATATGACTAGTTATGACAATTAAGGAATCTCAAATTCAAGTCGATCAATGGATCAAAACACATGGCGTTCGTTACTTCAACGAACTCACCAACATGACCATTCTAACAGAAGAAGTTGGAGAATTGGCTCGCATCATGGCCAGAAGATATGGTGAGCAATCCGAAAAAGAATCCGACAAAAATAAAGATCTCGGTGATGAAATGGCGGACGTACTTTGGGTGTTGATCTGTTTGGCCAACCAAACCGGTGTTGATCTAACCGAAGCGTTTAAGAAAAACTTAGAGAAGAAAACGGAACGGGATAAAGACCGGCATCATCAAAATCCAAAACTTAAATAACCAACACTCCATTTTTTAGCTTCGGCAACACTTTGTATAAATCGGGGGTAACACAAAATTCAATGTCTTTGTGGATGTTGAGTCGGTTCAATCTTCTCACGTGTGAGGATGCCTCCAGAAATTTTACCATATCATCCTTCGCCACATTATATAAATGCTGAGCCGCCAACGGTGCATCACAATCAGGACCAAGATAGTCTTTCAGTTTTTCCACAACAGCTCCGGCAAACAACGTATCTTCCAGGTTTACTCTTCCTTTCCATCCTGCGCATACAATCAGCACATTGTTTTCGCCGAGTAATAAATAGCGTACCACAGCAGTTAAATTCAAAAACGAACCAATGATTACTTCTTTTGCTCCTCTGGCTTTTTCGATCGCTTGTGTTCCGTTCGTAGTGGTAAAAGCTAATTTCAATCCACGAATCTCTTCACCTACATATTCAAACGGAGAATTTCCTTTATCAAAGCCTTCTACTTTTTTTCCATCGCGCTCGCCTGAAGTCACATAGCCTTTGGTCTTCATCTTCAAACATTCTTCCAGGTTGGCAACCGGTGTAATACTCTCCACGCCATGGGCAAAAGCAGTAACCATGCACGAAGTCGCACGAAGGATATCAACAACAACAACCGTGCGGTCGGTGTGATCATACAAGTGCATTAGTTCAGGACTGAGGCAAACGTCAATGGTTTTCATGGATCAATTGGAGGATTGGAAGATTATAGAATTGGAAAATTTGAGTGTAAGCGGTAGGAATTTTTCAATCTTTCAATTTTTCAATCAAGGAATCAGAGGCATCTTACTCACCACCGCCTTCAACGCCTTCCCTCTCACTTCTATAAAAATTTCCGAGCCAACTGCTGCGTGCTCACTGGTTACGTAACCTAACCCAATACCAATACTCAGCATCGGCGATTGTGTTCCTGATGTTACTTTACCAATTACATTTCCAGCAGCGTCTTTAATCGGGTAATCATGACGAGGAATTCCTTTGTCGATCATTTTGAAGCCAACCAATTTCTTTTTAACACCTGCCTCCTTTTGCGCTTTGATGTTGGCTGAGTTGGTAAACTCTTTTGTGAATTTGGTGATCCAACCTAGTCCACCTTCCAGCGGTGAAGTGGTATCGTCAATATCATTTCCATACAAACAGAAGCCCATTTCCAGGCGAAGCGTATCGCGCGCGCCAAGACCAATCGGTTTGATGTTTACATCTTTGCCCGCTTCGAAAATGGCATTCCATACTTTTTCAGCAGAAGCTTTGTTCACGTAAATCTCAAAACCACCGGCACCCGTATAACCCGTGTTACTCATGATCACGTCTTTCACTCCGGCAAATTCACCAATCGTAAAGTGATAATATTTGATAGCCGATAAATCCGTTTTCGTTAATTTTTGCAACACACCAGCCGCTTTGGGACCTTGCACGGCAAACAAACAAATATCGTCGGAGATGTTTTTCATCTCCGCGCCTTTTGAGTTGAACTTCGAAATCCAGTTCCAGTCTTTCTCAATGTTCGATGCATTGACCACCAGCAGGTAATCGTTGTCTTTAATTTTGTAAACGATCAAATCATCAACAATACCTCCAGTCTCATTCGGAAGACAAGAATATTGCGCCTGACCATCCACCAGTTTCGATGCATCATTGCTCGTCACGCACTGGATCAGGTCAAGTGCCCGCGGGCCGCGTACAGTAAACTCACCCATGTGGCTCACATCAAACACACCCACGCCATTGCGCACCGTCATGTGCTCTTCAATATCCGAGCTGTAGCGCACCGGCATGTTGTATCCGGCAAACGGCACCATCTTGGCACCCAGTTTTTCATGAACAGCGTTGAGCGGAACAAATTTCAATTCCATTGCAAAAGATTAAAATTGATTTTAAAAATAATTTGGCCACAAAGATGCCTCAATAATTTGGGCTCGGCAATAACAAATTAACGCTTAATTCACTTCCTCTCCACCCCAAAATAACCCGGGTGGGCTGCAATAAATTTCTTAAAGGAAGAAGGCAGCATCAGCCAACGAAGTTTGTCGAGCGAGTCCTGGGCTTCCTGTTGCAGGCCTAATCCAATGCATTGCAGAATATGCTCTTTTAATATCTTTACGGAGTTCGGCTTGGCGAGTAGTCCATCCACAAGCAATGAAAAGTTCTTGAGTCGGTCCGAGGTGTCGTTGGCGAAGAATCGAGAGGCTGCCACAACTCCTTCTTCGAACTGGTTGTTGGCATTAACCAAATATTTATATCGCAGCTCAGCTTCTTTTGCATTGCCGCTTTGTTCCGCCTGAAGTGCTTCGAGATAAACTCGTTGGTTGAATGGAATCGCTACTCCATTATTCAATTTCTTACCCACAAAATTCCAATCCCCTATTTCCGCTGCCAGCATTAAACTGAGTTGATCGATCTCTTCTCTCAGGTTTTTATCCACATTGCCTGAAATTTGTTGAAGCAGTCGAGATGATTTCTCTGCTTCATCCATCACAAACCATTTTTTACTTCGATCGACTATCGCTTGATTTTTCAACTTTTCGTCACCAATTCGATTTAAAGTTCTTTCAAACAACAAAGAATCAATCATTCCAATTTTATATCGACAGAAATAATATTTCTCATCATCTGATAAAGTTTTGATCTCAGAATTCTTGCTCAGTAAGACTTTCTTCATCATGGATGCAAATGCCGCGATCGATTTATCGTTCGAACGGCTCAAGCTATCCCAACTTGCAAAAGCCTGATTCAAACTATCTGCTTCCGTTTCGGCAATCGCTTGATGATACAAGGCAAAGGGCTGTTGTTTTTCATTCGCCATCTTAAAATAACCGGATGCGGCCAACGGATTGTTTTGCTCCAGCAACCACAATCCCAGCAATGAAAAATAATGACCTTCACCAGAGCGATAAGCGGCTTCACGCAAAGTTTGTAAGGCTCGCTTCACTTCTCCCATTGCGTACATCGACTGTGCCGCTGACACCAACAATCTTTCTTTAAATCCGGTGTTCGATGGTCGGCCTGCCAATTTCACAACTAGCGAAATCAATGCGGTGTCCGCTTTCTCCCTTTGATTAACTAAATAATTGCAAAGCAGGGCTGCCTGATAAACCGTAAGTGCAGTATCCAACTCCAGCTTGTCCTCAAAAATTATTGGAATTTGTCTTTGGTTGGCAAAAGCGAACGCATTGACTTTTACTCCGTCATACTTTGTGTCTTTTAAGGACATGACTGAATCAACAGTGTGATCGCTATTGAACAACACAGAAACACCCAGCAGATTTGTTTCTCCAATTTGACTGGTGCCTTTTGACTTTTTTGTCTTATTAAAAAAGTACAAAGCAGAGTCTTGTGATTTCAATTTCATGAAGGCTAACCCTGCCGCATTCATTAACTCTCCACTTTTTGGAAATTTTCTCTTTCCTTCATCAATGGTTAGCGCTGCTTCGAGTACATCTCCTTGACTGGCATACGTCTCACTTAAATTGAGATAGACTGGAATGCTGGGTGTCCACTCGATGGATTCTTCAAATTCCTTTTTTTCTTTTATCGATTCATAACGCAAACCATAAATACTCGCAAGGCCGTAGTGCGCGTGCAAATTCTGATTTCTGAACTGAATGGACTTGGTGTAGTATGCTTCTGCTGTTACATCATCGCCTTGCGACAGATACAAATCGCCATATGCATGATAGAAGGATGCCGTTGATTGATTAATATACGTCTTCCATGACACAGCTGTGGAGATAACAGCAAACACAGCGATGATCGACATTAAGCGATACGTGAAATGAGGCATCGTCTCCGGTTTATAAAGTACTTTGTACACCGGCAGGTTTTTTATCAGCATCGGGCCGAAGTTGGCAATCACATACAAGAAGAAAATTATTCCACAGCCCAGGTGAGCGGCCATGATCAAATCATCCAGGGCGTCCATCATCATGTCGCTGGCCGATGCTGCGAAATAGCCCATCGCTGAAATACTGGTGAGCATCATTGACAAGAAAAAGAAAATTCCTATTGGCTCCTCCGAAATAATATTTTCATAAATTATTCCACGTTGACGAAAACCCCAAACGCCGAGAATGGCCGAGACTGTCAAAACAAAAAAAGAATTGATCGAAAAGAAGCTCCAGCCAATAAAACCCATCTTTGAAGCAAACATCAAAGAAAGGTTGACCAAGTATACTGCGGTAAGAATCAAAAAGTGTTGGAGGCTTTTGGAAGATTTTATGCTTTGCGTGGTGAGTGTAACAAAGCTCGCAATGATTTCATGCGACACCATCAATATAAAAATCAAACACAAAATAATTCCCGCCATCAAGCCATTGACAGCCAGATGCAAAAAAGGCGAAGCAATCTGACTGAAGAAAAATAAAACGGTAGAGATAAAAATTATAACTACCAAGAAAATCAGAAGTCGCTGAACAAATGTTGTCTCTTTTCGAAAGGCATGAAAGTAAAATGCAAGCCCTCCGAAAAGAAGAACGACAGCAATCGTAACCGTTTTATTGGTCAAGCCAAATATTTCCAGTGCTTCAAAGCGAAGACTGGCAAGAAACAGCATTGCTAGTCCCATCCCAATCAAAAACCAATATCGGGAAAGCGTACTAATGATGCTGATGAAAAATAAAAACGAGATGGACAGAGCACCAATAAAAATGTATAAAGCAAAAACATTAGGCTGGAGCTTACTTCCAAAAATATTTTCAAAAATCAAATAACTATCTGCCGGAACGGCCAGGTTGATTAACCCAACCTGAAACGAATGCGATTGAACTTCAATGCGCTGAATTTGTTGAAAATGATCGTACGTGATAACCGGAGCAGGAGATGCCGACCAGCTTGTCCAGAAAAAAATAATCGATGCGAAAACAAAGAAGGCTAAAATCCAAAAAATAGCCTGATACGATTTATTCCATGACTTCCAGAATTGCAATGAAAACATAGTAGATTAGTATTGAAAAGTAGTGGAGAAAAATGCAGAAGCGCTATTCCAAAACTTTGGGGACACGAAAATAATCCATGTCTTTTTTGGGTGCGCCCTTCAAAGCAATGTCATGATCAAGGTGGGGTTTGACTTCATCTTCACGGAGCGCATTGACCTCATGGCTCATCGTGGTTAACGGTTCTACGCCATCAGTATTCACTTCATTTAGTTTTTCAACAAAAGAAATGATATTGCCTAAGTCTTTGATCATTTTCTCTGAATCTCTCTCATCAAATTCAAGACGGGCGAGGTGAGCGATTTTATCCAATGTTTCTTTATCTACTTTCATTTTATACTCTTATTCTGTATTTCTAATTCTGAAGCAATCACTGAATATACTTCGTCCTTCAATTTTCTTACGTCATCGTTTGTCATCCCTTTCGTTTCAATCGGTTCATGAAAGATCACTTTTACCTTTCCCCGATGAAGCCTCAACGGATGTTCAGGCAAAATTATCCAATTGAACGGAATCGTTACGGGTACAACAGGAATTTGTTTTTCAATAGCTGCACGGAAGGCGCCATCTTTGAAATGCGACATGCGAGGAGGTTGAGTGGTCGCCATTCCGCCTTCGGGATAAATTATGAGACTTTTTCCCTCGTCAATCGCTTTTAGTGAATTGAGAACGGTATTGCCACGGCTCCGAAGACTTGCGCGGTCCACCGTGATGTGCAGCTTGCGATACATAAAACCAAAGAGCGGTACTTTCTCAACGGAGCTCTTTCCGACAAAAATAGCGTTGATGGGATTCAGTCCCATCGCTGGGATATCGAGAAAAGAGAAATGGTTTGAACAAAAAATATAGGTTCGCTTGGGATCAAGTTTAGACCGGCACTCTGCTTCATAAGGCAAGAAAACAAAAATGAAAAGCAGTTTTGCCCACCATCGGTTGATAATACCGGTGAGTTTGAATTGCGCCGGGAAAATTATTGGAATTAATAATAGAGGAAAAAGCAGGACGAGAAGCAAACTAAAAATGAAGAAGCCGTAAACGGTGTGAATAGTTCGTATAAGTTTCATTTCGAAATATGCCTCAAACTATTGCCGTGTGTTCTAGGAATATGTATTAATTCCGTTTGTCGTCCATCGATGTAGCGAAAACCGGTTTCATCAAAATAACCATCTTCCTCCAGCATGATCTTAATGTCTTTCTCCCATTCGGAAATAGGAACCGTTGCATTCAGTTCGATGGAGTAAGCAGTTTTAAAGTGCATGGGATATTCTCCCGTGAAAGGAACTCCACCCTGCATATCCCACATACCAATGGTTGTTCCTGCTGCATGACCATGATAGCCAATCGGGTGCGTGTAAATTGAAGGTGTGATTCCCAAATCAATTGCTTGCTTGCGGGAGTCGGCCAAAATTTGATTTCCGGTTTTTCCTTCCTTGAAATTAGAAGTGAGGATGTCTTGTAATTTATTTCCCTTGGCCAATGCATTTTTTAAAAAATCAGGAGCATCCTTTTCGCCGGCTTTCAAAACGTAAGCATGCTGCTGTGTGTCGGTGTTCAATCGCAAATAAGTGATTCCAAAATCAACATGAAGCAAATCACCGGGCATAATCACAATGGATTCGTCAGTTCCCATACGTTGAATCTCCACGGAGGGATGAAACCACGTGTCTAGTTTTAGTCCCCTTATTCTTTCGCGATACCACCACACTACATCTTCTGTTGTTGTCACTCCGGGTTGAATTACTCGATCAGAAAATCCTTCGGCAATGATTTCGTGAGCGATCCGGCAAACCTGAGGATAAATTGTCATCTCTTTTTCAGTTCTTGTTTCGAGCCAACTCACCGCAAGTTTTTCAGCAGAAACAACATGCGACTGAAGAGGCTTGGATAGAACCTTCAATAACTCGTCATAGTCGTTGGATGAAATCCCATCGGCATGAGCAAAACTTGATGCTTTGTCGACACCGATTTTTTTTGGATTTCTTTCTTCAATAATTTTAGCAAGCTGTTTCCATTGATCAGGTTGTTGTTCTGGATTCCATGATCTTTTAAAAACTTTACCTACATCGTACCGAGCAACGGCTAAATACTCCACTTCCTTGTCGGCACCTTTATCGAACACAACAAGCATCGTTGTTCTTCGTGAAGCCATCCAGGTAGCAGGTAACATCGTTTTGATGACAGGATCCTCGTTGTACTCTCGTGAAATTAACACCCACATATCAAAGCCCTCTCTTCTCATAAGACCAGGAAGAAGATTCTTAAGTCGATCATCTAATAAATCATCAATCACCTTAGCTTGGTCGCGCTGGGAAAGAATGAGAGGAGATTGAGCTTGCAGATCCGTAAAAAAGAAGAGCAGTAATGCGGCAATAAAAAGTTTCATAAAATTATCTTGCAAGTTTAATGATACATCGTTCGCCTTTCAATACTTCATTCGCATTGGCGACTTCAATCGTTGACTTGGCATCGTCCATTTCTTCACGTACTTTCTCTTTGATCTCGCGCACGCGCATCGCCTCAATAAAACGTTTGATGTCTTCTACATTTTCCAAAACCAATTCAGGCACCTGTTGGGGTTTGTTGTCATCACCTTTAGCTACCATCGTGAAGTAACAAGAGTTCGTGTGCTTGATCATCCCCGTCTTCACATTTTCAGATTCAACGCGAATTCCTACAATCAACGAAGTGCGGCCCACATAATTGACAGATGCTTTTAATGCAACTAACTCTCCAACTTCTACAGGCTGCAAAAATTCCACCTTATCAACAGACACGGTCACGCAATACGTACCTGCGTGCTTGCTCGCACACGCGTATGCAACCTTGTCCATCATCGAAAGCAAAATGCCTCCATGAATTTTTCCGCCAAAGTTGGCGTACGAAGGAATCATTAACTCTGTAATAGTAGTTTTTGAATGTGAGACTGGCCGGGGGTCCATGTTGAAAATGTTTCGCAAAAGATAGGAAAAGAAAGTTAATCGTGATTAGTAACAGCTCACTTGGATGGAAAACATAGTTACCTCAAGCAACAGCTTGTTTCAGTTTTTTACTTAGGATATGAAAGCGCAAGACCATGGCCATAGCAGTCAGCGTAAGACCAATGAGCAGGCCTGTCCATACACCAACTCCGCCCCAACCAATTTTAAAAGCCAAAAAATATCCAAGTGGCAAACCAATGATCCAATAAGCAACAAAAATAAAGAGCGATGGAATTTTCACATCATGCAGTCCACGCAATGCACCGAGGCATACCACTTGAACACCATCACTAAGCTGAAAGAATCCTGCAATGATGAGTAACGGAGCTGCAATGGTAAGCACTTCCGGATCGCTCACATAAAGTGTGGGCAGAAAATCTTTTCCTAAAACAAATAGCAATCCCCACAAAAACATAATCGACATCGCTATTGACAAAAGCACAAAAGCAACAGTGCGCATCGTTGAATAATCTTTCTTACCCATTTCATTGCTCACGCGGATGGTAGCTGCCGCTGCCAGGCCCGAAGTAGTCATGTAACTAATGGTAGCAAGGTTGATGGCTATCTGATGTGCCGCTAATGTTTTCGTTCCCAGCCAACCCATCATCACGGCCGACATATCAAAAGCGGCTACTTCAAAAATAAATTGCACACCGGCAGGCAAACCGATGTGAAGCATTTTGCTGATCAGTGACTTGGAATAATTTCCGATTGAAAAGCCTGGTCTGAATTTTTTGAACGAAGGCGACCGATAAACATAAATCGCAATGGCGGCTGCCATGATTATTCTTGAGATCAACGTAGCCCAACCTGCTCCTACCAGGCCCATTGCCGGCAAACCGAAATGACCAAAGATTAAGATATAATTCAACGGGACATGAATGATGTTGCTTCCAATCACTGCCATCATGGCAATGCGTGTGAGAGAAAGACCTTCCGTAAACTGACGAAACGTTTGAAAGATTAAAGTAGGAATGATCGAAAACGTGATGATCCCCAGATAAGGAATTGCTTCGGTCACTACATCAGCTGGTTGATCAATGTGGTACAAAATATTTTTAGCGGCCATCACCAGCGCCACTAAAATAAAACTGTTGGTAATGTTGATCGCTAACCCGTGCTTTAATACTTCACTGCTTTTCTGTGAATTATTTTCACCGTGTGCCGCCGCGACGAGTGGAGTAATAGCATACGAAACGCCAATGCCAAAAAGCAAAATCACGTTGAACGCGACATTCGCCAGAGAAGAAGCAGCCAATGGCACAGCACCAACATGGCCGACCATCAAACTGTCCACCACGCCCATCATCACATGACCGAGTTGGCTGAGCATTACCGGGACAGCTAATTTGAGGCTTGTCGAAATATGTGGAGCGTATTTTGAAAAATTCATTCGATGAAAGATGGATAAAGTTATCCCTTTACATCAAAGGAGAAACTTTTCTCTGTAAACTCAAACGTTTTTAAATTATAAACACGTTCGGTGAATTCTGCTTTGTTATTCTTACCAACCATAACAATCGTTGAGCAGCGTGATCCATAATTCGGGCTTTTAATAAACATCGATGAAAGCATCCGCTCGCGCTCAAGCCCTACACCTGTGTCAGGAAGTTGATCATCGGGTGCTTGTTGCTCATCATAGAGGACATTCAATATTTTTTTGGAGTCAATCTTATTTTCATCGAACAAGATTTTCATTTTTTCCTTTCCCTTCTTCACCTTCGGCCAGGGTGTGTCGAGCAAATGATTGCTCAATCCATGAAACCCGTTTTCAATCTTTACAATTCCCTCTTTGTAGTTGGAGAGATAAAATAATTCCTCAGCGTTGCCAACGATTAAATTAAATCCGTTGTACTCATTTTTATTTTTCTCGATGGCTTTCAAATACTTCTCTGGCGATTCATTCGACAGTAAAAAATCAGTGACTAAATATCCGCGAGAAGGAGCAACTGATTTTAAATTTTTCAAATCGCGGTAGTTGGTCACCATGGCAATGCGTCCGTTCTTGTTCATCGCCATCCAGGTGCCACACGTGCCGTCCGGCTTCCTGGCTTCCAGATCACGACCTCCAACAACTTGCGGATGCTCGTTCCACCATTCGGCTGGAGAAGTTTGCCGTGCATAAAACTCATCGCGGTTGGCGGCCACAATGAGTTTGTAATTTGGATGTTGATGGAGTGAAAGAAAAATTAAACACATGATAAAAAATCATTCTATCAACTTCTTGAAAAAAGGAATCAATTCTTCTGCGAGTGTCGCATGATCTTCTACATTTGGATGACCCGTACATCCTCGTGCCTGCATTGGTTTGAAAAAATAAACAGCCACGGGTTTATCGTTGGGATACAACGCATCCACATTTTTCTTTACCGCAGAAAGACAGTTTTGAAATTTCTCTCTGTCCTTACCTTGCACCATGGCACTGCTGAGCAAAGCAATCTGGGCAGTGATATATTTTGATTTTACTTGCTGCACAAATTTGATGTAGGATGAAACAAATACAGCACTATCAAAAGGAAGTCGCGTGTGTTTACCATCGCCCCGACTAAAATCATTGGTGCCCAACGCTATACTCACTACATCCGGTTTGTAGTTTTTAAATTCCCACATCCGCTGACTTTCCAGTTGAAAATCGGATTTCTCGTACACTACTGGCATCGCGGGGCCATCGCTGTTCCAATTGCGATAAATTCCAATTCCGCTTACACCACTAACGATGAAGTTGGCAGATAACGCACGCGCCACCCTGGGACCATAAGCAAAATACGCGTTGTGTTGATCGTGATAAGCGCCTGCACCGCACGGCACTTCCGATGGATCAGCAGCAGCGCCACATGTAATGCTGTTGCCGATGAATTCAATTAGTGAAGCTCTCGGTCTCCCAATGGGTTGTAATGAATTGCCTGTAATTTTCTCAATGAAAATCGGGCCGGTGTGCGCTTCTGTTGCTTTGTAAATCCACACGGTATGAGTATCATCTGTTGACGCAGAAATGGTGATGGGTTGTTTATTATTACCTTCTATTCTTACTCTTTTCTGATAAACTCCGTCGAGTTCGTATTGCAAATAATTATGAGCATTGTTGTCGGTGAGGTAAGCAAACACTTTGCTCTCCTTTCCGCGAAAGCGAAAACCAAAATGCGAAGCCGAACTGATCAGTTCTACACGTTTTTGATCGTTGAACAAAAATCTTCCATAAGGAGAAAGTTCTGAAGCTGGTAAGGTGTCATCAGCTGTACTTGTACTTTTTAAAGAAAAACTACTGCTCGTTAAGCAAAGAGCGACAACAATAATGTAGAGTTTAAATTTCATACAGATCATTTTAAATTCGTTCAACGCCAAGACCCGGTTTATCGGAGCAAGACATGATGCCATCTTTCAAGATAAATCCGCCCTTCACCACATCACGTGCTAAATCAAGACTCCCGTCTAGGTCAATGTATTTGGTATTCGCGCAAGCAAAGGCAACATGCAGTGCTGCCGTAATACTTACAATGCTTTCATCATTACAGCCCCAGAAAAGTTCAATACCTTCTTGTGCGGCTATGTCGGCAATCTTCAACGCCTGACTTATACCTCCGCATTTCATCAACTTGATATTAAATATACCCGTAGCCAATGGTGGCTTCACTAATTCCATCGCGCTCTTTGGTGTGAGCAAAGATTCATCAGCGGCAATAATTTTGCGAATGTGATCAGGCAATTTTTTCGTTGCTTCAATTTCCTTAGCGGGAAGTGGCTGTTCAATCAATTCAACATCGAGATGTTTTGTTTTGTTATAAAACTCGATTGTCTTGGCTGAATCATATCCTTGATTGGCATCAATGCGAATAACGAACTTCTTTCCAAATTTTTCACGCAGCTTAACAATACGCTCTATGTCTTCCTGTAAATCGATTCCTAACTTTACTTTCAAGACTTTAAATCCTCGCTCCCCATATTCCTGAGCTTCTTTTAATGTCTCTTCCACATTTTTTATCCCGATCGTATTTGACGTTGGTAGCGACGGGATTTTTTGTCCTAAATATTTTACCAAAGGAATATTTAAAAATTTCGTGAAGGCATCGTACAACGCCACATCAAGCGCAGCGCGGGCAGCGGGGTTCCTGGGAAACTTTTGCCACACCTCGAAGGTCAACTGATTCAATTCACGAATATCGCGACCAATCAAAAAGGAAATATTCTTCTCCTGTAAGGCGTCTGAGCATTGTTTAAAATTTTCACCCGTTACGTACTCGCTGGGATTGGCGGCACCAATACCTGTGACTCCACTATCAAGGGTGATCTCCACAAAGGCATTGTTCACTTCATCCACGGTTTTAAATGCAATGGTGTATGGCTTCGTGTTACCAAGGTCGGCCGTCCACGATTTGATGGATTTTATTTTCATAGTTAATCAGTAGTAAGTAGCAAGACTTAAGACACAAGATTTTGGTATTATAACAAGTTTTTGTCTTTCGTCTTAAATCTTGCGTCTTGTGTCTTCAATCATCTTTTTGAAAATCGGAACTAATTTCTCTACCCCATCTTCCAGTGGAAGAATAGTGGTGATACCTAACTCTTTTTCTTTTGTTGTCGCCCACTCTCGTGCATCCGCCTCTTTCATTTTCATGGTATTCACAGTAACAGCAACAGTGGCAGCGCCATACGTTTTAATCAAATCGATTTCGTCTTTCACATCTGGAATGTTGTCTTTATAACCTTCCATCCCCTTGTATTTTTTTCTTGCTGGGTTATGCTGCAACACCGCAGCATCAGCATCAGCACTAATGAGCCACTCCGCTCCTGCAGGCCCACTTGGGTTGCGCAAGCTCGACTGCCCTTCAATAAAAATGATATCAGGCTTTGCTTCTTTCCAACATTTCACGATGGCATGCTCCATCTCTCCAGAAATAAAATCGTTGAGGGTGCTGTCAAAGATGAATCCATACTTCGCTCCCTGCATCCAACCGGTTTGTCCTGTATAAATCATTTCGGCATTATAACCTGCTGCTCGCATTGTCTCAACAAGAAAGCGTGTAGTAGTGCGTTTACCTAATGCGCAGTCCGTTCCTAATACAGCAATCTTCGGGCAGTGAACCTGACTGATCTCTCCTGACCAAAAATGAAGGTCTTTAAATTTTTTGGGTTTACGTACATCAATAATCTGCACTTTCTTCTTCTTCGCCAACGCCACAAGATCAGCATGATCGGAAACGTAATCATGAAGGCCATTCACAATGCTGTAGCCTCTTGAGATCGCTTCGCGCAACATCACCTGAAGTTCTTTCGGCAACACTCCTCCTTTGGTAGCCACACCGATGATGCAGTACTTGGCTTTCTTTTTTGACTTGTCTCCAAAATCTTTCAGGGAAGCATAAACCGGAATGTTCCGTTTTCGTCCATCCAAAACTTCACCAGCATCTTTGCCAGGATATTTTTTATCGATGATTCCAAGAATAGTAAAACGTTCTGTTCCGCGAATAAGTCCGTGCGCGGTTTTAGCGTTATCGGTATCTAAGAAACTCGAAGTGATTACAATTGCATTGCTCTTTGCCATGGCTAAAAAATTTATTGAAAATTCGGTGAAAGTTGTCGAACGCACAACTATTTATTGATCGTACTTTAATCTAAACTCTGACAAATCAGGTTGGCGTTGGCGTTTTCGTTTTAACTCATATTTATAAACCGTTCGTCCTAAATTTTTCATGAAAGGATATCCCAGTTTGCGATAAGCATACACTCCATCATTGTAAATTCCATCGAGGTTGGTATTGATAACAGCGGAGAGCATGAACTCCACACCTTTGTCAAGATCCACGATGTAGGCATTGTCCAGTAAATAACCGTAGGCGTCACCGACTTTATTAAAAATGCGGAGATTAGGTGAAATAGGTTTCCTTCCATCACCGAACATGAAAAATTTGCAATACGCATCGAAATAAGCTTTGTCCTTATAATAAGCCGGGTATTTGGTTTCTTTGGGTCGTTGAGACATGTATTTCAAAACAAATTTTCTGTCTTCTTCACTGAAATTAAATCTTCTTGCTGAATCCATAAACTTGGGAAATAAAACCGCTTTCAAAATTTCTTGTTGCTCTTGAAGTGGATAAGAATTTTTATAAGTGAAGTCAAATGGCCGCCTAATCAATTGCCCATTGCTGATGTAGCCAATACCTTTTAAAACTTTTCGCGGCGGTTTGATTGAATCTTCATTCTCCAACATGGGCTGACTAAATACAATAGTGTCGTGATTAATGAAACGCACTGCCTCCGTATGCCGGTTTTGATCAGGGTTGAGTGGTCGCTCCAACCGATGAAGAATACGCATGTTGTACCCTTTACTTTTTAAGTTTGCGTTCACTTCTTTTTGTCCAAGAAATTCATACAACCGGTTCGAAGCGTCATTGTCACTCACCAGCAAAATCTTTTTAGTATAATGGGCTGCCGATGGCAATCCATTTTCAGAGGTGATGTCCTTCTTCACCGAAAGTTGGCCTGAATAAACACTGTCATTAAACATGGGTGTAAACTTGTTGAGGCCATTGATATTTAATCGATTTAATTTTTCCAGGGCCAATAAAGCAATCGGAAGTTTAACAGTACTGGCCGGATAAAAATATTTTGTTGAATCCACATGAAAGTAAAAAGATTTAAAATGTGGTCGATTGAGAGAGTCGCGGTTGATCTGGGTATAGATGATCTGTACTTCAAGCGTGTCTCGATCTTTGAGGATACTTCGAAATTTGGAAGGATGTTTCTTCATCATGTTCTCCAGGAGTAACTGATTTTCAGTGAGACGGCTGGCACACGAGGTGACCGTCCATCCAATGATTAAAAGCCAATAAATTTTTTTCATACTTACCAAAATAACTTCGCGTAACTTTGCATTTAAATTTCAAGGTAATTTATTTTTTAATGGGTATGTCAAGGTTTTATTTGCTGGCACTACTTTTTGCCTCTTCGATTTATACATCAGCTCAAAACGACAGAAAAACGAAGTGGGTTGACAGCGTCTTTTCAAAACTAAAAATAGAAGAAAAAATAGGGCAAGTGTTTATAGTTCCGTTCAGCACAAACATGCCCAAAGAAGATCTTCAAGATTTGATCAACCAAAGCAAAGCAGGGAAACTCGGGGGCTTAATTATCCAACGAAGCGCGCCGGTTGGTTACGCCAAGTCCGTGAACAGACTTCAATCCAATTCAAAAATACCTTTGCTTATTGGTGCAGATATTAGAAAAGATTTGTCTCTCATATTTGATAGCACGATGGTTTTTTTTGAGGCCAATGTATTGAATGCCATTTCCAACGACAGTCTGCTCTACAGTTTAAGCCATGAACATTTCAGACAAAAGGATATACTTCACATTCATTTTCCTTTCAATCCAAATAATGATTCAATTAGAAATTTAAAAACAATTGATGTCCAGCAAATTCAATCAAATGCCAAACCAAAAAAAGGTGTAGAAGAAAAGCAGGCATTTCTTAAAGGGAATGATTTATTGATCTCGCCGAAAAACATCGATGCCTCTATCAAGACAATAGCTAAGGCCATCAAAAAAGATAGGGTATTAGCTGCAAGACTCGACCAATCAGTAAAAAAAATCCTGTATGTAAAATATGATGCAGATCTCTGGCAAAATAAATTCATTGACACTGACAATTTGATTTCAAGACTTCACACCCCAGAGGCCGACTTATTAAAACTAAAATTAGCAGAAGCCTCAGTTACTGTTGTGCAAAACGATGCTGAGATCATCCCCATTCAAAAAATAAACAACCGGACTTTTGTATCCGTCAGTTTAGGAGAAGGAAATAAAAATGAGTTCACACACTTTCTATCAAAGTACGATGGCTTCAAACATTACGCAGTAAAAACATTGAGCGATACTGTCGGTCTATCAACATTGTTAAAAGAAAAAGACATAATTGTAATCGGACTGTTTCCGGGCTCAGCACCTTTGTTGAAAGACATCTCCGGTTTGATCAATCGACTTCCACAAGAACGAGTGATTATTTGCAGTTTTAGCGACCCAACAGACTTAAATTATTTTAAAAAAATTCCAACGTTGATTGCTGCTTACAGTGATGAGCAAGGAATTCCTCAAGCGGCCGCGGAAGTAATCTTTGGTGGAATTGGTTCACAAGGAAAATTATCAATAAACATTTCTGATTCACTCTTGGTCGGAAAGAATATAAAAACCAAAACGATACAACGTTTTGCTTACTCCCTTCCAGAAGACGCTGGCATGAATAGCACCACGTTGAAAAGAATTGAGCCCATTGCCCAAGAAGCAATTTCGATTGGCGCAACTCCCGGCTGCCATATCTTGGTTGCGCGGAATGGAAAAGTGATTTACGAAAAATCGTTTGGTTCACTGAGCTACGATAATAAAATTCCGGTAAGTGATGAAACCATTTATGACCTCGCTTCGGTAACGAAAGTGTCAGCCACGTTACAGACGGTGATGTACATGCACGAAAAGGGGATGATCGACATCAACAAAAAAGCCTCCGTATATTTACCTGAACTAAAAGGATCAAACAAAGAAGATTTTATAATTAAAGACATTCTTACCCATCAAGCCGGACTGTGGCCTTACCTTCCTTTCTGGGCAGAGACTGTGAAAGATTCTATCGTCACCAAAAAATATTATGGCCACGAAGCAAGTAATGAATTTCCATTTCCCGTAGCTGAAAATTTGTTTGCTACAAAATCCATGAAAGATTCACTGTGGCAGTGGATCATTAAATCAAAAGTTCGTGAAAAATCGCCACGCGCTGGTTATGATTATCGCTACAGCGACATGGGCTTTTACATCATGCAACACCTGGCCGAGAAAATGATTGGCGAGCCCTTAGAAGATTTTTTGCAAAAAAATATTTATCAGCCGTTAGGTGCCTCAACGCTTGGTTACTTACCGTTGAGGAAATTTCCACTGACTCAAATTGCGCCAACCGAAAAGGATACACTCTTTCGTAAAAGTCTATTGGTAGGTTACGTTCATGATCAGGGTGCGGCTATGCATGGAGGAATTGCCGGGCACGCCGGATTGTTTAGCAATGCGAATGACCTTGCAAAACTCGGGCAAATGTGGTTGAACCAGGGTAGCTATGGTGGAGTTCAGTTCTTCAAACCGGAGACCCTTAATTTTTTTACAGCTAAACAATATACCGACAGCAGACGCGGCCTCGGCTGGGACAGACCGATATTAAGTGATTGGAACAGCCCCGTGTCGATGTACGCTTCTTCAAAAACCTTTGGTCATACAGGCTTTACAGGCACTTGTATTTGGGTAGATCCAGAATTTAACCTTGTCTATGTGTTTCTTTCCAACCGTGTGAATCCGGATATGAACAACACTAAAATATTAAATGCCAATATCCGTCCACGGATACAGGATGTTATTTATCAATCCATTTTTACATATTGTAAAAATCACAATCAGGTTGAAACCAAATAATCACAAATCGAGTTAAACCAGAAATCGCAAACCCAAAAACTGTGGAAAAGATGAAAATCGGTATTGTTTGTTACCCAACATTTGGTGGTAGCGGTGTGGTAGCGACCGAGCTCGGTAAGGGGCTGGCAAAAAAAGGTCATCCGGTTCATTTTATTACTTACAATCAACCCAGCCGATTAGATTTTTTAAGCGAAAATTTATTTTATCATGAAGTAGAGTTTCGCAATTATCCTCTTTTTGAACACGCCCCTTACGAACTTGCCTTGGCAAGTAAAATGGTAAGCGTTGTAAAAAATGAAAAACTGGATTTGCTCCACGTTCATTATGCCATACCTCACGCTTCAGCCGCGTACATGGCAAAGCAAATTTTGAAAACGAAGGGGATCTACATTCCGGTAATCACTACACTTCACGGCACTGACATTACTTTAGTGGGAAGGGATCCATCGTATGAACCGGTGGTAACATTCAGTATTAACCAGTCGGATGGCGTGACATCCGTATCGCGCGATTTAAAAAAAGAAACGTACGAATTTTTCGATATTCAAAATCATATTGAAGTCATTCCTAATTTCATTGATTTAGAAAAATTCAAGAAGCAAAAGAAAGATCATTTTAAAAAAGCAATTTGCCCGGATGGTGAAGCGCTGGTGGTACATACATCCAATTTTCGTAAAGTGAAACGAGTGGGTGACGTTGTAAAAACATTTTACAACATCCACAAAGAAATTCCTTCTAAGCTTTTAATGATTGGCGATGGCCCCGAACGCGATGGGGCTGAGCAACTTTGCCGCGACTTCGACATTTGTGATGATGTTCGTTTCCTTGGAAAATTGGAAGCAGTGGAGGAAGTATTGTCCGTAGCCGATTTATTTTTAATGCCATCCGAAAAAGAAAGTTTTGGGCTGGCGGCCCTTGAAGCAATGGCTTGCGAAGTTCCGGTGATCAGCTCCAATTCTGGAGGATTACCAGAACTTCAGGTGCAAGGTGTAACAGGATTTATGAGTAACGTTGGCGATATTGACGACATGACCCGCAAAGCGTTGTTTATCCTGGATAAGAAGAATTTACCTCAATTCAAGGCCAATGCATTAAAGCGCGCCCAGGAATTTGACATTACCAATATATTGCCCTTGTATGAAAATTATTACCGGCAGATATTAGAAAAGGCTGTTGCAAAGGAGCCGGTTTAAACCATTTTCGATTGTGATAGTCTTTGATTCAATGTAAATTAGCCTCAATTAAAGCACTATGAACTACGCCGTAAAACCTCAGAGTAAAGGCACAAAACAATTGTTCAGAAACCCCATTCTAGAAAAATTGTCGCGCACGCATATTTCAGTGCCTTTGATTATTTTCTTTTCTTATGCCGCGGCTCTCCTGTATTGGAGTGTCACACATACATCACTATCGGTGCAAGCCACGATTGGAATGTTTTTTATTGGCATGATCACCTTCACTTGGATAGAATATATGGTGCACCGCTACCTTTTTCATATGGGTGCACACACCGAGAAGCGAGCTAAACTACAATACACACTGCATGGTGTTCACCATGAATTTCCAAAAGACAAAGAACGCCTTGCCATGCCACCGATTGTAAGTATTTCGATAGCGACAATTCTGCTGTTTTTATTTCGGTTGATCCTCGGTGATTTGGTGTTCTCGTTCTTACCAGGATTTTTAGTAGGCTACGCAGGGTATCTTTCCATTCACTATATGGTGCATGCATTTCAGCCTCCCAAAAATTTTCTAAAAGCGCTTTGGGTAAATCACAGTGTCCATCATTATAAAGATGGAGTGGAGGTTTTTGGGGTGTCATCTCCACTGTGGGATTACATCTACGGAACAATGAAAAAATAATTTAAGCTCATTAAAATAAAAATGCCGTGCAAAAACGGCTTTTATTTCTCAAAATACTATCTTTTTAAAAATTCGTTTCTTTCAAAGCCTTTTGTGAAGGACCATGTGAATAGGTAGGGCAAGTGTGAATTGAACAAGCTGAACTCAATACTGCTAACACCAAAAACAAAACTGTAACTGATTTTCTCATAAAAAATTTAGCGGTTAAAAATCTTCGTCAAATTTAAGTCGACTAAATTCAGGAATATTTTTAAGAACAGTCGATTTATTACATGGGTTTAAAAAGTGTTTTCAAAAGAAGTAGCCTGTAAAATTTTACGTTCGATGAACATAAACGGGGGATATTTGGTTTATCTTGAACATATAAACTATGCTTGGTCACCGGTTTTCGAAATATAGTCCACCACAAGACGGTAAATCCGATTTTGAGAAACTTCTGAAAGTCTTCATGCAATTATTGCTGATCACTTCCGGCAACGTTTTCGAAGCGTTGCAGTGGCTTACCGAGGTTGATAAACAATATGGACTTACCAATAAAGATTATGGCATTGGCGATTTCATTGAAGACCTGAAAAAGAATGGTTACATCACCGATGAAGGACCAAATGGTGAGTTCAAAATCAAACCCAAAGCCGAACAAAATCTCCGTCAGTCGGCGTTAGAAGAAATTTTCGGAAAATTAAAAAGAACAAAACCAGGCGGCCATCAAACTCCACACAATGGCCGAGGTGACGAACCTACTACTGACAGGCGTGATTACGAATTTGGCGACACGATTGAACAGATTTCGATTACTGATTCCTTGCGGAATGCTCAGGTCAATCATGGATTGGAAGATTTTTTCATGACGGAAGAAGACTTGGAGATTGTTGAGAATGAGTCTAAGTCTCAAACCTCTACGGTGTTGATGATTGATATTTCACACTCCATGATTTTGTATGGAGAGGATAGAATTACTCCAGCGAAAAAAGTGGCGATGGCGCTATCCGAATTGATCACCACAAAATATCCGAAAGACACCCTTGACATTTTAGTTTTCGGTGATGATGCCTGGCAAATTGAAATTAAGGATTTACCCTATTTGCAGGTTGGTCCGTATCATACCAACACCGTTGCAGGGTTAGAGTTGGCGATGGGTATTCTTCGAAGGAAGAAAAACACCAACAAGCAAATCTTCATGATCACCGATGGCAAGCCAACCTGTATCAAACAAGGAATCAAGTATTACAAAAACAGTTTTGGCCTTGATCAGAAAATCTTGAATAAGACGCTTGATCTTGCTGTGCAACTTCGCAAAATAAAAATACCGGTTACCACATTTATGATCGCTACCGATCCTTACCTCAAATCCTTTGTACGCGAATTCACCAAAGCAAACAACGGCAATGCCTACTACAGCAGCTTACAGGGATTGGGCAATTTGGTATTTGAAGATTTTAAAAGAAACAGAACGAAGAATCTCTAACCGTTAATCGTAAAAGTTATTCGCTAATGGCAAGACGAAAAACCTAAATACTGCAACGGTTAACAATTAACTAATAATGATAGAATGAAAGATTTTCAAAAAATAAAAAACCTCGGCCAACTCAAAGCATCCGGATTCAAATTCAAAACCATTAAGGATGAATTGCGCGGCAACCTGATTGAGAAATTGCGAAACAAAGAAAACGTCTTCGAAGGAATTTGGGGTTATGAAGAAACGGTTATACCAGATTTAGAAAGAGCCATCCTAGCCGGTCATGACATTAACCTGCTAGGCTTACGCGGACAAGCAAAGACAAGGCTTGCTCGATTGATGGTTCATTTGTTGGATGAATACATTCCTGTCATTGAAGGATCGGAGTTAAATGACGATCCACTCAATCCGATTTCTCGTTACGGTCATGATAAAATCAATCTGCTCGGAGATGAAACTCCGGTTACCTGGCTTCATCGCGATGATCGCTACACAGAAAAACTGGCCACACCTGACGTTTCCATTGCCGATTTAATTGGTGATGTTGATCCTATTAAAGCTGCTTCGTTGAAACTTCCCTACTCCGATGAACGTGTGATTCACTTTGGATTAATTCCCCGCTCTCATCGTTGCATTTTTGTAATCAATGAATTACCCGATTTGCAAGCGCGTATTCAGGTTGCGCTCTTCAATATTTTACAAGAAGGCGACATTCAAATCCGAGGTTTTAAATTACGATTACCACTTGAAATTCAATTTGTATTTACCGCCAACCCCGAAGACTATACCAACCGCGGAAGTATCGTCACTCCCTTGAAAGATCGGATCGACAGTCAAATCATTACTCATTATCCGAAGACACTTGATATTGGTAAACGGATCACACAGCAAGAAGCAAACATCCGCGCTGAGCAGAAGAAAATGATTTCCGTTGGAGAAATTGCAAAGGATATCATTGAACAAATTGCATTCGAAGCAAGGAAAAGTGAATACGTGGATGCCAAAAGTGGAGTATCCGCACGACTTACTATTTCGGCTTATGAAAATTTAATCGCAGCCGCCGAGCGGAGAAGCATTATCAACAACGAAAAAAATACTTCCATCCGCGTTTCTGATTTTATTGGTGTTATTCCTTCCATCACCGGCAAGGTTGAACTAGTGTATGAAGGCCAACAAGAAGGTCCTGGTATTGTCGCGCAGAATTTATTAGGCAAGGCTATCCGTTCACAGTTTATTAATTATTTTCCCGATCCCGATAAATTCCGCAAGCAAAAAGAAAAGAGCCCTTATCGAAAAATCACCAATTGGTTTGGCGATAGTAACTCAGTGGACCTGCTTCATGACTTAAGCAATGCTGAATATGAAAAAACGCTGCAATCCGTTCCAGGGCTTTTGGATTTAATCAATGAATTTCAAAAAGGACAAGATGCATCTCTAAAATTATTCCTGATGGAGTTTGCTCTTCATGGTTTGGCAGAACACAGTTTGATCAGTAAACACAATTTAACATCCGGGCATCAGTTCAAAGATTTGCTCAGCAGTATGTTCAGTCTGCCGAAAGAAGAAAGCAATGAAGAAGACGAAGAACTCGGCAACGACAAATATTAAGAGCGACGAAGTTTTAGAATTGCAGCACCTGGTAGTTGAGGGTGAAGGCCATCAGTTAGAATTCAAACGCAAAGCTTCTCATCCTGAAAAAATTGTTCGTGAAATGATCGCCTTCGCTAATACCGAGGGAGGAACTGTTTTGATCGGTGTGGATGACAACGGAGCTCTTGCGGGAATAAAATATCCAGATGAAGAATTGTTGTCTGTGCGCGAAGCTTTACAAAAGCACGTGAGACAAACATTTGTATATCAAGATTCTTTGATAACCCTTTCCGAAAATCGATTTGTTCTACGGCTTGACATTGCTCCCAATTTGAAACGACCTATTTTATTTTGGATTGATTCGAAGCATTCCGAAAGTTATGTGCGCGTTAATGACATGAGTGTAAAAGCCAGTAACGAGATGATAGAAATCATTCGAAGAAAGCGACAAAAAAAAGATATCCGATTTTATTTTGCGGAACACGAATTGGCACTCATGAAATACTTAGATAAGTATCCATCCATTACCTCCAAGGAATTTCAAAAGCTTACTGGACTGAATCAATACGCTGCCTCCCGCAAATTAATTTTGTTGGTGCTTGCCAACGTGTTGAAAATAACTGCTACCGAGAAGGGAGATTTATATTCAAGGATTTAGTTAAGCCTTTTCAAATCAAGTTCAAAGCCGGGCAATAAATCTCCACCGATGAGTTTCTTATCAAACTCAATTACCTCCTCAACATTTGATTTCGGCTTGTAGACGTAGGATTTCTTTTCGATGGGATCAATGAGCCATCCTAACTGACAACCATTTTCAATCCACTTTTCCATCTTTGATTTTAATTGACTCAATGAATCTGACTTTGAGCGCAATTCAATTACAAAGTCTGGGCAAACAGGGGCAAATTTTTCCTGCTGATTAAATGTGAGTGCTTCCCATCTCTCTTTCTTTATCCATGCGATATCTGGAGAACGCATTGATCGGTCCGGTAGTGAACCCTCCTGATGAATCAAAACCGTAGCCTAAGGTTGGATTGGCTTCAACCCAATTTCCAAACAAAATGTTTAATCTGAAATTGAGATTGCTTGAGAAACTACCTGCTGGTGACATAATTATTAATTGACCTTCTTCGTCACGTTCGATGCGGAGTTCCTTATTCGCAACACACAATTCGAACAGCACGTCATCTGTCATTGCATAGCGCTCCGGTATTTTCAAGATAACCTCCTCCATAATCAAATTTACTGAAAGAATTACAAATCCTCCTCGCGTTCCAACATTAAAATCGAAGCCTGCGGCACGATAAAATATTTCTCGCTTTCATAGATCACTTCAATAGCTCCTTTCTGAAGAAAGATCGCCAGATCACCTTCCTGGGCTTGAAGTGGTAGATATTTAATTTGATCGTCCTTACCTTTCCACAAATCATCTTCATCGGCAGGCATAGGCAATGGATAGCCCGGGCCTACTTTAATAACAAAGCCTCGTTGAATTTTTTCCTTCTCTTGAACCCCTGGAGGAAGATAAAGTCCGCTTTCGGTTTTGTCAGATTCCTTGGCAGGGCGAATCAACACACGATCGCCTACTACAATGAGTTTTTTTAATTTGTTATCAGCTGTGATTTTCATTTTCTCTTGTTGGAAGATTTGTTCAACACTCAAAATTACAAGAAAGGATGCAATTACTCTCTTCGCATCGCTTCCACTGGATCGAGGCGTGAAGCTCTCACGGCAGGATAAGTTCCAAAAATAATTCCAACCAGCAGTGCAAGGATAGCAACAACCACAATTGTATTCCATGTGTATAAAGCCTGAAATGGAATTTTTGTTAGCGCCCGGATAATAGGTATTGCTCCCATCGTTCCGAAAATCCCCAATAACAATCCGCAAAAACTTCCAACCGAAGAAATGGTGATGGATTCTGTCAAAAATTGGAGAAGGATATCTTTGCGTTTTGCGCCCATCGCTTTACGCACTCCGATCTCTGAAGTTCGCTGGGTAACAGAGATCAACAAAACGTTCATCACACCAATACCACCAACCACGACAGAGATACCAACAATCAATCCCATGATAACACGAAACAAACGAAAACCTCTTTCAGCTTGTTCTAGTCGAAAACCATTGGTCATTATTTCCAGGTCGTCGGCATGATTTCCAAATTCCTTTTTAAGCTGCTCACCTAAAGAAGTCTTGATCGATCCAATATCTCCAAGGTTTTCTGCCTCAATCACAACTGCAGGTGGATAATTCTTTAATTCAGCCTCAGAAAATAATATGATAGGCAAAAATATCTCTGGGTTTTTAGACTTGCTTTGTACAATGCCGATGATGTTGGCTGTATGTCCATTCAGATTGAGATGATGTCCAATTAAGTGGGTTGAAGAATCCTTTCTCATAATAGCCTCTGCAAAAACCGTATTCACGACTGCCACCGAAGAACTATTTTTCAAATCGGCAGAATCAAAAACTCTTCCTGATTTTATTTCTGTTCCCGGCCTAAGGTTTTCGCTGCTTCCATAAATCATACTCGCTACTTTTTTTCCTTTTCCTTCCAGCTCCACCTCTGATGACTGTGAATTGAGTAAATAAGAAAGAGCTGGCTTCGTCAGTGATTGCTGAATTCTTTTAAACTGCCAATAGTTGATGTAAGCGAATGAATCTTTCTTCACCACGATGCCATTCACATTTTTTGTGGGATGAGATGAGATAATGATTGAGTTCAGTGACGTGGTTGTATTGATTTGCTCTTTCGCAAACTTCTCCATACCATCAATCAAACAGAGAATAGCAACAAGAGAAGCGACTCCTATCACCATTCCCAATATTGATAAAAGCGTATGAAAAAAATGGCCGTATATAGTGCTTACTGCCATTTTAAAAGAGTTAAGAATTTTTCTAAGCATGCAAACAATCGAAAGTCTGTTGCCAAGACTTTTAATAAAGCTAAATGTTACACTGGAACAGTCGTCCCTGAAGTGCTAGCTAAACAAATCTTTTTGGTCGTCCTTTTTCTCAGGATAGTTTTCTGATGAATACAAAGGAAGTTTATTCAATCGATTAGATAAAATGGAGTCTTCGGTTATGATACCTTTTGAATTGGCCTCGTTTTTAAGAGTCGAAGTTTCTTGCTCTAATTCTTTAACGCTAATCTGTTTTGCTCTTCGTTCAATGGGCGGGTTAATTTTTTCCGCCATTTCAAATTCAGAAACTTTCTCTAAAATATCTTTTGGCAAATCGGCAGCGCTGCGATAAACCAATTCAAAGAATTGTCGGGTAAAAAATCCATCTATCTGGATTCTTCTCTTTGAAAGATGGACGAACTTGCCCAGCACACGACAAATGTTTTCCCTTTCTTCGGGACTTAGCTGCTCAGCAAATTCATAATCTTCGATTTTTAACAAACTTAAAATCACCGGCTCAAGCGAATCGATCGAAATGACAAACACGCTGTAATCGGCTAACCGAAAAACATATTGGTCAAGTGTTTCTAATGTGTTGGTGGGTACCACAAGAAAAATATCCTTCTTAACATCCTGTTCCTTCGCATATTTCTTCGCCGACTCTGCCTGATTTTTTAAATAATTTCTGAAGTTGGATAAATCTTCTCCTGCTGGACTCTTAGCATCGAAAACAACAAACTCGTTACTAATCTTCAATGTATTGTCCGGTTCGCCTTTAAACGGAACTTTATCAACGTACTCGATAGTATGCCTCGAGCAAATGGTTTTGATAGTGTTCTTTACATTCTCCTGATGGGCCGTCCACGTTTCACGAAGTTTGTGGATCCTGTTTATTTCAGTATCCTTTCGTTCTTGCAGTTCACGGTTTCGATCATTCTGAATTCGGTCTTGAATACTCTTTAGCGAATCTACTGCTTTAGCATGGTCTTGCTTTCTAAACTCTTCGTCTTTTAGTAATTGCGTGTTTTGTTGAATACTTTTTTGAAGTTCGCGCTCAGTTGATTCCAATCTTTCACGTAAAACGGCCACATCGTTAGAGAGTTCTGTTCCACGCTTGAAGTAAAGCTTATTTTGCTCGAGCGCAGTGGTCAGATCCTTTTGAAGTGATTCAATTTGCTTATTGGATTCTTTCAAAACCTGAACTTCTGTGTTGAGTCGCACAACCGATTCCGTTAGGCTCTTGTTTGTCGCTCGTTCTATTGATAATGCATTGGCATTTTGGACTGACTCTTCCGCTTTCGAAATAAACTTCTGTAAATCGGCGGAAGCATCAATCAATTGATTTTTGATCTTGCCCCAACCGAAGAGTCGGCTAAAAAAATTAATCTCCCTGAGGCTTTCAAAAAGTTTCCTGATATGATCAAAGGTATCCATCTCGCAAAGTTATGTCATTTCATTCCTCATGCAACGTCATAACCTGATCGCAAGGTAAATTAGTGAGCCAAGAAATTGCAGCATGGCAATAGAAAGTGCTAACTTGTGTTTTAAAACACACCAACTTACAAATTGGCCGGACTTTTGTATACACAATGTGAACTTATCTGGATTGGTTGTATTATAAAAAAAATTATAAACAAATGAAAACAATACTTGTTTTTGGATTGTCACTTGTCTTCGCTCCTTATGTTAATGCTCAGTCTGCGAATGACGAGATGCAAATGTTTCAAACCATGTTTGGATTAGCTAAGAAAGAAATCGTTTCTGAATTTGTGAAAATTGATGGGGCTAAAACCGATACGTTCTGGAAACTATATGATGAATACGAAAGCAACCGGAAACAATTGGGGCAAAAGAGATTTGTGGCCCTCAACAACTATGTAAAAAATTACACCAGACTGTCAGCTGCTGAAACGGATCAAATTATTAAGGATATCATCTTACTTTCTGACAACCAGGACAAACTTATAGCTCAGTACTATGATAAAATAAAGAAAGGAGTAAGCATTTCTTCAGCTGCGCAGTTCTATCAGATTGAATGGTACCTGCAAAGCCAGGTGCGCACCAACATCCTCGAGAGTATCCCTATGATCAACGAACTCGAGAAGAAAAGCAAGTGATTAACCCTAGTCGCATGTGTTAGGCATTCCAGCCTGTTTTGGGTAATTTTGTCTTGATAAGTATCAGGACTAAAACAAAGAATTTTTATGGTTGACACAATCTCTTCAGGCCGCGAAGCTATCGCCTTGGAAGATAAGTACGGTGCGCACAATTATCATCCATTGCCGGTAGTGCTCACCAAGGGTGAAGGCGTTTATGTGTGGGATGTAGATGGCAAGCGTTATTACGATTTTCTTTCAGCCTATAGTGCCCTCAACCAGGGGCATTGCCATCCACGGATTGTTAATGCGCTGATTAATCAAGCAAAAGAACTCACCTTAACTTCACGCGCTTTTTATAATGACAAACTGGGGTTGGCCGAAAAATTTGTTTGCGAAACATTCGGTTATGATAAGGCACTATTCATGAATAGTGGTGCCGAGGCCAATGAAACTGCTATTAAGCTCGCGCGAAAATGGGGCTATACCAAAAAGGGAATTGAAGATAACAAAGCTGTGATCGTGGCCGCGAAACAAAATTTTCACGGCCGCACTACTACCATCATTTCTGCCTCCACCGATCCTTCAGCAACAAAAAACTTCGGACCTTTTATGCCAGGGTTTGAAATTGTAGATTATGATAATGTCGCTGCTCTGGAAAAAGCACTGAGCAATAAAAATGTTTGTGCGCTCTGGATCGAACCGATCCAGGGTGAGGCCGGTGTATTTGTTCCGCATGATGGTTACTTGAAAGCGGCTGAAAAACTTTGTAAGCAACACCATGTGCTGTTGATGATGGACGAAATCCAGACCGGCATTGCACGCACTGGCAAAATGCTAGCCAGCGATCACGAAAATGTAAGACCCGATCTTTTGATTTTAGGCAAAGCACTCTCGGGTGGAGTTATGCCGATCTCGCTGGTGCTAGCCGATGATGAAATCATGCTGGTGATCAAGCCGGGCGAACACGGCTCAACCTTCGGTGGCAACCCTTTGGCTGCAGCTGTAGTAATTGAAGCTTTGCAAGTGGTGAAAGACGAAAAGCTTGCAGAAAATTCCGAGCGACTCGGAAAAATTTTCCGCGACCGGATGAATGCACTAAAACAAAAAACAAAATTGATTACGCTCGTGCGTGGTAAAGGGTTACTCAACGCTATAGTGATCAACGATACGGAAAATAGTGAAACTGCGTGGAACCTTTGCTTGAAGTTTGCTGAAAATGGATTGCTGGCAAAACCTACGCACGGTAATATTATTCGTCTTGCTCCTCCATTGGTAATTAATGAAGAACAAGTTCACGAATGCTGTGATATCATTGAGAAGAGTGTGATGACATTTAGTTTTTAAAAGAATTATAGTCTTAGCAATATGAAAACAAAACTCGTCCTCTATTTGCTTAGCGTGATGGGAAGCGTGTTTGGCCAAACAATTCCATCACCCGAAGTTCAAATCAAAACAGCATTACTGGCTTGCCCAGATGAATCAAAAGACAAGGCGATGATCTATGGCTATTCGCCCAAAGGAGATTTCATCGTGTTGCGCCCAGGAACCAATGAATTGGTTTGCCTCGCTCATGACCCGAACCAGCCAGGCCTCAATGTGTCGTGTTACCACAAAAGTCTTGACCCATTTATGGCACGTGGCAGAGAATTAAAGAAAGAAGGAAAAAAATTCCAGGAAGTTTTTGACGTTCGCGAAAAGGAAGTCAAAAGCGGCAAGCTGATCATGCCGAAAAATCCGGCAACATTAATCATCTACTCGGCTGATAAAGAAAAATATAACCCGATGACGGGAGAAGTTCAAGACGGCTATCAGCGTTCGGTGATTTATATTCCTTATGCTACAGCAGAAAGTACCGGCTTGCCCACCAAGCCCATCGCTCCAGGTATGCCATGGATTATGGATCCGGGAACACATCGTGCTCATATCATGATCGATCCTCCGAGGAAATAGTTAAATCTAAATCAGACATTTACAAACTTCATGGCACCTTCCGTATAACGGAGTCCTGCAGCAACGCCTTTGGGTGCGATGGCATCAATATCTTGTAATTCCTCTTTTGTGAATTTTACATTTACTGCGCCCTCATTTTCTTCAAGGTATTTCATCCGCTTCGTTCCCGGAATCGGAAAGATGTGTTCACCTTGGGCCATCACCCAAGCCAGGGCGAGTTGTGAAGCTGTGCAATTTTTCTTAGCTGCTAACGCTTCCAATTTATTTACTACATCTAAATTCTTTTGAAAATTTTCGCCTTGAAAACGTGGAGAAGTTCTTCTAAAATCATTGGCGTCAAAATCCTCAAACTTTTTGATTTGCCCTGTCAGAAATCCGCGACCGAGAGGAGAATACGCAACAAAGGCAATTCCTAACTCTTTGCATGTGCTCAGCAATTCATCTTCCGGTTCACGGCTCCACAGTGAAAATTCAGTCTGTAGCGCAGTGATTGGATGAATTTTATGCGCTCTACGCAATGTGGCTGGAGAAACTTCCGAGAGACCAAGTGTTCTTATTTTTCCCTGCTTCACCAATTCTGCCATCGCTCCAACAGTTTCTTCAATAGGCGTGGCCGGGTCAACGCGGTGGAGATAATACAAATCAATTACATCGACATTCAGTCTTTTCAAACTTGCCTCGCACGCTTTAAAAACATAATCCGGCTTTGCATTAAAACCGCGTACCGTGGGATCAGAAGGATCGCGTAAAATGCCAAATTTCGTAGCCAGCGTAACTTGGTTCCGTTTGCCTTTTAATGCTTTGCTGAGCAAAATTTCATTGGTAAACGGGCCATACATATCTGCCGTATCAAGAAAGGTTATTCCCAAATCGATAGCACGATGAATTACTTTTATGGATTCAGTGTCGTCAAATGACCCATAAAAATCTGACATGCCCATGCAGCCGAGGCCGAGCTGCGAAGTTTTTAATCCTTGGGACCCGAGGTTGCGAATTTGCATCGAGGTTGGTTTAGGTATGAGGGAAACAAAAAGCTTGTTATAAAGTTCAAGAAGGAATCAAATCTTAAAGCACGCCAAGTTTTCGAAGTTCCAATTTCAATTGAGATGGCGATTGAAAATGAACTCCAGCGATACCAACTGCTTGACCGCCAAGAATATTTCGAGGAACATCGTCAATGAAAATGGATTTAGCTGGATCGATCTTATACCGATCCAACAAGATTTGATAAAACTCAGGAAAAGGTTTCCTTGTTTTCTCATGACCTGATACAACAATGCCTTCAAACCAGTGAAGAAAATCAAAATTTTTCAACGCCCAGGGAAATGTTTGCTCCGACCAATTCGTGAGTGCGTAGAGTCTGAATTTTTTCGATTCTCGTATTTGACTCAAGATTTCCACGGTACCGGCAATTGATCCATTTACAGTTTCTTCCCATCGATTATACCAGGCGCGGATAGGGTTCTCATGTTCAGGAAATTTAATAAGCAATTCGCTGGTGGCTTCTTCAAAAGATCGCCCGCCATCTTGTTTCTCATTCCAATCGTTGGTGCACACATGTTGAAGAAACCATTCCATTTCAGTATCCGTCTTAAAAATCTTTCGGTAGAGATGGCGCGGGTTCCAATCAATTAACACGCCGCCCAAATCAAAAATTATTGTATTAATGGGTTGCAACGCCTAGAAGTTGAAGGAATGATTAAAGAAGGGAGAGAAAAGAGTACTTGTTCCCTTACCCGATAGAATATATTTTTTATCAACCAATTGGTAGACGATACTTTCCTTTGTGGCCGGATCGATTATCCAATATTCTTTAACACCAAATTTCTCGTAAAGGTCTTTTTTTGTTACAAGATCGTGCTTGTTATTGCTGGGTGACAGGAACTCCACTAAAATATCTGGACTGCCCTGATAAGGCTCATCATCTAAAGGCTGATTTTCATTTTTGTAGGAAATGAATGCCAGGTCAGGTTGAACAGCGTTGGAACGAGAATCAAAAAATATGTCGATGGGAGAGACAAAAAGTTCTCCTAGTTTTTTTTCAATCACAAAATCATCTACAGTTTTTAAAAAGGCTTTCAAAAGCCGTTGATGCTTATGAGATGGGGATGGCGACATATAAATTTGTCCGTTAATAAGTTCCGCTAACGTTCCCTCGGGGAGCATTTTATACACTTCCATAATAGTGCGAGGAGGGTATGGAACATCCGCAGTCATAAGCCGAAATTACAAAATTTATTTTCCAAAAGCCCATTTCAAAAACTCGGGCATAGCCTCGGCCCAGGTTTCAAGGTTATGTCTTCCATTTTCCATTTCAAAATATTGAATATCATGAAATGGTCGATAGCCCTTTCTTGTCAACTCTGCGATGAGATCGAGTGTATCATCAATGGAATCAATAATGCCATTTTTGTTGCGATCACTTTGCTCGTCAAGTTTCCCGGTTTGAAACCAAAACTTCATGCCCGTCTTCAACTTGCCATTTCTAATCTGTCGATGCATTAGTCGATCGCGATGATCTGAATAAAATAGACTGCTGCTGTCACGTTTCCTCCACCAGAAGGAGCCGCTGAAAACTCCTACTTTCTGAAAGATGTCAGGATAATTCCACGCCAAGTCTATCGCACTCAATCCGCCCATGGAACAACCAGCAATACCATGCTGCTTTGCTGATGAGTCAATCGGATATTTATAAAGCAAATATGGAATCAATTCCGTGGTGATATATTTTGCATAAGCTTTTGTCAGTTTACCGCGCTTAAGGTAGTCCTGTTGTGTGGTGACACCATATTCTTGTAAACGATCGCCTGCTTCTACTCCTGCCACGATCAAATTCTCAATTCGTTTTTCTTCAACGAGCTGCTCTACAGTAGCCTTCACGCCAAGCTTATCCATATCCTGGCCATCATTAAGTAGCAGTAGAGGAAATTTAGTTGAACTGGATGTAAAATTGGGAGGCAACAAAATTGTAACAGTCACATCGCGACCAAGCAAATTGGAATAAGCTAAGATTTTATCTTCACGATAATTTAATGAATCCTTTTCTTTCGGTATTTCTTTTGGCACTGTTGTCTTTCCGTTTTTATTTTACCAATTTAAAGTAATCAAAAATAAACATCTTCTTTCATTAGCAAATTGTCTTGTTGTTTATTGATAAAACTAATTGCATGCCGCACGAATACGAGCACCGATGGTATTCTCCGAGTCTCAGCAGGAACATTGATGTTCTTTCGTTTGGTAATCGCGGATATCCAGTTATTCTTTTCCCTACCTCGATGGGTCGCCATTATGAGAATAAGGATTTTAAATTAATTGATAGTGTGTCCTGGTTTTTAGACGAAGGGCTCGTGAAAATTTATTGCCCTGATGGAATTGACGCCTTGAGCTGGTACAATCGAGACATTCACCCGGCCGACCGTGTAAAAAATCACATTTGGTATGATCAAATGCTGCTCACCGAGTTAGTTCCTCTTGCCCAGCGCGAAACCGGTGTGGAGCGCGTAGCAACAGCGGGCTGTAGTTTTGGCGGCTATCATGCCACCAACTTTGCATTCAAACATCCGGAAGTGGTAAAATATGTTTTTAACATGGGAGCTGCTTTTGATATCAAAAGCCAAATGGATGGATACTACGACGACAATGTTTATTTCAATAATCCGATCGACTTCATTCCAGATGCAACAAGCCCGTTCTTTAAAGATATGTTTGTGGTATTAGGAACGGGCACACGAGACATGTGCTGGGATGCCAACGAAAAAATGGCTGCGATTCTGAGAGCAAAAGGAATCAATCATTGGCTAGATGTACGGCAAGGTCATCCGCACGATTGGCCATCGTGGCGCGAAATGTTTCCGCATTATCTTTCGTTGATCAAGTAATGAGGATTCTATTCATCAAAATTTTTTTCGTTTTAATTCTTTTTAGTCCTGAGGTTTTTGGTAAACCGATTCATGAGTCCCTATCCATAAAAGCCGGAAACATATTGCAATGGGTTAAAATCGATGGCGACAATGACCAACATCCGGTATTACTTTTTCTTCATGGTGGGCCAGGAGGTTCTGTAATAAGTTATGCTAATCAATTCACCAGCGAGCTTCAAAAACATTTTATTGTGGTGCAATGGGATCAACGTGAAACAGGGAAAACAAAATCGTTAAATTCATCGGCTGAACCTTTAACAATAGCACTCTTCGAGCGAGATGCTGTAGATGTAATCAACTATTTAAGAAATAAATTTAATCAGGATAAAATTTATTTGGTGGGACACTCGTGGGGAGGTTTTCTTGCCTTGGAGGTAGCATCACATCATCCTGAAATTCTTGCTGCTTGTTTCGCTGCCTCACCGATGATCCACCAGGTTGAAAGCGAAAAAATAGCACTTGATAAAATGAAAGAACTAGCTAAAGAAGTGAACAATAAAAAAGCGCTGCAAGAGTTAGAGAAGGTAAAGATTCCATTTGAAAATGGAACTCAACTTTTTTATCATCGAAAATGGCTTAATCAATTAATCAATCGGCAACAAGTTCCATTCACTAAGCCTTATGTAGAAAATTGGTCAACGGTCTGGTTATCTTTATACAACGAAGCGTGCGCGATCAATTTTGTTGAAGCAGCACCTGAAATAAAATGCCCGATCTTTTTTTTTGTAGGCCGAAAAGATTTTCAAACTAATTTCAAACTCACCGAAAGCTATTTTGAAAAGTTAAAAGCAGAAAAAAAAGAGTTATTTTGGTTCAATGATTCAGCGCATGGCCTTAACCTTACCGAATCCCAGAAGTTTCAGCAAATAATCATCTCTACGGTAGGCCAACTAAAAAATTGATTATGAAAAAGATAGGAATCCTTTTCGGTATGGAGCGGTCCTTCCCTGAGGCTTTTGTTGAGCGGGTCAACAAATTGAGTTTAAAAGATATTCATGCAGAGCCTGTAGTGGTGGATATGGTGGAACAAGGAGTTGGCGATGGTTATGCTGTGATCATCGATCGCATTTCGCAAGACGTTCCCTTTTATCGCTCCTATTTAAAAAATGCTGCGATTAGCGGCACCGCAGTGATAAACAATCCATTTTGGCAAAGTGCCGATGAGAAATTTTTCAATAACGCGCTTGCTGTAAAACTCGGAGTGCCAGTTCCAAAAACAGTAATCCTACCTTCAAATGAAAAACCAACCGACACGCAAGACAGCTCATTCACTAATTTAAAATTTCCATTAAGTTGGGAGAAAATTTTTGAACATATCGGCTGGCCTGCCTACATGAAGCCACACTCGGGTGGTGGCTGGAAAAGTGTTTATAAGCTAAATAGTGTGGACGATTTTTTTAAAGCGTTCAAAGAAACATCACAGCTGGTAATGATGTTGCAAGAGGAAATTATTTTCACGGAATATTTCCGATGTTATTGCCTCGGTCGAAAATATGTTCGTGTGATGCAATACGAGCCTCGCAATCCTCATCACTTGCGCTATGTAGTCAATGGGCCTCCTGCCGAGACAAAGCTGGTGAAAAAAGTTCATGACTATGTATTAGATATCTGCAACGCCCTTGGTTACGATTTCAATACCGTGGAGATGGCTGTGCGCGACGGAGTCCCTTACGCTATCGATTTTTGCAATCCAGCACCCGATTCCGATATTAAATCAGTGGGCCAGGAAAATTTTGAATGGGTGGTTGAGCATGCAGCCAAGGTGGCTGTAGAAAGAGCACGCGCCCAAAAACCCGGTCAAGATAATCTTACCTGGGGTACCTATGTTCGACGGTCGGTTTCTGATTTTGAAAACGCTGGCTCAAAGCCAAAAGCAGAATCAAAAGAAAAGAAAGCGAAGGCTTCAAAATCAAAGAAATAATTTTCACGCAAAGCTGCTAAGTCGCAAAGACAATTTATTGTTATCAGTAAGCTAAATGAATTAATCAAAATGAGATTTTTAAAGAATACTATTTTTAATAATTTAAAAATTCAACCTTAGCGCCTTTGCGCCTGCCTTTGCCGAAGCGGCTACGCAGGCAGGTCTTTGCGTGAAACGAATGAATATGGAAAAATTTACCCTGGGAGTTGAAGAGGAGTACATGGTGATTGATCCCGTTACCAGGGAATTAAAATCGCATGATCAAAAAATTGTAGAAATCGCATCAAAAGCTTTAAAAGACCACGTGAAAGCAGAGATGCACCAGGCGGTTGTAGAGGTGGGCACCAGTATTTGTAAAAATGTTGAAGAAGCAAGGCATGATATTTACATGCTGCGCAAGTTTGTATCGGATGTTGCTGGCAGTTTAAATTTAAAAATTGGAGCCGCCGGAACTCATCCGTTTTCCCATTGGAGCACGCAGTTGATAACTCCGAACCCGCGCTACGACGAAATCATAAATGAAATGCAGGAAGCTGCACGCTCCAATTTAATATTTGGGTTGCATGTGCATGTCGGCATCAGCGACAAGAACATGGCAATTCACATTATGAACACCGTCCGTTATTTCTTGCCGCACGTCTATGCACTCTCCACCAATTCACCTTTTTGGGAAGGGCGTAACACCGGTTTCAAATCTTTTCGCACGAAAGTGTTCGATAAATTTCCGCGCACCGGTTTGCCTGATTACTTCAACGATTGGGATGATTATAAAAACTTTGTCAACCTGTTGATCAAAACAAGCTGTATTGACGACGCAAAAAAAATCTGGTGGGACGTTCGCGTTCACCCCATCTTTGATACCATAGAGTTCAGAATTTGTGACGTGCCTTTGCTGGTTGAAGAAACGATTGCCATCGCCGCGCTCTTCCAGGCGTTGGTGGTCAAGTTATACAAGCTTCGTCTTCAGAATATGAGCTTCATCATGTACACGCGTGCACTGATCAACGAAAACAAATGGCGCGCCTCGCGCTATGGGTTGGATGGAAAACTTATTGACTTGGGGAAGCAGGAACAAGTGGAGACACGTGCGCTCATCTTGGAACTCCTCGCTTTTGTTGATGATGTAGTGGATGAGTTGGGAAGTCGCAAAGCGATTAATGACATTCACAAAATTTTGGCAAACGGAACGGGCGCAGATCGTCAGTTAAAAATTTTCGAACAAACTAAAGATTTGAACGCCGTTGTAGATTATATCACCAGCCAAACTTTAGTTGGAATTTAAGTCGAATAAAAAATTACCTGATGGGATATCGTTTGAACAGTTTCGATTCATCAAACAATTTTCTGTAGGTAGCATGACGTTTCACTATGGGTGCATCGATCTGTTCGCATACCTTAATCATCTTACTATTAAAATCGCCAATCCAGTTCATTTCATATTCCTTGTACCGTGTGTACTTTTCCTGGTGTAAGATTCTAAACGCATCAATGATTGCTCCATCAACACCTTTGCCTTGGTGAGCGGGTACTACTCCAAACAACAGGCCGAAAGCTTTTTGACTTGTCTTTCGCCACGAATGCCACAAAAATTTTAACTTACTGAGTAAATTCCATTTGCCATTGAGGTGTTTGAATACCTGATTTACTTCTGGCAATGAAAGAAAGAAAGCGATCGGTTCATTTCCATAATATCCAAACCAAACCAGTTTTTCGTCCATGATCGGTTTCATCTGCTTCACGATCAGTTTCGCTTGCGCTTCAGTCAGCTCGGGGATTTCACCGCGATTAGCCCAAGCTTTATTATAAACCTTGCGGATTAGATCAGCGAGTGTATTCCAATCTTTTTTTCTTACATAGTCAAATCGATAAGCCGGATTTTTGGCAACCAGTTTTGCCTTTTCATAAAGCTTTTCATTTATTGGGCCATCCACTTTGCGTCCAAAAGTGAGTTGATAGAAATAAACCTGGAAGCCATACGCTTCAAAAAAGTTTTTATAAAAAGGAGGATTATAGTTGCATTGATAGTTGGGTTCCAGCTCGTAGCCCTCTATAAGCAAACCCCACCATCGGTCGCGGCTACCAAAATTGACAGGGCCATCCATTGCTTCCATTCCCTTCGACTGCAACCATTGCTTACATTGATCGAACAAGAAAAAAGCTGCCGCTTGATCATTGATACATTCAAAAAGTCCGAGACCACCGGTAGGTTGATCATTTCCTTTCATGGAAATTTTCTTATCGTGAAAGGCCGCTACACGCCCGATTGTTTCTCCGTCATCATTTTGCAAAATCCATCGTATACATTCGCCTGTGCGAAAGGATTTATTTTTTTTGGGATCAAATACTCCCTCAATATCCTTATCTAGTGGCCTGATCCAGTGGGGGAAATCTTTGTATAATTTCAGCGGCAAGGATAAAAATTCCTGGCGATCGCCCTTACTTACCACTTCTCTGATTTTCATTACCCAACAGGTTTTATTCCGCTACTACAGGGGCACGGTTTGGTAAGTTGATAATAAATGAAGTGCCTACTCCCAACTTGCTTGTCACTTGCACCTCGCCTCTTAATTTATCGGTTGCATTTTTTACGATGTACAAACCCAGGCCTGAACCATCAGATTGTTCGCTCGCCCGATAAAACATATTAAAGATCTTTTCCAAATTGTGAAACTCAATGCCAATACCATTGTCCTTGAAAGTGATAATCGCCTGATTTGCATCAATCACAATTGTCACACTGATTTCCGGATTAGCCTTGTTGAAATCGCGGTATTTAATTGCATTGGATACCAAATTTCTGAAAATTTCGGCAATGCGCCATCGGTCGCAAAAAAACACGCCGCCGTTCACAACGATAGAACGTTTGATCTGCTCTGCTCCTTTTAAATAGCTTAAATCAACAAAGGTTTGGTCAATCAATTCATGAAAATCGATGGGTTCTATGATGACATCCAGTTTTAAGTTTTTAGAATGGCTTAGCACATCGGTAATAAAATGATCCAACTGGTTTACCTTCTTTTCAATTACGCCAAAATAATCTTTAAGGTTGTCATCGTTGCCGGGTAGCCTGGCCAGGTTTATCAGCCCCAAAACCGAAGACAACGGTGCGCGCAAATCATGAGAAACTTTATAAACAAAATTGTCAAGCTCAGTATTACGCACTTTCAATTCTTCCTCCACTTTTTTCTGTTCTGTGATATCCACATACACGCCAAAGATGCCGATGGTCTTGTCTTCAAAATGTACGGGGAGGCCATAAATAATTACCGACAGCAGGACACCATCTTTGCGTTTGCGCTTTGTTTCTATACGCACCACTTGTTGTGTTGAAATCAATGTATTCAAATCATTTCCTTCAGACTCCAGTGAATCCGGCACGATGGTTTGATTTAACTCCTGGCCTTTCAGTTCTTCGAATGTATAACCAAACATTTTTTCAAAACCTGGATTCACCTGTGCCACATGGCCTTCGCTGTTGAGCATCACAATCGCCATGGGCGAAACGTGAAAGAGTTGTGAAAAAAGTGTTTCTGATTTTTTTATAGCAAGTCGGCTTTCCTTTTGCTCGGTAATGTCTTTAACAATAATTTGAACCGCAGGTTTATTGTGGTATATAAATGGATACGACGAAGCCTCCACATCAATAACTTTTCCGTCAAGCCGAACATATTTTTGTTCCATGGCGGGCGCCATTTCTCCATGCTGAACTCGCAACAATCGATCGCTAACAGTATCATGATAATCAGGATGTACAAAATCCATGAAGTCGCGGCCAATCATATCGTCAGGTTTTTCAGCAGCCATCATGAGAGCGCCCGAAATATTCAGGAACATGAGCTTGCCATCCAAAAGAATAGCAATGCCCAATGGCAAATGCTCCACCAACTCACGGTAACGTTGCTCATTTTCACTAATGTCCTCTGGTAATTTTTGTGGAATGACATCCATCCCCTTAACGGTTTCAGAAGTAATGCGCGACTTTGTGGTCTCTTTCTTATCCATGCTTAGAAAATGCAAAACAGCAATATAGGAGTTTACCTAATCCGAAGTTATGCGGATATCAAAATAATATTACCCCAAAAGCACTCTCAAATAGATTGTATTTTCTTTTTGGCTAATGTTGATGAAATTTGCATAAATGTCTTTAAATGAAAATCGTTAAGATTATCCTCGTAACCTTAGCAGGAATAATTCTCCTGTTTCTTAGCCTTGGATTGCTTTTTCCCTCTTACGAATATCAATCATCCATTGTAGTGAATGCAAGCCCAGAGAAATGCTGGACGGTTTATCACAATACAAAAAAAATGGGCAGCTGGTTGGAAGGCTTCGAATCGCTTACCTTGAAAAGTGGCGAACTACTAGCAACCGGGTCAACTTACGAGATTGTTGTAACCGATGATGGTCACCGAATGGTGATGAATGAAAAAATTATTGAAGTGAGTGCACCAACAAAAATCTCTTACGAGCTCAATAATGACGTGCTGAAATCAGAATTTTCGTTTTCGTTTGAAGGAACGACATCTACTACCATTACCAGCAGGTACAAAATCAAGGGCAACAACATTCTATGGAAATCGATTCTGTTCCTTTCCAAATCATATATAACCAGCGAAGGACAAAAGCAACTGGAGGGATTGAAGAAAGTGATTGAGTCGTGAAAACAATTTCCAATTATTTTTGGCTTCTCCTCTCACTACTTCTTGCTATTCACGGCGCAACTGTAATTCTCGATGAGTGGCAGCGTAAATCCATTCACGATGGAGAGACCGTTGAGGTGAAGATTGATAAACTGAACTGTGCGAGTGGAATTATGATATTTCACTTTGGGCTATCAATATTTGAAAAGGAAATTGACACGAGAACATGTGCGTTGTTTAATAACGGTCAAAAAATTAGACTTAAACATAGCAGTCAATATCCCGACAGGTTTTTGTTTATCAACGAGCGCAGCCCAAACCGGTTTATTTTAGGTGGACTTGAAATCTTGCTTGGCCTGATTGGATTCCTGACCAACTGGCCGATGAGAAGAGCTAAACAAATCGTCTATAAAAATTTCCCTCACCTTTCTGATAATTAATTTTTTTAATCTGGAATAAAGTAAGGCTTGGTATTTTATTCGATAACTGCCTAACTTCAAACTTCAATTCAAGATTATGTACTACCACAGACTTGGAAAAATTCCTCCGAAACGTCACACCCAATTTCGTCAGCCCGATGGAAGTTTGTACAAAGAGGAATTGGTAAGCTCTGAAGGATTTTCTGGAATCTATTCCAACCTGTATCATATTCATCCGCCTACGCGAATTAAAGAAGTAAAGGCAGCTGAGAAATTTGAAACGAAACGGATTGCCGATTACAAACTTCTTCAAACTCATCTGAACACTTCCAAAGTTGGCGAAACAGGAAATGACTATTTGAGTGCGCGAAAAGTTTTGCTGATGAACAACGATTGCTCATTGGCCATTTGTTCTCCTAAAAAAAGAACAATGGATTACTTTTATAAAAATGC
>Ga0302321_100000146_pt1 | contig 62775 bp, 33 predicted proteins | sample Fen_T0_1_FD_202505 | JGI IMG/M metagenome (GOLD analysis project Ga0302321, IMG submission 202505) | Peat permafrost microbial communities from Stordalen Mire near Abisko, Sweden - Fen_T0_1 | ecosystem: Environmental > Terrestrial > Soil > Wetlands > Permafrost | place: Sweden: Abisko... | reverse complement strand
CGTCGGCTTCCTTCAGATTCCACCTCGCGGTGGACACCCTTGCCTTAAGCTAATGGTTGGCAACTGATAGCCCCCATAACGGACTTCAACCGTCAAATATACTCGCCATGCTCGGCGCACAAAAAAGTGCGTTACCCGAAAGCAACGCACTTCATGCAAAATTAAACGATTTTTCACTATCAAAATCACTCCTGTCACTCTACTTCCCATTCAAAAATACCGGCAGTATTTTTTTCGGCAAGTTTAACCTCTAGCTTTATTGCTTTTGTGGTAACGGGTTTAAAAATAACTTCGTTCCCGATCCCTTTTTCTACTCCATATGCGTTTGTATTTTCTACAGGCAGCCATTGTCCATTTTTGTCTTTGTAAAAAACTTTCCACGATTGTGGTACGCGGCAGCCACCCCAGGGTGCATCGTCGAACCAGTAAACTGTCGAACGACTCACCGTTTTCTCGGCAGCAAAGTCGTACGAAATCCATTCGGTTGTTCCTTCTTTTGGCCACCAATGATAATAAGGCAAAGTGCGGTCGTTTTCATCTTTCGGAAGAAGTCCATCATTGATGGCTGATATAGATTTCACATTATGCGACGCATTCACCTTACTTTCGGAAGCAACGGTTGGAGGCATAGCAGGGCGAGTGGCACTCAGGTCGACTGGCAACCAAACGGCCATATCGCCACTTCCACGGTGTGCCCATGCGTAGTAAGGAATCATATTCAGTTTCACTTCTTTCGTCACTAGTTTGCCCAGTGCATCGTAACTCAACGATTGCGCATCGGTTTGGATAGTATTGATTCCGTAAAGCAAATCTTTTTTACTTTCTACTTTGAATACCGGTTTCTTGTTCAGGATAATACTGAAAATATTGAAATCATTATCCGGCCATTCGGCACAATACACAATTGGACCGCGTTCTACGGCAATTTTTCCACGGTCGGCTTCTACTGCCGGATTAGCTTTTACAGTTCTCGCTTCCATATCAAAATGCACTTCTACCTTGTCGCCTTTTTTCCATGCACGATTAATGCTGAAATAACCTTTTTCAATAGTACTTGCCACCACTTTTCCGTTTACTTTTACGGTATAGCCCAATGTTTTTTTATCGGTATAGCTGTAAAGATTTCCCGGAACTACATTGCCTTGCACCCAACCCGGAACGCGGATTTTGATGGTAAAATCTTGTTTGCCTTTTGGTGAAACTTCCAGGTTCACATCGCCTGTCCATGGATAGTTGGTACTTTGTTTCAATTCTACGGCTTTGCCATTCACTTTCAGGTCGGAATGGTTAGACATAAAGAGGTTTACATAAACATCACTGCTATGCACTGCATAGACATAACCCGGTACTGAAGGAATAAATCGGCAAATATTTGATGGACAGCAAGCGCAACCAAACCATGGTTGACGTTGATGTTGACCAATGGATTCTAATGGATTTGGATAAAAGAAACCACCACCATCTAGGGATACCCCAGAGATAAGTCCATTGTAAAGTGAGCGTTCCAACACATCAAAATACTTCGCATCGCCGTGTAATAAAAACAAGCGATAATTCATATATACGTTAGCAATTGCTGCACATGTTTCGCAATAAGCTGACATGTTTGGCAATTCATAGTTTTTTCCAAATGCTTCACCATTTCCTGTAGCACCAATACCACCCGTGATATAAAGCTTTTTATTGACGATATTGTTCCAAATACGATCGACAGCATGAATGTAGGCAGTATCACCCGTAAGAGCTGCCACATCGGCCATGCCGGTGTACATGTATGTAGCGCGAACTGCGTGTCCTACTGCTTCATCTTGTTCCAATACCGGTTTGTGCGACTGGCTATATTCTTCTTTGCGTTCGGTACGCCCGCGTTTGTCCAATAATAATTTAGCAAAATTCAGGTATTTAATATCTCCTGTCAAAACATACAATTTAGAGAGCGCCATTTCTGCAATTTGATGACCGGGAACCACCATTATTTGCCCAGGTTTATCACCAACTTCACGTACTGCACAGTCGGCATATTTGATAGCGATATCTAAAAAATTACGTTTACCCGTGGACTGATAATGAGCAATTGCTCCTTCAACCATGTGTCCAAGATTGTATAACTCGTGGCTCAGATCTTCTTCCTTTTCCCAACGTTTAGTTCCTGCCCATTCGTGCGTATGTTTGGGATTCATGGTACGGAAAGTATATAAATAGCCATCAGGTTCTTGCGCCGCTGCTACAAGAACTAACACACTATCAATGTAACGGTCTAACTTTTTATTAGGAAATGTCTGCATCGAATAGCTTGCACCTTCAATGGTTTTGTACACATCGGTATCATCGAATGTAAATCCTTCCACTTTATTTTTTTCACTTGGGTGAGCAGCCATCACAAAGTTTTTGTAGCGACCTGTTTCTTCACATTTACTAAAAGCGAGTGGAATAGTTACTTCGCGACTGGCCTTAAGTCGTTGACCCCAAAATGCATCGGTGACTTTTACTGATGTGAAAGGCACTGGTGTTATTGGGTATCCACCACTTTTTTTCACTTGTGCTTGCAAACACAGACTTAGACCAATAAGTCCTGTTATTAATAATTTTCGCATGGTATTTTGTATGATAATTTAAATCTAAAATTTTTATTGTTTCACGTTTTTCTTGAAGTTATTATAAACTTCAAAAGTACTTATTATTTTATAAATAGTCAGCTATTTTAGAGGTCTCGTATTCTTCATTAATTTCAGCACCTCACTTGTTGTCATTGCTCTATCATATAACTGCGCAGCAGCAATGTATCCGCTAAAGTTTTCGCTAGGTTCGCCCGAAGCACCAATCAGAATATCCCCCTTTTCTACGAAAAGAGACAGCGGCGATTGCGTATTCAATTTGCCATCTACATATATATTTTCTAATGCACCGTCGAACGCAACAACAATATGATGCCACTGTCCTTTAGCAGGAACTTCTTTATAGGCGACGTCCACTGCACCATCGCCATGAGCCACAGCACCATAATTTCCGGTTCCGTACATCAAAGCTGCGTAAGAAGATTGCAACATATTTTCGCGTGAGTTCCATGCCAGTAAGCATTCACCCATTTCGACCGTCGGATTGTACACCCAAACCGAAGCAGTAAACGACGAATTCCAATCGAGACTGGCAGGAGCTTTTTTCGATAACTTCAGATAGCTATTTCCATCGAGTACAACTGCCTTTACGCCAGCGATTGTTGCTACAACAATTTCCCCATTTGCGTCAAAGCATCCTCCCAGTGTTCCTTTATTAGGAATCTTAGTAATCACCGAACCTACTTTTTGCTCCGCCACTTTAAAATCGACCAATAAGCTTTTAGAACTTTGCATTCCGGGTTCTTCTGCAGAAGCATCATTCTGAAAAGTGGGTACTTCGAATAGATCAGCATACACTTTCATATTCCAAACAGCCGGAATCACACCCGATTTTTCTGTACCGCTGACAGTCAATCGAACGTAACGAGCTGACAACTTATTATCATCAATCATCGGGCTTCCACAACGGCGATTAGTTGTTTTATCGCTGAATAATGTCCAATGGATGCTATCGGTAGAAACCTCAAGTTTATATTGATAATAATAAGACGGATATTCAAACTGTGTCGTTACACGTTGCACTTGTTGCACTTTGCCCAAATCCACAACCAATGATTGCGGCACATCACTGCTTGCTGCTTTCCAGACTGTTCCATTGTTATCGTCTACAGCATTTTCGGGCAGATAACTATAATCATAACCCGTGTGGCTGTATGCTGTTGGATTGGAAACGAGATGGTAATATGAACTTGCACTCACTTTAGCTTTATATGCTAAGTTGGTTGTTGTGATTTGATTCTTTCCTAACAAACCGACCCCTTCATGAGTTGGAACCACCTTTTCTATCGTTGCACTATCTGAGAAAATTAGTTTGTCTACGCATACCTGACGAAATTCGCCATTCGTGCTGTGTGGATTATCGTGTCGGTGGTAAACAATATAGTAATCGTTTCCCTCTTTAAGAACAGAATGATGACCGGGACCATCAACCGTACCGTCATTGTTTGTAACCAGAATCGGACTATTCTTTCCGGGTGTAAAAGGTCCCTCAGGATAATCGCTTACCGAATAATGAACCGCATATGAACTCAACCTGCAATCGCCGGAAGAATACATCAAAAAATACTTCCCGTTTCGTTTGATTGGATAGGCAGCTTCAAATGCTTTTGGAATCTGAGCAATAGGAATAAAACCGGTTTTTAAAATACTGTGCATATCTTTCGGATCAATCTTTACAAATCCCATTCCACCAAAAGAAGCGCACCAGGTGCCAAAATATGAATATACCGAACCATCATCGTCAACTAGAAATTGAGCATCCAAAGCCGGAAAGTCTTTTTTTGAAGTGCCTGCAGGAATTACTGCTTTCCCATCATTTATAGGGACAAAAGGTCCCATGGGTGAATCGGAAACATAGCCATAGATATTGCAACCCATTTCACAGTTACCCATGTAATAGTAATATTTACCATTAGAACCCTGAAACACATCCGGTGCCCAACAGTTATTCAGTCCCTCGGGCAAAGCCAGTTTTAGTTGATAATCGTACCAGTTCACAAAATCCTTACTTATCCACACCTGTGGTTTACCCGATGCGAGTTTCACTCCATCGGTAGTGGCATAGATATAATAAGTATCACCAAACTTCTTCACCGTTGGATCGGCAAAATAACCGGGGAGAAGAGGGTTGCCGATAACGCGTATCTTCGGTTGCGCTTTGACATTATTGGCGAGAAAAAAAAGGGAAAGAAAACAAATCAGCGAGTTACCTATTTTCATATGTGATTTTAAAATCAGAATACGTTAAGTGAATTAAAAGCATCTAACAGGTAGTAATCCGTTAGATGCTTTATTAAAATATAAATGTAAAAATAAAATTAATTTGTGTATCCGGGATTTTGAACCAGTTTAGGGTTAGCATCCATAAAATCTTTAGGAATTGGGAATAACTTCATGTTGTTATCTTTTTTTGTTTTACAAAACCATGATTTTTTAGTGTAAACATCAAAACGTATTAAATCTTGTTTTCGGTGATGTTCACCAATAAATTCCCAACCCAATTCATCCAAAAAGCCGCCGTATTTAATATCAGCTCCTCCTTCGAATGCGGTGATTGTACCATTAGAATATGCTCCATATTTGTAAACGCTACCACCCAATAATTTAGCACCTGTTACTGTGGCTTTATCAGGATTTGATTTAAAATCACGTTGACGAATTGAAGTTACAATAGTTGCAGCTTCGTCCGCTTTTCCAAGGCGAAGCAGACACTCAGCCTTAATCATCAAAGCATCAGTATAACGGAAAAATGGCACATCGTTTCCGGAAGCAGCATCTTCACCGGGTTTAATTTCATATTTCACCATTCTGTAACCTTCGTTGTATTCGCAACCATTTACATCACTCATATAATTGATATAATTTAGCTGTTTTCCTTTATCCGGATCCGTATTCAAAATATGAGGACTACCATCTGCATTATATTGTAAACCTCCTAAGAAGCATTCTTTGAGTCGCGAATCGCTTGCATCATAAGTGTCAATAAATTGTGGAATCGCTCCTACTCCACCCCAAGGTTGCCCATTCAGTTTAAATGTGGTCTGACTTGCAGCGTAAAGCGTTTTCCATGGATAATATGAACCTCCGGCATATTTTGCGTCAAACGGGATAGAAAAAATTTCTTCTACAGAACCTTCATTATCAAACATAAATGGATCTTTATAGCTCGAAGCCAGAGAAAATTTACCACTATTAATCACATCCTCAACTTGCGCCTGAGCTTCAGCCCACTTAGGAGTTCCGAAATAGACTTCGTTGTTCAGATATAATTTAGCTAAAGTCATTTTAGCTGACCACTTGGTAAAACGTCCATAGGTAGCAGGAATGTTGTCAGTGCTTAATGAATCCATTGTTGATTTCAACTCCGATTCAATAAAATCAAATGCTTCCTTAGGTGTGCTCTGAGTTGGCAGATAACCAATCGGATAGTTATACTTCGTCAGAATCGGGATATTTCTAAAATTATCGAACAATAAATAATAGTAAAGTGCGCGCAAAGCCCGAAGTTCACAGAATGTTTTAGTTTTGTTAGGAACTTTATCTACAGAATCAATTCTCTCAATCTGATACATAGCCCGATTGATATTGGTAATACCTGCGTAACAGTTATTCCACAAACCCCAGGCATGACTTACTGTTCCCGGCGTCCAAGTGTGTTGGTGCATGGCCACGTAATAGTCGCCCCAACCAATACCAATGCGGTTTGGAACTACAAAACAGTCCGAAGATTCTTCGTACATATCAGCAAGACCATCCCATCCCCAATAAACATCGCGAAGTTTTGAGTAGGCAGGCGCCATAATATTAGCAACATCTTTTGATGTAAACTTTGTTTTTTCTGCAAGTACATCACTATAAACGGTCTCGTCCAGGTTTGTACATGAGAACAAGCTGCTTGCAAGCAAAAAGGCAAGCAGTAGATTGATATATATTTTTGACTTATTCATGTTGTAATAGATTTAAAAAGTTACGTTTAATCCAAAAGTAAATGTTCTGGTTGATGGAAACTTATCGCGAGAGTCGTTACCGGGAGTCAACATTCCACTGTCTGCAATTTCCGGATCAAGACCTTTGTATTTGGTGAAGCAAACCAGATTTTGAGCAGAAGCATACACTCTTAATGATTTTAGAAAGTTTATTTTCTTTACATTCATTGTATAGCCTAGAGTGACATTGTCTATTTTTACATAATCACCGTTTTCAATATAATAACTCACAAATGTTTGTGGATAATTCAGAACGGCCTGACCATACACTTTATCGAATGCCGAACGCAGCATATTGTAGTTGATATTCGGATTTTCGTAGAACATGCGTTGGTAGTTGAGAATCTGGAATCCAAATGCACCACTCATAACCATACTCAGATCCACATTTTTATATCTTATTGTATTTGTCCAACCGGCATTCAGTTTAGGAGTTCCATTACCAAGATATTGTTTATTTTCATCACCATACATGTCCAGTGTCAGAACTTTACGTTCACCCTTGGATGTTTCGATAATCCATCTTCCTTCGGGTTTAGCAGTTGTGCCATCGGTTCCAAATGCATCTCCTTTATGAGTTACTCCTACCGATTTTAATCCCCAGAAGTTACCAATTGATTGTCCAACTTCCAGTTTATGAGTACTAAATGAAATCGGATCACCGGTGTTTCCCTGATAAATATAATTTTTATCTATTTTATAGAAATCATTAGACAGACTTTCAAGTTTGTTTTCGTTGTGCGATAAAGTAACAGTACTGGTCCATTCAACATTTTTTGTTTTGACAGGGACAAAGGTTAAAGCCAATTCAACACCTTTGTTGCTCATTTCACCTACGTTGGCCAAAATAGTTGGATACATATATGGAGGAACCGGCACATTGTAATTCCACAACATGTCCTTTGTTTTCTTGCTGTACACGTCAACCGAACCACTGATTCTGTTTTTCAATAATCCAAAATCAAGACCCATATTCAATTCTCTTGAAGTTTCCCAACGTAAATCAGGGTTAGGATTACCACCGGGAATGATACCCTTTACCCATGAACCATTATTATAGAAATATCCGTTTTGATCATAAAGTAATAGAGTTTGAGAGGCATACGAATCTGAAGGAATAACTCCGGTAACACCGTAACCGGTTCTTAATTTTAAATTATCCACAAAAGTTACGGATTTCATAAATTCTTCGTTGCTGATAGTCCAACCAACAGAAACAGATGGGAATGAACCCCATTTATAATTTTTACCAAATTTTGAAGAACCTTCACGTCGAATACTGGCTAATAAGTTGTAACGATTATCGTAACCATAGCTAATACGACCAAATCCACCAATCAGAGTATTTGAGTTTTTTCCACTACCCATACCAGCTTTACCGTTTTGAAGCGCATAACCGGCACCAATATTATTGTATGTATAACTATCAGAAGGGAAATTGTAGTTTGATGCATATAGGCTCTCCGATTCATTATATTCGTAGCTGTACCCCACCATTGCCGAGAAGTTATGTTTATCAATCGTTTTGGAATACTTAGCAGTTAAATCCATATTATTTGATAAGCCGGAAGAAGATCCCTTTGAGGCCACACCATTTTTACCACCGTTCGTCGTTGAATAGTTTTGTTGTGTTTCGTAATAATCGTTAATTGAGCTATTTGATCTGTTAGAGAACATTGCATTAGCCTCAAAGTCTTTAAACGGACGAATAGTCAGCGTAGAGCTAAGACGCGTATAATCGCTTTTATTTAATCCATCGGTTTCAGCAATCATTGCTACTGGATTGTAATACTGGAAACGAGATGATTCTACCCACGCACCTGTCGATGTTTTTATTGGTGACGTTGGATTTCTGATTAATGCTTGTCTGTAAACATTCGGATTAAATGATGAATTTCCACCTACTACATTACTTTTTTCCTGACCTTTTACAATATTGAAATTAATTTTTACTTTGTCATTTAAAAAATATTGGTTTATATCGAAAGAGGCTTTCAACTGTTTGTTATTTGTTGTAATAAATGCCCCGTTTTTGTCTACGTAAGAAATATTTGCTGAATAATTTGAGTTATCTTGTCCACCTTTTAAACTAACACTGTGATTCTGAGAGAACACTGTGTGAGTAATTTCTGATAACCAGTCGGTTGACTCACCCTCATCACTAAATGGAAGTTTGGTACCTGCTTTGAGTAAGGTTCTAATATCGTCACCATTCAGAAAATCAGCTTTTTTACCAAAACTGGAAGCTGCAACATAGGCCGAATATGTTACCTCCGGTTTCATATTTCGTTTACCAGCTTTAGTTGTTATGATAATAACACCTTTTGAACCACGTGTACCATAGATTGCCGCAGCCGATCCATCTTTTAATACGTCGATAGATTCTATATCCTCTGGAGCTACAGAACTCATGTTTCCGGGAATTCCATTAATCAAAACCAATGGACTTGCTGTACTCATCAATGAATTAACACCGCGGAGTTTGATTGTTGCCTGACTTGAAGGATCACCTGAACCATTTGTGATAGTAAGACCTGCAATTTTACCTTTAACCAAGTCGGCGGCATCGCGAATAAACCCTTTGGTGAAATTTTCTGATTTTACACTGCTAATGGCACTTGTTACATCTCCTTTGCGTTGTGTTCCGTAACCAATTACAACTACTTCATCTACTAGTTTGGAATCTTCGTGAAGAGTTACTTTTATTGTAGTGTTATCACCAACAACAATTTCCTGTGTTTTGCTTCCAATATAAGAAAAAACCAGTACAGACTTTGGTCCCTTTACCTTCAGGGTATAGCTACCATCGGTACTACTAATTGTTCCATTGCTGGTGCCTTTTTCCAGAACACTAACGCCAATAAGACCTTCGCCTTTTTCATCTATCACTCGTCCTTTGATTGTTGCAGCATCTTGCTGTACAGCTTGGGACATTGTTTCAGCATTGTTACCCGGAGCAGCAGTCAACTGCCCAATACTCATACCGGTTGTCAGTAAAGTACATGCTGCGAGCTTTAATAAACCTTTGCTAAAGAAGCAATTTGTTTTTCGATTTACATTCATGTTGTTTTAAATTTAAGATTGTGTTATTTTATTGTAACTTTAATTTATTTTTTATTTCATTGGCAAATTAATGCATTATCTTTCTTAGAGGATAGTACAATAATCCATTTTGATGGTAATATCGTCTATTCTCAATCTTTTAAGTTAGAATTTAGTTTTTCGACCTGTTATTTAGCTTTTCTTTTGTTGGGAAAGTTTCATAGCAAACCCACCCCCCTGAGCTAAATGAATATTCAACACCGAATCGCGGGTCACATATTTTATTTCGTGTTCGTAATCCTGTGCCTGTTTGTTTGCATTCACCCCATCACGCATAAGCTCCATCTTGTATGTTGTGTCATCTTTCAGAAAGTTGAAGTTGATCAGAATATATCGTTCATCCCAGTTGGTAAGTGCCCCCACTTGCCAGTTATTGCCATTTCGGCGAGCCGATACAATAAATTTACCTATCTCACCTTGCAAGATCTTTGTTTCATCAGTTTTCAAAACCAGCGAAGCAATAAAGTCGGTGCACTCTTTTTCTTTCCGATAACTTGCAGGATTGTCGGCAAGCATTGTAAGTGGCGAATCGAACACGATATAGGTAGCCAATTGATGACAGCGTGTTCCCTGACTCATTGGATTAGAATATATGTCTTTGAAATCGACCTTTGAGGCATTTCGCATTGCACCAGGTGTATAATCTACCGGTCCGGCTGCCAAACGGATAAATGGGAAGGTAACATCATAAAGTGGCATGTCTCTTTCGATGGTACTCCACTTCATCTCTTCCATGCCGAACACACTTTCGAAATTGATGATGTTCGGGTACGTACGGTTCAGTCCTGTGGGTGTATAAAAGCCATGTAAGTCCAATGTTAATTTGTATTTTGCAGTCATTTCGGCGATCCGATACGTCATTTCCACCGCTTTTTGGTCATTGCGATCCAAAAAATCTACTTTGAAACCTTTAATTCCCAATTGCGAATAAAACTTACAAGCCTCTTCCAACTGTGCATCGAGCACATTAAACACCGTCCACAGAATAATATCTACTTTTTTGTTTCTGGCATAAGTCACCAATTCAGGCAGATTTAGTTCCGGAATAGCCTGCATCATATTACCCGAACCGGGTTTGTACCAACCTTCGTCCAACACGATATACTCAATTTCATTCTCAGCAGCAAAGTCAATATAATGCTTGTAAGTATTCATATTAATTCCAGCTGTGAAATCAACGCCCGAAATGCCCCAGTCGTTCCACCAGTCCCAAGCCACTTTGCCACCTTTCACCCACGAATAATCGCCAATTCTATTGGGAGTAGCCAATGCATACACCAGATTATTTACTGGCATATCAGTATCCTTCTCACTCACAGCCAGTATCCGCCACGGAAATGCTCGGGTTCCATTTACTTTTGCAATGCTTTTGCCACGCCCGGTAACATATTCTTGCTTTCTCCATGCATTTTGGTCGGTGGCTGATGGCAATTTAGCAAAAACTCCTTTCAGGCTTTTCCCTACACCTTGCGATTGAACGAACATGCCCGGATATGATTCCAAATCCGATTCCAGAATAGTCAATTTCAAACCCTTTCCATAATCAATTGTAGCCGGCAAAAACGCAGGCGTTGTGCTGGTCATTGAAAGAGGTTTCACATCGTAAGTATTCTGAAAGGCCATAGCAAAAGGGTCATTTTTTCCGTTACAATAAGAAAGATAACACCTATAATCTTTATCGAAATTAAATTCAGCTATCTCATTTCGTATCTCGATACCCGTTTTGAAAGTTGTATACATCCTGTAAGCCACTCCTTCGTTGTAAGACCGGAACACTACACCATAATTTCCTTTCAACTTAATATTTACTTCATTATACGATGTACTAAAAGAATCAAAGCGATAGTTTGGAGATACAATATTTTCGTTGACGGCTCTCATTTTTGTTTGTTGCAATTTTGCCATTTTACCCAGTAACTCACCATTTGCCAATTCAAGACCGACATGCGCATTCCGTATCAGATTTGTTTTGCCTGATTGCAACGAATAATTTAATGTATCGCCAAGATGTATTGATAATTCCAACTTACCGTTGGGCGACTGCATTTTAACTTCTCTGTCAGTCGCTCCAGCGTAATTTGTAATTGATACAAGCGACAGATTTAGAAGAATGACCAGAATGTTTTTTTTCATCGTTTTTCTGAGTGATTAAAATTCAAAGTTTAACTCATACGTTTTATTACCTGTCATTCCACTATTATGCATTTCAAAATCGGATATCCATGCATATTTTTTAGTTCCATCAATGGCTTCAGCCTCCACCAAAAACACTTGTCTTCTATCGTTTAGCTCCGTAGTACTTTTGAAGAATAAGCTTTTTAAATCTGATAATTCATATTGTCCACTAGTGGTTTTAAAACTACAATAAGACACTTTGCTAATGCTGTTACGCCATGTATTATAAGAGAATGTTGCAGGATAGAATGACACTTTCGTATCAATCTCATTTCCATTTTTGGTTGATTTTACAACCATTTTAGTTGCAAAATCGTCGAACATCAGTTGGTCAATCAGGTTGGGTTGCTTTATATTTCCTGTTTTATTAATGATTTTAATGGCATAATCACTCCAGCTACTTTCCTCATCGGGCGTGTAACAATAGTCGTTCATCAAACAATGAGGTGGGTTGTAACTTTCGCCATTTATTGGGTTGTCTTCGGCTTTAACTACATCTGCATAAAGGTCAATCAATCCACGAAAATGCCCAAGTTCATGTGTGATTGCTCTGTAAGTATACATACCAAAATGGTCGTTGTATTTATTCTTCATCCCCTCTGAACCGTTAATCACCAGAATAGTTCCAATACCATCATCGTTGCCACAGCCACCACCGTATTCACCATTTTCAGCACCCTCATAAAAGAAATCATAAATCACCACCAACTTAAAGATATTCTTATCCATTTGCCCAATAACCTTCTTGTTGGCTCCATTTTCGCCCCAATATGAACAGCCGCTGTAGACAATAATGTCATCTAAATCGGGTTTGAATATATATTTTCGCTTCAGCTGATGTTTTTTATCACTATTATTGAAACGCACGTTAATCTGCTCCCACTGCTCTTTCAACTTTTCTTTAAAAAACTCCGGGGTTTGTGAATCCCAACCTTTTTTATCAATGGCAATTTTTACGTTGATAAAAATGGTTGACCCATCATCATTGTCTGCTATATATTCTAAAGCAGTGTTGTTCAGCACCCCGGTAGAAAGACCGCCAGTAGTTGATGAACAGCTTATGAGTAAGAATAAACTGGTCGTTAGATAAAGTGCTATTGATTGAAATTTTCTCATAATGAATTGAATATCTTTTATGGCTTAATATAAAAAACTTTCTATTTTTTTATTTCACTTTCCATTCAATGACTCCCCCTGATTCTCCATTCTGTAGCTTCGCCACTATTTTCAAACCTTTTGTTTTTACTGGGACAAAATCCAGATTATTATATTGATCTCTCAATGTGGTGTAATTACCCTTAGCCTCAACTTCTTTCCAATTTTCACCATCTTTGTAATACAACATCCAACTTTCTGGCACACGATAGTTACCATCATAGTGATCAAAATCTAACCAGTAAACCTGCACATTAGATACTGTCTCATCTTTTTCGAATTCATAAGCAAGGGTTTCAGGCGTTCCTCTTTTCATCCACCAATAATGGTAGGGTTTGGATATATCAGAAGAACTTTGGGGCTCCCATTGATCATTTACGCCCCATGTCGATTCTTCAGGAGAAGAAATAAGCGGAGCATCATTTTGAATAGGCGCTTTCATAACCACAGTTTGTGCTTTGGAAGCGATAGTTGGCTCGGGAGTTGGTTTTGCATAGGCGGATGATGTTGGAATCCATACTGCCATTTCATTGGCACCACGGTTGTTCCATGTAGAATAGGGAACAGCAGTGAATGGAACATCCTTTTCTGTTAGTTGATTATTTTCACGTACAATTTCTTTGGCTGTTCCTTTCAATGTAACGACTCCGTTCAGCAGGTCTTTTTGAAAAATATATTCAAACTTTGCATCCTCCGGAATGTATTTGTTGAATACATGTTTATCGCCCATATCAACACCTTCAATACAATACACAACAGGACCTCTCTGGATAGCAAGTTTACCCTGATCATCTTTCACCTGATCGTTAGCCTGAATGCGGCGAACCGGCATTGGTAATTTCAATTCAACAACGTCTCCACTTTTCCATGTTCTGTTTAAGGTAACATAACCATTTTCGGGCATGCTCGAAATTGGTCTTCCATTTATCAAAATTATGTATTCCGAAGTGGTTGGTCGCGCAAATTTATACAGGTCAGTAGGTACTACCTGGTTATTTGCCCAACCCGGGATGCGCAATTTAATGGCAAAAGCGGCTGACTTTAAAGGAGTGACTTTGATTTTTATGTCACCATTCCATGGATATTGGGTGGTTTGGTTCAATTGTACTGAATTAGTTGCAATTTTTACTTTTCCGTTACTTTGTACATAGAGGTTCACAAAAATATCATTATTCAACGAGGCATACATATAACCCGGTGCCGATGCAACAAAGCGGGTTATATTTCCAGGACAACAAGCACAACCAAACCATGCCTGACGTTCGTGCTGTCCCATCGATTCGAGCGGATTGTCGTAGAAAAATTTATTACCACTGAGCGAAACTCCGGAAATGACTCCGTTGTAAAGTGCGCGTTCCAATACGTCGATATACTTGGCATCACCTGTAGCCAGAAACATGCGTTGATTCCAATACACATTCGCTATGGCAGCACATGTCTCGGCATATGCGGTTTGATTATTCAGCTCATAATTAGGTCCAAATCCTTCACCTTGAGGTCTTGAACCGACACCGCCTGTAATAAACATTTTTTTGCTAGCCATATTCTCCCAAATGCGTGTAAGCGCATGGAAATAAGCAGTATCATTGGTTAGTGAAGCCACATCAGCCACTCCCGAGTAAAGATACCCGGCACGTACAGCATGACCTTTTATTTCCGTTTGTTGCAAAATAGGCATATGATCCTGGCTGTATTCGCTTAACCGGTGTCCATCCGTACCCCTACCGGTTTCTTCCACAAAATATTTGGCTAAATCGAGGTATTTCTTCGTGCCGGTTATTTTATATAATTTGGCCAAAGCCATTTCCACTATCGGGTGGCCGGATGGCCGGTGTATCTGGCCAGCATTGGGGCCAAAAACAGTACAAATCAAATCTGCATTTTTGATAGCTACATTCAATAAACTTTTTTTGCCTGTGGCTTGATAATGTGCAACTGCAGCTTCGTAGAGGTGACCGCAATTATACAATTCGTGGCTGTTTATCTTTTCCCACCGGGCGTTGCCCCACCAACCGGAGAGTCGGGTACATTTATTGGTAACACAGGTGGTAAGGTATCCATCCGGTTCTTGTGCTGCGCGAATAAGATTGATAACACTGTCGAGATAGGCATCTAGTTTCTTGTCGTATTTTACGGCTAAAGAATAAGATGCTCCTTCAATGATTTTATATGGATCGGTGTCATCGAACGAAAAATCGCCTTTGTGCTCACCTTTGATTAATCCCCCGGCTAAAGCAAAATTATCAAAGCGACCGTTTTTCTCGCATTCTTTAAATGCAGATGGAATAGAGATGGTACGATTTATTTCGAGACGTGGTGCCCAGAAAATATCGGTAAAATGCACATCGGAGAACGAAACTTGTTTGATACGTTCCTGCGATTTGTTTTCTGCCGAACAATGGATAAAAAGTCCGGCTGCAATACCCAGTAATATTGGGCGTAATGTTACTTTCATAAAATTAAATTTTCTTGTTTGCAAATTAACACAACATTTATTCAAGTGAATAGAACAATAATCTATTTTAATAGCAATATCGTCTACACGCTGCTCCTTTATGCTGTAATTAAATGATATATGGGTCTTGGGGGACATTACCGGTTAATTATCATATTTCTCTGTCGAATACTTTTGGATTTATTTTTTGCTCAAAGACAATCGAACCATTAATACTCCGTGAGGGGGAATAGAGTAGTTAGTGCTTGTTTTTGTAGTGCCAATATCTTTGTGTTTCCACAAATCACGAATTGTGTATTCCTTTTTGCTGATATTTATATCAGTGGCAAAATACATGATGTTTTTTTGCCAGTTATAATCCAGGTTCCACTCTTTATCTCCCCGATTCAGAAAACACACAGCAATCTGACCATCTGCCAATGGTTTTGCCCATATTTCGTGCTCTCCCATGTCCATAAATCTACGGGCTTGCTGTCCGAGTTTATCCTGGTCTACGGCAATAACTTCTTTATTCGTAAGCATTTCCAATGTTTCTTTGGTCATAGAACGTAAATCGTTTCCAGCCATCAAAGGTGCAGCAAGCATAGACCACATCGAAAAATGTGTAATATATTCATCTCGGGTCATACCTCCATTGCCAATTTCCAACATCTCCGCATCGTTCCAATGACCGGGACCGGCGTAAGGATATAATTCGGCTAGTGTATCAATAATTTCAAGCACTCCTACTCCACCCCAATCGAATCGGCACTGGTAGCAATCTCGGATATCGGCTGTTGTCCGCCACAAATGTCCGATACCTTTGCCCCACTTCCATGGCTGACTTTCGCCCCACTCGCATATGCTGAAAACGATAGGACGACCACAGGCTTTCAACGCATCACTCATGGTTTTGTAAGCAGCTTCAGCCTTTTGTCCTTCGTTCGAACACCAGTCGTATTTCAAATAATCAACACCCCATTTTGCATATTGACGCGCATCCTGAAATTGGTAGCCGCGACTGCCCGGTCTACCCTGACAGGTCAAAGAGCCGGCACATGAATAAATGCCCAACTTGAGTCCTTTGCTGTGGATATAATCGGCAAGCGATTTAATACCATTGGGGAAACTCTTCGGGTCGGGTAGTATATTGCCTGCAGAGTCACGTGATATTTGCCAACAGTCGTCAATAACGATGTATTCGTATCCGGCATCTTTCATTCCAGTTGCTTGCATAGCATCGACTACTTCAATTAATAGCTTTTCGTTGATAGCACAACCAAATTTATTCCAACTGTTCCACCCCATGGGTGGTGTGGCAGCAAGTGAATTGAAAATTGAGTCTTGTTTATTTATTTGTTCTCCAAAAAAAACTTGCGACTTTATAGTCAGCACAAAAAGACAAAGTGATAGTACAATTAAACTTTTTTTCATCTATTTATTTTGTGATTCATTCTAGTGTTCTCTATTCAGTACGTTTTCGATATGCAAAACAACAGAAAGTTTGTGAGCCTTTATTGCAATTTAGTCCAGATCTATGGAAAAATCATCCAAATAGACGATTTGGTTGAAAATTGTTTAAATGTCATTTGCACTAGCATTTTAGTGCTATAATTGGACGATTTTCTCATGTTTGTGGATTATATTTTGACGTATGAGAAATAATTGTAGTAATATTGTGCTGTCTTTTACCGAAAATCATAATTGCATTTATAAATGAGAAAACAGCAAATAATTATCAGTATTTTATTCATATTATTCCTCTCAAATACGATTAAAGCCGTCGAGTTTAGCTTTCGGCATTACAAAGCTGAGGATGGTTTGGTATTCAATACCGTTCGCTGTATCATTCAGGATCGGTCTGGTTTTATTTGGTTTGGAACCGAAGATGGATTAAATCGGTATGATGGACATTCGTTTAAGGAGTTTCGAAGTTCAAAGACTTCCACAAACTTTATGCGAAGTAACTATGTGAGTGCTTTATTGGAAGATAGTAAGGGCGATATATGGATTGGGTCAGATAATGGAATCTCCGTATACCATCCTCTTACCGAGAAATTTACAAACTTCAACACTAAAGTCGATGGTGTAGTTATTAATTCGAATATAAATAATATTGTAGATGACAAGAATGGGAATCTGTGGTTTTCTACCTATGGGCAGGGAATTTTTCGCTATCGACTATCAACCGGTAAGCTCGAACAATATCGGATCATTAATCAAAATGGTGCATTTGAAGCCTATGATTTTATAAATTATATATACGTAGATCAATCCGGTATTGTTTGGGCTGCTCCTAAGACGCCACGCAACCCGCTTATTCGTTTCGACCGTTCCAGAAATGGCTTCCAGGTAGTTGACATCAAGCAAATTGGTATTGGACAACATGAATTTTCAGTTTATAAGATTTTTGAAGATTCCCGGCAGAACCTATGGCTGGGAACCTGGAATACAGGATTATTTAAATTCAATAAGCAAACAAATACTGTAACTAAATACCTTAGTCCGGAAACGAAAGAGGGAATTTTGCATATTCACGAAATAAGTGAATATAAACCCGGTGTATTATTGATAGGGTCGGATGATGGATTAAGTCTTTTTAATACTATTACCAACACTCAACGCATATTTACTTCCAGCGAGATTGATCCTTCGGCACTTTCCGACAAATTTATCTATCCAATTTTCAAAGACCGTGAAGGTGGTATCTGGATAGGTACTTACTTCGGTGGTGTGAATTACTTATCGCCTAACAGCGGTCTGTTTGAGCGTTACACCCACTCGCGCTATTCCAATTCGGTAAATGGAAATATAATTGGCCGGTTTACCGAAGATAAAAAGGGAAATATTTGGATTGCATCCGACGATGGTGGTTTAAATTGTCTGAATACCCAAACCGGACATTTCTCAGCCTATCTTCCCCAACCCGGCAGAAATAGTATTTCATTTCACAACGTTCATGCACTTTGTTGGGACAATGATGACCTGTGGATTGGAACCTATTCGGCAGGATTGAATGTATTGAATACAAAAACGGGGAAATTTAAGCTTTACAATTCTCAGGAAGGCAACCCCAAAACGCTTGATGGAGGGAGTATCTATGAGATATTTAAAGATAGGAGTAACAGGATGTGGGTAACGAGCATGTCGGGGGTTAATCTTTATAACCGCAAGGCTGATAATTTTACCCGAATAAAATACTTCAATGCTCCCACCATCGATATTGCGCAGGACAGCAAAGGCTTAATTTGGTTTGCTACACAAGGTAAGGGCATATTCAGGCTTAATCCGCAAACAAATGTGTGGCGAAACTATACGAGTACTGAGAGCAAAGGCTCATTGCCGAGCAATCAACTGAATTGCATTATGACCGAAAAAAAAGCTCAACTTTGGGTGGGTACAGCCGATGGGCTTTGTCGTTTCGATTATTCAAAAGATTGTTTTGTTCGCATTCCAATGAACATCCCCAGCAATGCGATTTGCTCTATCATCGAGGACAATGAAATGCTTTGGCTCACAACTTCGAAAGGATTGATTCGTTACAACACATTGAATGGTATTTGTCAGGTATTTACACGTAGTGATGGATTATTGAGCGATCAGTTTATCTTTAACTCCGGATTTAAAAGTGCGCAGGGCAAAATCTATGTCGGCACTGCAAACGGCTTTAATGCATTTTGTCCTAAAAACCTGGTTACTAACAGTTTTTTACCTCAGGTTGCCATCACTAACCTTGAGATATTCAACAAGGATGTAAAAGTTGATGCTAATGGTCCACTAACACAATCTATTGGCTCGATGAAGCAGATAGATTTATCGTATAAAGATAATGTCTTTAGTATTGGATTCGCAGCACTTAGCTACATTACTCCCGAGAAAAACATGTATGCCTACAAGCTCGAAGGTTTTGATAAAGACTGGAATTATGTGAACCGACAAAATAAAGCTACTTATACCAATTTACCTGCGGGCGAATATACTTTCCGCGTAAAAGCATCAAATAATGATGGACTATGGAATGAGCAGGGTGCATCAATCGTGATTGTAATTCATCCGCCCTTCTGGCTCACTGCAGGTTTTAAATTCCTATATTTCCTTTTTACATTGGCTGGTTTGTATCTACTATTAAGAACTTCAAGATTACGAACAAAAAAACGCCATGACGAAGAGATAAAGGAATTGAATCAGACAAAAGAAAAAGAATTGTACAACACTAAAATACAATTCTTTACTATGATTGCTCACGAAATAAGAACACCCGTTACACTCATTATCGGTCCGTTGGAGAAAATCATGAATTCAGGGTTTTCAATACCTGATAGTGCACGGAACGATTTAAACATAATAGACCGTAATAGCCAGCGACTACTTCATTTGGTAAATCAACTTCTTGATTTTCGGAAAGTGGAACAAGGTGCTTTAGTACTAAACTTCACACGTCAGAACATCTACAATTTGCTTCACAATATCTACATTAGGTTCAAACCTATGATTGAACAGAATAATATCGAATTTACATTCCTCTGTGCTGATAAAGAATTTGAAGCTGTGCTTGATCAGGAAGCTATTACCAAGTTGGTGAGCAATTTGCTGACCAACGCTATGAAGTTTACCAAAAATCAAATCATCCTATCCTGCACCACTTATCCCGGTCCGGGAACCTTCGAAATTCGTGTACAGGATAATGGTAATGGTATTTCGGATGAAGAAAAGGCTAAGACTTTCACTCCTTTTTACCAAATCCCTTCGGGTAATAAACCGGGTACCGGGATTGGACTATCCTTAGTAAAAAGCCTTACTGATGCACATAGTGGTACGATTTCCGTTGTTGATGCCGTACCACAAGGAGTAATATTCAGTGTTACTTTGCCCATGGAAAATAGCGGGGTGGTAGTTGACGAAACGCAACAAGAGCCTCAACATCTGACTTTGCCTGCAAACCTGAACATTCTTCGCGAAACAACTCTAAACAATGAAAATGCCAAGGCGAATAAACCTGTACTGCTGATTGTTGAGGATAATGCGGATATGCGTAACTTTCTATCCAATAACTTTATTGACGAATATAATGTTATTTCGGCTCAAGATGGGTTAGAGGGATTAGAATTGATCAAAAACAACGAAATAAGCCTTATTATTAGCGATTTGATGATGCCTCGAATGGATGGATTAGAATTCTGCAAGGCCATCCGCTCAAATATTCTATGGAGTCATATTCCTATTATCTTATTAACCGCTAAAACAGATCTAAATTCTAAAATTGATGGACTTAATCTTGGTGCCGATTCATATATTGAAAAACCATTCTCGATTATCCATCTAAAAGCGCAAATAAATAATCTGATCGAATCCAGAAAGCTATTGCGTAAAAGATACTCAGAAATGCCTTTTGTAGCTATAACCACTATTGCAGGAAACTCGGCTGACGAACAATTTCTGAGCAAAGTAAATGAGATTATTGAGCGCAATATATCCAACGAAGATTTTTCTATCGATTTATTGGCCGAAGAACTGTGTATCAGTCGTTCGGGCTTATTTGCAAAGATTAAAACTCTGGCAGAAATTACTCCAAACGAACTGATCCAATTGATTCGTCTGAAAAAAGCAGCCGAGTACCTGGTTCAAAAGGAATATAGGATTAATGAAATTGCCTACATGGTAGGATTTAATAATCCTTCCTATTTTAGCAAGTGTTTCCAAAAGCAATTCGGTGTACGTCCGGTAGATTTTGTGAACAATTATTCCGAAAACAATTAGTAAATTAAAAGGCTGACACTCAGTAAACAGTTTTACTATTGAGTGATTGAACCATGACGGACAACAAATTGACTTACAATCACAAAGAAAGAGACCCCAACGGGATCTCTTTCTTTGTGATTGGCAAAAGCTTCGAGAGCAGTTACCGATAGTTTATATGTCTATGTGTCATCAACTTGTTGTTTGCAATAGCTTGATCACAAAAACAAACGGAATAGAAGTTATACAAAACTACATTTCACAAACCATTATTTTTTTTTATCAAAACCTTCCAAAAAATGCCATCCTGAGCTACTGAAACAACTTCATGACCTTCATTTCGAATCGATCCCGGTACGTTTTGAATAGGCTGTCCATCATCAAGCCAAATTTCTAACAAATCTCCTGATTTCAAAGAAGATAGTTCAATCTTTGTTTTCACAAAATTCATTGGACAAGCTACACCTCTGAAATCTTTCACACGCACTTCTGCATTCACATTTGCTTCTTGTATTGATGTTACATCAGTATTCGATTGGGCAGGTTTAGCTAACTGAGCTTTAAATTGCAAGGAATCATCCATACCTTCATACAAGGCTTTGACTGCATTTGCAAGGTCAAAGATCTCCTGCTTTCGAGTCGCAAAATTAAACCCTGGTGTTGCTTCGGCCGTCTTCACCAAGTCGGTAAATGCATCGCTCACCAAACCATCGTTGATAAATTTATCGATGAACAAAGAAAATGATTCAGAGACAGTCTTTGGCTCTGCACCCCTTGTTACCAACAACATGCGTGATGATGAGAAAATAATATCATACAAAACAAGATTGATGTTACGTTCATCTGTTTCTGTTTCCAATTGTTTTATGCCTTCATTGATAAACTTCAAATCCACATCAATCATATCGAATAATCCGGCAGAACATTCGGCAGGGCCTTTGTTGGCCACCGAAAATAGCTCTTCGCTTCCCCAGTCGTAATAATAGTTTTTATCCTCAGCAAAACTTGGAACATTTTTATATTTTTCAACCAAAGCCTGAATATTAGCTTTACCATCTGCTTCCAGATATTGTTTGAAAGTACCTGCTTCATTTTTTACAGCAAGATAGCCTTCCAAAATTTCCTCAGTAAACTGAGGCAAATCTCTTGCACTAACGGCACCTATTGCTTCGCCAAGTTGTGGATTTATTCCTTTGTCAGCTCCCACAAATACATTGTAAGCGGCATACATGCGCTCGTTACGACCCACACGTCCCTGAAAACCGATATCAGACCATATTTGTTGCGCACATGAATTTGGACAACCGGAAATATTTATCTGAAGGCCGTTTAATTCATCCAGTTTGAGCGTACTTTTACCTAGTTGTTTGCGCAAAGCTGTAGCAGCACCTTTGGGCAGACAAATACCCAGTCGACAAGTATCGGCACCGGTACACGAAACAACATTATTGGCTACCCATGGCAATGTGGTATTTATGTTTAATTGCGCAAGCAATTGATATACGTTGGATAAATAAGCTTCGGGGATATTGCGCAACTGCAATTGTTGGCGTGGAGTAAACCGCAACACATCATTACCAAAAGTATCGGCAAATTCAGCAATTTTCAGTAAAGTATCACTATCGGTATTCCCGTTCTCGAAAGGAATAATGATTGAAAACAATCCTTCTTGCTTTTGAGATGAAACAGCATTTTTCTTCCACGATTCAAATTCGGGCGAATTATTCTGAATTGCTGCAAATGCCGGGGTTTTATACTCAAAAACCAATTTGTTAGGCGAATAAACGGTATTTGCGTTCGCCTTTATTTCGTTGTAATAATTAAAGAATAATTCTTTCGTTTTCTCAATTCCCTCCTTGAAAAATATATATCGAATACGAGCTTTGTGCTTATTTTTTCGATTACCATGCTGATTGAAAAACTGCTTGGCAGCAATGGCAATATTGAACAATTCCGCCTCGGGAGCAAAATCAAATAATTCCCATCCAAGTGTTGGATTCGAAGCTACCGAGCCTCCCAAATAGACTTTAAAACCGCGTTTACCATCCTTGATAGTGGCCACAAAGCCTAAATCATTTATTAATGCAAAATCGGCATTAGCCTGACTTGTAGAAAAGGCAATCTTAAGCTTCCGTGGTAGGGTGAATGAATCCGGCTCAGCAATCAAACGAGTGGTCAAATCAACCGCATAGGGCAACACATCGAACACTTCTGAAGTACTGATTCCACTGTTTACGTCTACCAGAAAATTACGCACTGTATTTCCACCGCCACCTTTCGACGATAGCTCCACCGTTTGAAGTTCCGGCAAAATGGTTTTTACCTGATCGATGCTAATATGATGAATTTGAATTTCCTGACGGGTGGTAATATGCAACAGCGTTGAATTATGATGTTGTGCTGTTAGCGCAACTTGTTTCAATTGCTCCGGACTGATAAAACCGCCGGTACAACGTACCCGAACCATATAGGTTCCATCTTTGCGTTGTTCATAAATACCCATTGGAACACGCGTTCCTTTGAATTTTACGGGTTCAATTTTACCTTGATGAAAATCATCAATCAGCGTTCCGAAATAAGCAATATCTTCTGTGAGAGTTGTTGGTAATTTATACATTATGTGGACTTTAGTTAGGAGTCAAAAAAAAAAATATGAATTATGAATTAGCTAAACGCACCTTCCAGGTATTTCTGTGTCAGTTCTTGTTTAGGGTTATTGAAAACTTCGTCGGCAGGACCGGCTTCAATTACTTCGCCAAGATACATAAAAATGACGTGGTCGGCAATACGCAAAGCCTGACGAAGCGTGTGTGTAACCAAAATAATAGTATAATCCTGTTTCAGCTTCACGAAAAGCTCCTCGATATGTTTGCTTGAAATTGGATCTAATGCCGAAGTAGCTTCATCGGCCAGAATAAACTCGGGTTCAACAGCCAAACCACGAGCTAAACACAAACGTTGTTGCTGACCAATCGACAATTTAGAAGCAGGAGCATTCAAGCGGTTCTTTACTTCTTCCCAAAGTCCTACAGCTTTCAACTGCTGTTCAACAATCTGATTCAATTTTTTCCGATTGCGTTCACCGTGCATTTTACATCCAAAAGCGATGTTGTCGTAAATCGACATGGGCAGCGGACAAGGGCGTTGCGAAAGCAATCCCATTTTCTTACGTATATCGGTTATTTCCGTTTTCTTGTCGAAAATATCCGTATCGTCAACCAATATACTCCCCTCGTATCTTATACCCTCCGTATCATCAATTAAACGATTGAAAGTTTTGAGTAAAGTAGATTTACCACAGCCTGAAGGTCCAATGATACAGGTTATTTTTTTATCCGGAATTTCCAGATTTACATTTTTGAGAATATGAGCTTTACCAATATAAATATTTAAGTCACTTACTTTCAAATATGATTTTTTAATCCCGAGACCTTCCTCATTTTTTATATCATTATTCAAAAAAGAATAATCTTCAGCCCATGTGGCTCGTGATGGATTTTGATAAAGATATGACTTCATTATATTTTGTGTTTTGAAAAATGGTTTGTAATTAGTCGTCCCAGAACGCTTATAATAAGAACAATAAATATCAAAATAAGCGCAGCGGAGTAAGCTCTGTCCTGCACATCTGCATTGGGACTACTCAATTGAAAAAATACGGATAAAGGCAAGGTAGCTGCAGGCTGATTTAGCGAAGTAGGAATGCTATCTGTAAAACCGGCAGTAAACATAACCCCCGCAGCATCACCTATTGCACGACCAACAGACAACAATGTAGCTGTTGCAATACCCGGAGCTATCTGCCGGAGCACTACCTTTATCGTTTCCAGTTTGGTGGCACCCAAGGCATAAGTAGAGTCCAGTAAATCTTTGGGTAATTGCTGTGCCACCTCGTCCATTGAGCGGATAAAAATAGGAATCACTAACAAAGTAATCACCAGTATACCACCACCTAAGGAGGTATGCATTCCCAGATAAATCATAATGGTAAATGCAAATGCTCCATAAACGATAGACGGAATGCCAAACAATACGTCGAATGCTAAACGGGCAACATAAGCCAGTTTGGAATCTTTTTTCAGATATACATTGAGGTAAAACACCACCGGAATGCTGATAAGCAAACCCAGAAAGGTAGATCCAAGCACGATATACAGTGAGCCAACAATGGCATTCAGTATTCCACCGCCACCTCCGTTGTAATATCCACCAGCCGGAATCTGACTAATCATCTCCCAGTTTAAAGCCGGAAAACCACGACGGAATATGGTGTAAATGATATTAACCACGAAGGCAAATACTGCCAATGAAGCTACAACCATCAGCCCTTTGGCTATTTTTTCTTCTATAAATTTTAATCTCATAACCCCTAGCCCCTAAAGGGGGACTTAATTAGTTTGGTTGATTTATTTGTTTTTCTAATAATTTATTGTAGCAGATCTTCCTCCCCTTTAGGGGTTGGGGGTCTCTCATTTAAACTTCCTTTCTATTCTGTAAATCACTGCTCTCGACGAGGCATTGAAAATAAATACCACGATAAACAGTAAAAAAGCAGCCAACATTAAGGCCGATTCGTACAAAGGTACCGAAAGCATTTCACCGTAATTATTTGCTATTAAAGCAGGTAGCGGATAACAGGAATCGAACAGCGAGTGTGGCACCATGGGTAAGTTACCGCAGACCATCAACACAGCAATGGTTTCGCCAAAGGCGCGTGAAACAGCCAGAATAACCGCAGCTAAAATTCCCGGAAAGGTTTTACGCAAAATCACAAACTTACTGGTTTGCCATTTGGTAGCTCCTAATGACAGAGCTGCATCCCTGAATTCACGTGGTACTGCTGAGAAAATTTCCACAAACAAACTTATCAGCAAAGGCAAAATCATTACTCCCAATACAATTCCACCGGCCAAAACGGTATATCCGGTTGAATATTCTACAAAATGAGGAGCCAGTTTTTCAGATATCCAGGGCACTATAAACAAGGTTCCCCAAACTCCATACACTACCGACGGAATTCCTGCCAAAATATCAAGAGCCGTGAAAACCCATTTTTTGAGGTAACTTTTCGAAAACTCAGTCAAAAACAGAGCCGACAATAAAGCAATGGGAAGAGCCAGTAGGATGGCAATAAGTGTTATCGCAATTGTTCCGGCAATAAAAGGCAAAAAGCCAAACTGACCATTTCCCGGACGCCATTCCGAAGACGAAATAAGTTGCCAGAAACTGTTATGTTCAAAAATAGGAACCGATTTGATGTAAAGTCCCAAGCCGATAAGTACCACCAACAAGACGGAAAGAACCGTGATGCTGAACATAATCCCTCCTGCTATTTTATTTTTGAGAATTCTATATGATGAATTTGTTTGCATAATGATGATAATAACGACCCCTAACCCCTAAAGGGGAACTGAGTTAGTAGTGTTTTATTTAGATCTCCTTACCTATAAATTTATATAGAATGAACTTGCCTAATTCCCCTTTAGGGGTTAGGGGTTCTTTCCCTTAAAGCCCCTCTAGGGATTTGGGGTTGTCTTGTTCATTTCAATTTTGCTATTCCTTTGCTCAATTTATCTTTTGGCAAACTGATATATCCGTTTGGTACGTTGTACTTCTGACCCTCGGTAAGAATAAATTTCAGAAAGGCCACCACTACCGGATCGGTAGGTTTTCCGTTTGAGACAAGGTATAAATCGCGTGCCGGTGGCGAAGGATATTTACCTTGAGCAATAGCAGAAATCAATTGAGTAGAAGTACCATAGAAATTCTCGGCTGCATCTATCTTACCGTTGTTGTTTACATCGATAGGCAATACCAAAATTCCCGGATTAGGACGTTTTGTTTTCAGATCATAGGCATAAGCAATATTATTATATCCAAAGCCCACAGGATCTTTTTGAACGGCCGAAGCAACACCAGGATCGCCAAATACGCCGGTACCCAATAACTCCTCTTGTTTTTTTCCACCTAAGTATTTTCCCCATGTTTCACCTGCTCCACAAGCATCAGAGCGGTTATACAGATGAATCGGAATATTAGAATTTATTCCAAGCACATTCCCCCATGTTTTGTATTCGCCGGTGACATACACTTTTGTTGCTGAGGCCTGAGTAATCCCTTTAGCCAATAATTCTTTAATTTTCGGGTTCTTTGCATTGATAGTCGGAACCACTGCATCTTTTGCTACGGCTATAGCCCATGCTCCTTTTTTCAATTCTTCCGGGTGAATTTCACGCGAAACCATTCCTAAATCAACCACTTTGGCCAATGCATCAGTGATGCCCTTTCCTGCTCCACCACCAGACACATCAATTTTTACCTGAGGATGTAGTTTTTTAAACTCTTCGGCCCACTTTACAGCCAACGGATAAAGCGCAAATGCACCCGACAACGAGATTTGACCTTTTAGCTCTTTTTTTTGCGCCTGCACTTGATTAGATAATCCAAACAGAACAGCAAATACCAGTACTAATGTTACATTCTTTTTCATACCTTTTATTTTATATTTTTATACAATAAATTTCTTGAATTGAACTTTGATACTGCAAAATTACTTTATAGCTCAAACCCGCACCATACCTTGGTGGGGGTATATTCATACCATGTTTATGGTAGTACATTTCATACAATACTGTTTATCATTAAATTACAAAGGAATTGCAACTGAATTGTAGCAGTGTTTGGTTCATCTTGACACAAAAAAAGACCTTCCATTAACGGAAAGTCTCTTCTAAAAAATCTTTGGTTAGACTAAATATTGTAAGGTTACGCACCATAAGCTCTCGAATCCGCAAAACACTTGTATATTAAACGAAGCCAGTTACTCCCGAAAGTAATTATTCAAAGTAGTCTTTGCACAATAGGTTATGTACCAAAAGGGCCATCTACTTTAGAAAAAAGGGATCAATTATTTTTCTTGAAAGCTTGTAATCCGCTATCCAGGTATTTAGTGAACGATGCCGGATCATAATCGGCTCCCTGAGGTTGAACCAACAGGTTTCCTTTGGTATCCAGCAACACATAAAACGGTTGCGAGTTGGCATTGAAGCGTGAAGCTTGCAAGTCGCTCCATTTATTACCAATTGTCTCAATCTTTTTACCGCTGTATTTCGATACGGTTTGTTCGGCCGCAGCCAAATCTGTTTTATCGTCTACATAAAGTTGAATTACCACATAGTCGTTAGACAAACGCGAGAGCACCTCTTTATCGGGCCAAACCGAAGCTTCCATTTTGCGACAGTTTACACAAGCATGCCCAGTGAAGTCGATAAATACCGGTTTATTCATTTTTTTTGCATACGCTAATCCTTCATCATAATCGAAGAAAGCATCCAGTCCCAGTGGGGCGTGAAAAATTTCGGAGTATTTATGATTGCCTGAGTTGTGAACAGCTGCCGGAGCGCTACCAGCCGACATAACGAAGTCCTGTGTGCTCATAGGTGGCAGGAATGCCGAAATAGATTTAAGTGGTGCGCCCCAGAGTCCGGGAATCATATACATGGTAAACGACAAGGTAATAATGGCCAACACCAAGCGAGGTGTAGAAACATGTTTTACGTCACTGTCGTTCGGCAATTTGAGTTTTCCCAACAAGTAAAATCCCATAAGAGCAGAAATTACGATCCACAACGAAAGGAATATTTCGCGGTCGAACCAGTTCCAATGATAAGCCAGATCCACATTAGAAAGAAACTTGAACGAGAAAGCCAGCTCCAGAAATCCTAACACTACCTTCACACTATTCAACCAACCACCCGATTTGGGCATAGCCTTCAACCAGGCCGGGAACATAGCAAACAGCACAAACGGGATAGCCAGTGCGATAGCAAAACCGAACATTCCAATAGCTGGTCCAAGTAACTGACCACTCGTGGCTGCCTGTACCAATAAGGTACCTACAATTGGACCTGTACACGAAAAAGAAACTAAAGCCAGTGTTCCGGCCATAAAAAACAATCCTCCCAAGCCATTTTTATCGGACTTACTATCCAACTTATTGACCCACGACGAAGGTAATACCAGTTCGAAAGCTCCCAGAAACGACAGTGCAAAAGCAACAAGCAACAGGAAAAAGAAGAAATTAAAAATGCCATTCGTTGAAAGAACATTCAGGGCATCAGCACCAAAAATAATGGTAATGAGTAGTCCTAACACTACATATATTACCACAATGGATATGCCATAAATCAGCGCATTGATTACTCCCTTACGTTTGGAAACTTCTTTTTTTGTGAAGTAACTAACCGTCATAGGTACCATAGGGAAGATACAAGGCATCAGAAAAGCAGCAAAACCACCTAACACGCCCAGTATAAAAATAGTCCACAATGACTGCTTGCCTGTAGATGTTGGAGCTACAGAAATGGGCTGCGCCTTTGCTACAGAATCAGTAGAATCTTTGACAACATTTGCAGCCGGAGCTACGGCAGCTTTGGCTGTATCGGCAGCTTGTACCACAGCACCCGGAACCGCAGCAGGGATTGCGGTAGCCGTTACCTTTGCACCTTTCAGATCAAACGAGAAGTCGAGATCTTCGGGAGGTAGACACTGACTGTCGTCGCACACCATAAAGGTGAGGGTTCCCTTGATCTTTGAAGCGGGAACTTTCAGTTTTACTTTTTGGGTAAACGTTGCTTTCTTTTCGAAAAAAGCAACTTCCATTTCAAACACTTTTTCATAAATCTTTTTCGGTTTCGGCGATTCGTTCACCTTACCAACCAGCGTGTAATCAGGTGATGGATTAAACTTGAACGATGTCGGAACCGGTCCGCCTTCACCTATAAACTGCGAATATAAGTGCCAGCTGTTATCGATGCTGGCAGTAAGAATCAAATCAAACTCAGTATCTGAAACCTGTTTGTTTGAGAAACTCCATGTGACGGGTTTTTGAATCTCGGCTGACATGCCAAGTACGCAACATAAGAACAGAAAAGATAAAACTACTTTTTTTGTCATAATAAATATCTGATATTTTGTTTTTTATTCTCCTTTTGTGGTCATGATTTCTAACACCATACGGTCCGTTTCGTTCATTCCTTCCGACCCGATTTTAGTAAGATTAAGAATTGTTTTATCCACATCTTCGTCGGTTATACCTTCGATAGAAGTTACCACTTTATTATCAATTGCCATCAATGCAGACAAGGTGGCAGTGGAAACGCCGTTTGACACTTTGAGCGCACAGCTGGGCTTTGCACCATCACAAATCATTCCGGTAATATTACCTATCATATTTTTAATCGAATAGGCTATTTGCTCACGTGTACCTCCCATTAGATAGGTAATACCGCAAGCCGAACCGGTAGCAGCAACAATCGCACCACACAGACCGGACAACCGTCCGAGACTTTGCTTGATATAAATAGTCATTAAATGACTTAATGCAAGGGCGCGAATCAATTCATCTTCGGATTTTCCAGTTTCTTCGGCAAATACCGACACTGGCAATGTAGCCGCAATACCTTGATTTCCACTACCCGAATTGCTCATCACGGGAAACATAGCTCCGGCCATACGAGCATCGCAGGCAGCAGCCGTAACAGACAACATGCGGGTAAAGATGGTATTTCCCATTATATTTTGCTGGCTACCGTGACTCACCGTTTGTGCTACACTGTGCCCATATTGACCTTTCATCGATTCGTTGGAAGCAGCTTTATTCATCACTGCTGTTTGCAAAATAAATCGCAACTCCTCAATCGGACTCTCGAGTGCCAAATCACATACTTTATTAAACGACAAATTTACGGTTTTTTCCTGAGATGCAGTCCCATCCGTTTCATCATTCAAATGCAGTAGTATTTCTCCATTCTTTTCAATATGAGAAAAACGTGTATGATCGCGGCTAATAATAACTTGAACCTTTTCGTTAGCACTTTTGGCATTTATTTCGATGTATAGTTTTTCCGATATCTTGTGTTTCAAAAATACGTTGATAATTTTCTCATTTATCATCTTTTTACCTAGTTCCAATGTGGAGGGCGTAACATCTTTAAGTACTTGTAGTTTATATTCCGACTTTCCTATTAGCGCACCCAAAGCTATAGCAATAGGTAGTCCAACCATTCCTGTTCCTGGAATACCTACACCCATGGCATTTTTGAGCATGTTTGTACTCAAAAAGACTTCAATTTTATCAGGTAGTACGCCTAACACTTCTTTTGCCTTTGCCACAGCCAATGCTACTGCCACTGGTTCTGTACAGCCTATAGCCGGAGTGACTTCGTGTTTGATCAGGGCAATTATTTCATTACGTTCTATATCTGTAAGCATCTTTCTTATTTTATTGAATATATGTACAAAGGTACTACATAATACCAAGGGTAATTGCGTTTTAAATGCATAATAAATGATTAAAAATGTATCAGTTATTGGGATGTGTAGATTTGTTAGTATAAGTACATAATCTAGAATAAATAGTATTTTTTTTACTCAAAAAACAACGAATTAAATATCGAATTAAATATCATCGACTCTTGATTTACAACTTAGGAAGTGTCAGTTGTATTAATCTACCCAATCCATATCTAGTACTAAAAAACTCCCTACCGAGTTATGAGTCTCAGATAGGGAGTATACAGAAAGAAGATTAAAAAGTTTAGGTTAAGTGATAATATGCCTAGCAATTACTAACCAGTTAATTGCCATCATTTTTTCATATTTTGCAACTGTTTTTCGGTTTCAGCAATGAACTTTTCAGCGGGCATAGCACCTAATATACGTCCAAGTTCATCTCCCTTGGTATCTAGAATTAAGAATGTAGGGTAACTTGTTACATGATATTTTTTATTCAGGTCAACACCCTCAGGAGTTTCCATATCCAACTTGGTAGCAATAAATTTCGGATTGAAATAATCGCCCATCTCTTTTAGAGGAAATACCATAGCAGACATCTCGGCACAGGGCTTACACCATTTTGTATAGCAATCAACGAAAACTAATTTCCGAGCATTGCGTGCAGAATCAAGCACAGCATTCAATGATTTATGAATAAACTTAACACCCTTTGTCGTATTCATATGTTTACGATCAAGCGCATTTTTCACTTGTTTGAGGAAATGTTCCGAATCAAAAGAGGCACTACCTCCGCCAAAACGGTACTTCACATCACCAGTAGAATCCAGAAAAAGAAACTCCCAGTCGGTAACATTGTATCTTTCCATAATCAGCTTGTTGGCAGTACTATCTTCGACATCAAACTTGCGACAAACAAAGTTTTCGTTTATAAACTTAGCCACCGTATCGTTGGCCAAAGCCAGTTTTGCAGTCATCCGACAAGCTGCCGTTCGGGCGCGATAAAAATTCAGGAAGACCATTTTGTCGTCCTTTGTTAGTTGTTTCAGGATAGCACCCACACTTTGCTGCGAATAGCTTATGGGAGAAGCAGCCAGTTGAAACTGGGCTTGCTGTGAAAATGCAGAACTAACTGATAACAGAAGTGCTGCCAAAAGAAATATACTATTTTTCATTGTTTGTTTGATTTATACAAGTAGTTTGATTTGACTGTTTTATTTAAAAACTTCATCCAGTTTGTTTTCCAACTGAAAAAAGAACAGATTATTGGCAATAATTGTCCCGTCGGGGCCAATCAGAAAGTTGCGCGGAATGGCTACAACATGATAGCTGTCGGCAACCCTGTTTTTTGTACCTTTTTCATTATCGATCATATTAGAAAACAGCCCAATGTTATACTTTTTAATGGCTGCCAACCATTTTTCTTTATCTTTGGCATCATCAATTGAAATCATCAGCACCGAAAAGCCGTTATCCTTGTATTTTTCGTAGGCCAATTTGATGAACGGCAATTCGTCAATGCAGTTGTGACACCAACTGGCCCAGAAATCAACAAAGACATATTTTCCCTTAAAATCGTTGAGATCTATCACCTTATTATTCAAATCTGTCAATATAAAAGGTTTAGCTCTTGTTCCGGGAGCAACATCAATCATCACAAGGTGGCGCTGCTTTAGTTCTATGCCTAACGACAGTTTCTGAACAACTGTATCGAGCAAGTTGTAGAACGACGGGAAAGGCTTCGGACCAACAGTGTGCAAACCGTAATAACTCCATAATGCCAGTAAAGCAATCGGCGACTTTGGATGCTCAGTCACAAAACTTTTCTGTGTTTGAGCTATTATCAGGCATATGGAGTCAATCTTATCAGCCGCCTTTTGTGCATCTACTTTATTCATCAGCTTTATGGCCTGATTGTATTTAAGATGATATGGCATCACCGCTCTACGCAAAGGAGCCATAGAAGCATTATAGGCTAAATAGTCATCCTGAATCAAAGATCCTTTAACAATAGCATTTGCCAACGATTCTTTTGCCGAGAAATCAATTTGTACCGGTTCTAAAAACAAGTCATACTGGTTTGCCGGAAGAACCTGACTATCCAGACTCAATGATAAAGTTGCCTCTACCGGTTCAGCAAGCGTACCTTTCAGAATAAAATGCCCGTTGTTCAGTAATGCACTGTCAACAACGGTTGTTCCATTGCGCACATAACTAAGATAAACTGACCTGACCCCGACAACCCCGGCCAATTGTCCGTCAATACGGTATCGCCCGGAATAGTTATATTGTGCCTGAACCTGCACAAACAACACTGTCAGTATAAATAATAGGATTTTCTTTTTCATTTTGCTTTTTATTTCAAATACAAACGATGTAAAAACTACAGCTATGGATGAATTTTTTATTTTATTTCTTTTAGAGGACTCGAAACCACAGGCAGAGCTATTTTTTGAGAATCTTTCCGCCACGCGATCTCCAAATCTGGCAATAAAATTGCATCGGGACAGATGTAGGACATCGGAATATTACCGGCAAACAGCGTATTTATGGCTATTTTATTGTTAGATGCACCAAGCACGAGCTTAAGAATGCCTTTTCTGAAATCACGTATTTCGGCATCAATTATAGGCTCCTCTCTACCATCTGCAACATTAACTCTGAAAAGACGCGTAGGATAATAATTCATAGCAACCATAGTTTGTCTCACATCCAACTTACGCACGATATACGCATATTGATATCCACTCTCGCGTGCCGATTTCAGCAATAAGGCCTTCAGCGAATCATTGGAAATACCTCTGTTGGTCGTTATATCAACATTGCCAGGAGCAAGCATTTTCTGAGTCTGAAACTGATGGCTACCCGAACGAAAATATCCGCTTGAATACGAATTATACTTCGAGGGCATTCTGTTGCCAATTAAATTTTTGAGTGTTCCGTTATCTATCAACGTAAGTTCTTTAGCTGGAGCAATACCATCCATATCCATTTCAAACCATCCAGCCAGTTTTTGGTCTTTATATTCTTTCAAAAAAGGTAAACATTTAACCGTAAATTCATTCGATATTACTTTACAGTTCATTTTTTCCTGTAGCGTAGCATCTCCTTCACCCTCAACAGGTTGACGCGTTGAAAAAACACCTGTTTGCGAAAAGAGTTCACTGTCGAACAAAGTAGCCACGGCATCTTTCTCGAAAAGCACAGGACCAGAATAATAATCCTTTATAGCCTTAGCCGTTTTCATTCGAACAAACTTTTCTGCAAAATCCGCAATCCGCGCTTTCAGTTGGTCCACTGTTGGCAGGTCTTTTTCCTGTAGGGAGCATATTTCTAAGTCGTCTGACAATGTTTTTCCGTCGGAAGTAAGCTCCAGGGCTTTGACATTAATAACTACAACATTGTTGGGAAAACTATAACGCGAACCCTCCGAGTTTACACAAAAAACCTTATTAGCCGCCATTTTCAGAATAACTTCTGAGTTTTCTATATCGGGATATTGTTTAAATATGGCTGACAGATCTTCCACCAGACGGCTCATTTTCGATCTATCCATGACAATATTATTGTCCGGTAAAAATCGCTGAGCAGGTTTTTCTTTCGAAAAATCATCTAAACTATCTTCTTCCTTCGACAAGGCCTTCTGACTCTGAACAGCATTTTTTTTACTGTATTCCTCGATTGCCTTTTTATACGCTATATCGGTTTGCCTCCACAAATCGCGTCTTAACTGATTGTAATTATCATCAATTGTAGTATTAAGGCCTGTAATTCCCGGATCTGCAAGCACCTGAGTTTCATAGTTCATTGTATTAGTGCGATGATAATCACCAACCAGCACACGTGCATAGGTTCCTCTTGCCGACGGAGACTCGTAAACCGACTTTACGCTTCCGAGCGTAGCATCCAAAACCAAACGTTTACCCTCAACAACAACATATTCCATAAAGAAAGGACGCTCCACACCCGGAAGAGAAAGTTCTTTCATATTGCGTCCTAGCTCATCCTGCATTGCTTTAAAAAGAAAAGTTTCTTTTTTCCCCTGTGCAGTTGTGGTCGTGCAAATAAACAGAGCAACCACTAACAGCTTAAAAATATTTTTATTCATCAATTTTATTTTTCCTGATTATTTTTATTATTTTTGATTGGCAAACGAGATGGAAGGTCTGTCGAGAATCGGCGGACGTTCCTGTGATTTTGCCTTACGCTGCATTTCCACCTGTTTAACTAAGATTGAGGGTGATATTGCGGTAACAGGCACCCAACCAGACTCAGCCCCACAACTACCGGTGAATATTTCAGACTTACCTCCCGCACACATAATTTGAGAAAACATGGAAAGCGGAGTTCCCACCAAATCAACTCCACGCACCATTTCATCAGGACGTCCATCGACATAAACGCGATAAACCTCAATCGGAGTCACATTAAACGCATTCGGTTGGTCGGTAGTGATCATCGTAACCCCTCCGGTGACCGAAGCAAAAATATAGCCATATTCTTTTCCTTGTTTTTTAGCTTCTTCCAACAACATAGACCGAAGCTGCGCATCTGTTTTCAAGTCGTTAGTTTCAACAATCAGATTAGACTGACGCGAAGCCACATCCATCCCTGCCGACGCCCGTGCATGTCCGTTGGAAACTGGGAACCCGTCAAGCGGAGTACGTGTCATCAGAAAATTCTTCAACACACCATCCTTAACCACAGTAACACGTTCAGATTGGACTCCCTGATCATCGTATTTATAATATCCGTTCAAATCCTGCCCGTGATAATTTCGCGAAGTAGGATCCATGTATACAGAGAAAGTAGCAGGCAAAACCAGGTCACCAACTTTCTTTTTGAATGTCTGACCATCAGATTCATTTCGCATACGCTGCCCTTCGACACGATGACCAAAAATTTCGTGAAAAAACACACCACTCGCACTTCCCAACAGTAAGGCGGGACCAGTATATGGTTGAACAATTGGAGCTTTACGGATCTCGGTAAATTTATTCACTAAGGTTTTCACATCAGCTTCTATTACTCTATCATCAGGAAGGCTATCGGGTGAGAAGGCAAAATAGCTGAGATAAAGAGGTAAATCCATTCCATCATCAGCTTTTACAGTTCCTGAAATCAATATTCGGGCTGCTGTTCTGTTTTCTACCGTTTCACTGCCATCCGTATCGATATAATATTTTCGAATTACTTCGTAGTTCATATTCGCCGCTCCACTGAGAATCTTCTTTTCTTTCAAAAACAGAGCCGAATATCTACGTAATCGCTCAGCCCACTTTGCACGATCAAAATGCAAGTCGGGTTTTAATTCGGGGTCTTGAAATTTTTCAACCTTTGCTTTCGAGAAATCCGGAGATTTATCCTCAGATGTTACATCGACCGACATACTTGCTTTGATTTTACCAAATGCACTTATTGCATCGTGATAACTGTTATCGACAGCATTCCAAATTACTTGTCGGATTGCAACTGCATTCTCATCAAAAGGCAAGCTAGAGGGAACTGTTTTGCTTCTTCTGTTGGCTCCGGGGTGAAAGTTATCCAACTGATACGAACCTACCCGAACTACCGGAGTGAATAGACGCGATTGATCTTCCCTACTTTCGACGAGCGTTCCGAAAGATGTTTCTATTACTTGTTTTCGGGTATCTTCAACTCTATACGCCATAAAATAAGGAGGCGTAGCACAAGTATCAAAACTTGCTTTTTCTCTGTGTAGTTCAGCCTTCAATATGCTCATGAGTTTATCCTGAGATTTGACGGGAGAAATTGCCATCAGTAAAAAACAGCTCAATATCAACATTTTAATTGACATTATTCTTTTATATATTTTCATGATTTAAATTAAACTTATTGATAGATATTCGTGAGTGATCATTTTGGTGTCTTCGGTTTATAAATTAAAAAAAGGAAGGCAACGAGAAATGCCCTTTGCCTTCCTTTTTTTTTAAGATAAACGTTTATTTTGTTTGCTCGATTGAGCCATTTGAAGCACTAATTACATAGGCTGGAATCTGCAAAGTATAACGGCTATCGCCAGCAGATAAAGTGTAAACAGTTCCATTAACAGTTCTTGAAATAGGAATATTCAAGCGTCTGATATCGGTCCATCTGAGTCCTCTGTTAGCTAACTCTTTTCGGCGTTCCAACAAAATCTGGTTTAATGCATCCGCAGGTGTTGAAGCTGTAAGATTAACGAATGTATCGGTTTTATATCGTTTTACAAGTAAAGCATTCAAATCAGCCATTGCAGCATCGGTCTTTCCTAACCTTGCATTAGCTTCTGCACGGGTTAGATACATTTCATCCACAGCAATACCTGTGAAAGCAGAAAATGCCGCATAATCACCTACCCAAACCAATAAACCGGTTCTTCTATTTTTCATGAAAAACATTGATTTACGCAAGTCATTATCGTTATACAATGAATACAAATTGTCACTAACAGTCCAGACACCACCTTCACTACCTATTGCACCGCCTTGATCCATACTATAATGAATAGTCTCTGCATTGAAATTATCAAGCGCATAGATATAGCCATAATCTACCAGATCATTGTAATCCAAAAGCGTGGAATATAATTGTAAGGTGGAATCGGAATAAGCCAATACATTATTGTAATCACCCATTGCCAGATAGGTACGGGCCAAGGCTCCATAAGCTGCCGCTTTAGACGGACGCACTTTACTTATCTGCGTATTTGCAGAACTAGTATTCGACAAGTACTTTAACGACTCTTTAAAGTCACTGATAATCTGATTGTAGGTAGCATTCACTGTCGAACGGGTTGAAACTTCATCTGCATCCGACGAGTTACGCAATACAATGCCCTGATCGTTTGCCGCTGTAGTTGCACTGTACGGTTTTGCCCAAAATTGAGAAAGATTATAATACATTTGCCCTCTAATGAATAAAGCCATTCCTTTTACAGTATTCCATGCACTCTTTTCAGTATTAGAAGGCGAAATTGAATTGATACCTTCTAGCGCAACATTAGCATACAAAATAGTTTTATATTGTTTATCCCATTCACTGAGCGAAGTGACATCACTAAACATCAAATTGTTGTTCCAGGTAAGTGCACCCTTCGTCAGGTTCTTTTTACTAAAGTACGTCGTATAATTAGCATCTGTTGCATAAGATTCGTCTGAGAGATAGTTACCCAAACTTCGGAAGGAATATAATCCTGCAGCATTATTAATGATTCCACCCTCAACTCCATCTAAAAGGTATTGATAATCAGCAATGGTTGAAGGAGCTGCAATTGTTGCATCTTGTTTCTTATTGAGAATATCTTCACTACAAGAAGATAACGCAATAACTGACAAAAATAGAATATATATTGATTTTATTTTCATGACAATCGTTTTTTGTATGTGAAAAATTATTTAATTGTTGCACGAATACCAAATGAGATTGATTGTGCAGGTCTCTCCTCTTTATACTGCGTGGCTCTCCATAAACGTAGGTTGGACAGGTAATAGGTATAAATTTGGAAGCTACTAAATATGGATTTAATTATTTTTGAATTTTCAATATTATAGCTTAATGAAATATCCTGCAAACGTATATTATCACCTTTTGCTACAAGAGCAGATGAGTATTTATAAAAATTATCTCTATCATTACTATTACTAGCTACTGTAGGCATTGAGGGGACGTTTGTGAATGCTTCGTCTCCCGGTTTTTGCCAACGTTTTGCATAATCAATATCTCCGGTAGATGTTACCATATTTGTTCCAAACAGATTATAATAGCTAATGGAAGGAACCCGAATATAGAAGCCAGCTTCATAGGTTATATTGGCAGAAATATTGAATCCTTTGTAAGAAAAATTATTCATTACAGAACCAAATATAGTCGGCGTTGCAGAACCATTATAAACGATGTTCTCCTTAGTTGTATTATTTAGAATCTGAGAATAATCTGTGCTGATATTTCCATCAGCATCATAGCCACGAGGATCACCGGTTAATGGATCTAGCCCAGCCCATTTATAACTATACAAACTATTTACAGGTTTGCCAACTAAATATGGCATTGAATAAGACGCTAGTTGAAAAAATGAGTTGGAAAGGAAATAATCTGTAACCTCATCCGTATTATGGCTGAACAATAATCGTGTATTCCATTTAAAATTCTTAGAATTTATGTTTTTAGAATTCAATAATACGTCAATACCATTGCCCTTCATACTAGCTACGTTCCCCGTTTTCATTTTTGTACCCGTAGTAGGGTCGACAGAGTATACTCCAATTAGATCCGTGCCTTTTTTAGTATAATATTCAATCGAACCGTTGATAATCTCATTCTTCAATCCAAAATCGAGTGCCAGATTAATTTGTCTCGTTTGTTCCCAACGTAAATTAGGATTTGGTAGATTATTCAACACCGCATAAGGCAAACCTGAAGAGTTAGTTTCAGATGATTGGTATGTAATTGTTGCAAGCGACTGCACATTAAAGCTTGGCACATTTCCCTGATATCCAATAGTGGCACGTAGTTTTAATCGTGGCAACCAATTCACATTGTAAAATGATTCCTGATCAACTCTCCAGCTTCCACCGGTACTCCACAACACTTTTCTTTTATTATTCGCTTTAACTCCGAATAAGTTCGCCATATCTGTACGTGCACTTCCCGAAATGGTATAGCGATTCTTATAAGTATAACTTGCATTACTAAAATAAGAGATAAATGCAGTGTATTGTCGTGTTACTCCATTTTGTATTGTAGGTATTTGCGATGAATAAGGAACAGTCTCATCCAGTAATGTTGAATAATATGGATTATCATAATAGCTATTATTATCTACGGTCGATTGAAGGATTCCCAGATTAGAATTATAACCATACCAACCATTATAATTACTATTAATGTTAGTTTCGCTTCTTTCATAACCTGCAATAGCATCTACCTGATGATCAGACCCAAACTTATGATTATAGCCAATTACTGCTCTCAGACTCATATCGGTTTGCTCATCTATTCTTTCATTTAAAGTACCTCCCTTATTAACCGGATAGCTAACAGATCCATCGTAGCCAATTTGAGTAAACATGTTGACTAAGTTTTTAATTGACCAAACATTATCACTTAGATATTTTTCATTACTAGTTGATGTTTTACTATAGTGATAGGTCAATTCAGCACTAAGTCCCATCGGTAATGTATATTTAATACTTGGGTTTAATGTAAGCATCGTAGTGACATTATGCTCAAACTGGCTGGCATTAAACTGTTCGATTGGATTAAAATGCATGTCGTACATACCTGCAGTAGTTGCTTTTTGGATAAGTTGCTCACTATACCCCCCACCATAAATCACATTTTGCGAATTTCCACTCGCATCTGTAAGCTGTGTATACGGACTAAATGAACCGTAACTTCCCTTATTCGTTCCGGTGGCATTATTGCTGTATGCTATTGGTAATGAAATTTCTAAATTTTTAATTGGAGCAAAACTATTTGTTACATTTATGCTTGTTCTTTTTTGATAATCAAAGCTTACGCCTTGGTTGTTTTCATGTCCTGCCGACAAATAATATTTATATTTATCAGTTCCACCACGTACATTTACATTGTATTTTTGACCAATCGCTGTTTGATAGAAATTTTTCAGAATATCATTCCGAACATCTATCTTGGATAAAGCCGCTATACGGGTATTTGCTTCTTGCTGAGTCATTGTTCCGTTTTTGACAGCGGTCATTAAGCCGACTACTTCACTTACAGGCTTCATAGAGGAAAAATTCAACATTGAATTATTATATGCATCGTAATACCCTTGCCCAAATAAGTTATTTTCAACATCAATTATATCAGAAGTTGACATGCTTCTATTTGAAAATAGATCAGGTTTTGGAGTTACTGATAAACCTATATTAAAGCTAACAATCGGTTTTTGATTATATTTTCCTTTTTTTGTTGTAATTACAATAACGCCGTTACCCGCACGAGCACCCCAGATACTTGCGGCTGCAGCATCTTTTAAAACTACGATAGATTCAACATCGTCGGGATTTATGCTGTTTACATCCTGATAGTATGGAGATGTTGACTGGAATGGAAACCCATCTACAATGATTAATGGACTTTGTTCGGAATTGATAGTGCTTAAACCTCTAATCATATAAGAGGTAGTACGACCTTGCGTTGAGTAATTAGTTTGATTAGTCATAGCACTCATATAAACACCACTAGCCAATCCATTTATACGAGACAATAAATTTGGTGAGGCACTCCTATTTATCAAAGCGCTATCTAAAACGGCAAATGACCCGGTTGCTCTTTCTTTAGGTATTGTTTGATAACCCGTAGAAACAACTGATACTTCTTTCAATGCTGTAAAATCATCAGCCATCGAAACGTGAATTGTAGATTGGTCGTTTACAGCAACTTCTTTTGTGGCGTAGCCAATAGATGTGAGAGATAAAACATCGTCATTCCCAACTTCAATTTTAAATTCTCCTTGCGAATTTGTGATTGTTCCATTGTTCGTTCCCTTTACGCGAACGGTAACACCCGGTATAAATTCGTTATTTGAATCGGTGACTATCCCTGTTGTTACTATTTTTTTCCTGTCACTGGTTGTTGTCTTTAAAGAAGCTTTTTCTACTACAACTAAATTCCTATCTTTCACAACAAATGTGAGTGAAGTGTTCTGCAATAATAAATTAAGCGTCTCTTTTACTGTTCGGGTACCTTTTTTAATTGTGATATTGTCGTACTTAGCCACCTGTGGTAATGCAAAAGCCACCCGAAGATTCGAAAGTTTGCCCAATTCATTCAATCCATATTCCAGACTTTGATTTTTTAATTCAAATGTAATCTTACTATCAGCAGTTTGAGCATATCCTGTAGCAGTAAAAAACAGCTGACCTGCTAACATAAGACTCAATATCAGATAGATTCTCCCTATTTGGGGACACCGAACACGGGAAATATGTAACAAATGGGATAATGCTGTTATAATTGTTTTTTTCATATCTTTGCATCTAAATTTATAATAATTGATATTTGATTGTTATGATTTAAAATCCCTCAGAGCTTCCTACGGCAGAGGGATTTTTTTTACGTTCTTTTGTCCCTAAGATGTATTAGTTTTCATCATTCCTTATTTTTTTAATTTCTATTTATAATTTTAATTTCGTCGGCACTCATACTATATTGTGTATTGGCATTAACAGCGCACAAAATTTCTAAAATAGATTCCAGCGATTCTATTCCACTAAATGACGATGTAATCTGCGTATTTGCTAATTTTGGATCAGCAATCGTTATATTTTTCCCATATCTTTTGCTAAGTATTTGGGTTATTGATTCAAATCTAGCTCTATTGAAAACCATGTCTTGTTTTGTCCAGTTGTTTACGACTTTTTCTGCATTGACCGTTTGTTGCTTAGCAACTGTATTTTCGGTATTATAATTCACTGATTGATTCACAGTTAGTATTGCAAGTGTTTTATTCTCATTCTCAACTCTCACTTTACCGCGGGTAACATAGACATTCACGCTTTTATCTTGTGGCCAAGCTTTTATATCAAAGGCAGTTCCCAATACAGTTGTTTTCACAACACCAGTATGAATAATAAAGGGTTTTGAACTCATATGTTTCACATCAAAATAAGCTTCTCCTTTAAGTACCACTTCGCGGGTATTCCCTGTGAACGTTTCAGGAAAGCGAAGTGTACTTCCTGACTTCAAGATAACACTTGTACCATCAGGTAAAATAAGATTACGAATATATGAAGCTGCTTTTTGTGGTGACAACGGTATGGCTTTAGCAAAAACGGCTTGCGAAGAAGTGGAAACAACAGTCAGATGTTTGACAAAGGTGCCAATGCCAACTAACACTAGAATGGCTGCTGCCGTAGTCATTGTTCGAATTACTTTTCGGGAAATAGTGCGGGGAAATAAAAGATGTTTAGACTGATATTCCGTATCCAGAATATTGGCCAACATATTCATTGCCTTCTCCTTTGATATGCGAACCGGCGAATCAAAATCCATCCAGACTTGCTCTATCTGATCATAGAGTTCATCATCGGATAATTGAGAAATAAGCTTAGCAAGCTCAACTCGTTCTTCATTTGTACAAGTATAAGTCAGATATCTTAATATCAGACCGTGTATTCTACTTTTTTCCATTTTGTCAGTTTACCGTTTAAATACTATATAAATAGCTATCAATTTCCAAAAAATGGGAGCTTTTTATCAATATAATACTGGTAAGACGAACGGCAGATAAAAAAGTCTACTCTCGTTTTAAATTTTCTTGAAAAAATATAGGGAAAGATATAAAAAGAGTAAATAAAGGGAAGAAAACGGGTAGATGATCAACAGAAATTATCAAAGATCGAAGATGATCAAGTTAATTCAAAAAGAGAGAAAGGGACAAAACAATCCATAAAACAAGGAGATCGGGATATGAATAAGAAATAATTTTGCGCAGATTCCCCAAAGCACGTTTCATGTGATTTTTAATTGTAGAAACCGACAAGTCGAGTAACTGGGCTATTTCTTCATGTTTAAGTCCGTTCTCTTTACGTAGTACATATATCTTTTGTTGTTGAGGCGGAAGTTTTTTTACGGCAGCAGCAATTCTTTCAGCCAATTCCTTTTGCATTAAAATATCTGCCGGAGTTGGGTCAACGACAGCTTCACCCGATTGGGATAGTTGCTCCAAAATTAAAGTTTCTTTCGAGAATCGACGAAAATTATCGAATGCCAAATTTTTTGCAATACTATACAGATAAGCATTAAAATTTTCAACATCTGCCAACATTTCCCTGTTTTGCCAGACTTTCAGAAAAAGATCCTGAACCAGATCATTAGCTTTGTCCTCAGAACGCGTGATACCAACAAGAAAACCATACAGTTTATCTTTATATCTATCAAATAAAATTGCAAACGCTTCTTCATCTCCATTTTGGAGACGTAAACGCAATTCAACATCTTGCAGTTTTATTTGTTTTGAATCTTCTTCCATTTCTTCAATTTTGTAAGCAAAACTGATTGTAGTGGTTGCAAAAATACAACTATATCTTTGATTTATGGCATTATGTAAACTTAAAACTTTATTTACGATGAAAAATAGCCTATTAGATACTTATGTGAGTCTATAACTATAGAAGTATTTTAAGGTTTAAGAATAATGCAACAAAGACCTAAATGAATCCCATAATTGCGTTTGACATTGATATTAATGGCACATATATACTATAGAAAAACTCCCTACCGAGTTATGAGCCTCAGATAGGGAGTCTTAAGAAAGAAGAAGATTAAATAATCAAACTGTCAAAAGAATGATTATTTGAAAATCTCTTTCAATTTAGCCTCTAACTCTTCGCCGCGAAGATTTTTTGCGACAATAACACCTTCGGGATTAATCAGAAAATTCTGAGGAATGGCATGAACCAAATATAGCTGAGCTGCCGCGTTCTCCCAGCCTTTCAGATCGGATACATGATTCCAGGTCAGTTGATCTTTTTCGATAGCCGCTAACCATGAATTTTTCGCTTTAGCATTATCCAACGACACGCCCAATACCGTAAAGTTTTTATCCTTGTATTGATTATACATCTTAACTACATTCGGATTTTCGGCACGACATGGTCTGCACCAGGATGCCCAGAAATCTAACAATACATATTTCCCTTTGAAATCGGATAGTTTAATCGGCTTACCATCGGCAGTAGGCTGAGTAAAATCAGGTGCAACCGCCCCAATGAGCAGACGCTTCATAGATGCAATTTGCGATGACAGCTCCTTGCCCGATAACGTATTTTTCAACTGAGAAGTCAATCCATTAAACAAAGGTTCTATAGCCTCAATTTCGGGCGTAGTACCCCCCGCAATAGCTTCCAAAGCATATAAAGAAATAAAACTGTTGGGGTTTGATTGAATAAATTTGGTATCTAACTCTTTTAATTTATCATTCAACAAATTGTAACGATCTTCCAGTCCTTGCTGAAATTCTCTTGAATTCTTCATATCCGCCGGAGCTGTATAATACTCGTTCATTAATGCATTTTGTTTAGCCAAAACAGGTGCAATCAGTTCATCGTGCTGCTTATTTTCTGCATTGACCACCGAACCCGATATAACCGCTTTAGAGATCGAATCGGTTCCAGCAATGGATATCTTACCTTTTTCAATATAGAAAAAAAGCAAATCCGGATTTTTCAAAGCTTTGACACCAAGTCCCTGATGATCTATAATCAGTTTAGCTCTGAATGGATCGGCAACCTGCCCTTTAAATTCAAACGAGCCTTTTTTTATTACTGCAGAATCAACGGTAAGGGTTTTTCCCAACTGGTAGGTCAGGTAAACTTTTACCGGATTGGTTACCCCACTCATTTTTCCATTCAGTGTATAAGGCGCAGTTTGAGCCAACGCACATAGAGGAAACAGAGCCAATGCTATTAATCTAACTATTTTCATTTACTATTTTTTTTTGCAGGAAACAAACCTAATGCGAGTTTTATCAGCCTACCATTATTGTAAAAATATACTTATTGTAGTAATGTGCTCCTTAAAACAAGGAGCACAGTGCTATTATTTATTGGTTGTCGTATTTTTATTTTCAGGATATAATACTAAACGAATATAATTGTCGCCACTCAAATACTTATTTGCAGCATTCCGTATGGCTTTAGGGGTAACCTTCTTCATTTCCTCCTTATAAGAAAGAATTTGCTCCGGGTTCAACTCATTTTGAAATTGTCCGGCCAAATAATTCAACCAAAAGCCATTTTCTTTCAGTTGCACTTCAATGGAACGACTTTGTTCAGCAAGCACCTTATCTACATCAAGCTGAGAAGGACCATTTTTTCGAATTTTCTCAATTTCTTCATTAGCAGCTTTTATTAGTCTTTCCACATTTTCGGGAGCACACCCAAACGAGATGGCAAGAGAATATCTGTTTTGCGGGTATTTCCGGTAATTAGCCTTACAGCCTACACCATAAACGCCACTCTCACTTTCACGAAGGCGTTGAAGCAGTCTGATATTCATCACTTCAGACAAAGCATCAAGGAGATTGTTTTCTTCTTCGGTATACTTGTACGAACCACTAAACAAAAGTTGCACAGTAGAAGTTTGCTCCTGACCCTTATATACAAATTTATGAAGCTTGCCTACAGGAAGATGAATACCCAAATCGCGGGCAGATTCTACACGTTTTGTAGTAGGCAATGCCCCCAGATATTGTTCCAACAGGGGTTTAATTGTTTCCGGATCAAAATTTCCCACAAATGTAAAAACAAAATCGCCTGCATCGGCAAAACGCTCTTTGTATATCTCGAAAGCTCTGTCGAGATTAATTTTATCTAACTTTTCGATGCTAGGTCCTGTACGTCGAACACTGTAATTACTCAAAAATCCCGAAATGGTGTCAGAAAACACAGCTGAAGGGTTACTGTTTCGATTAGCCAAACCAGCCCTTTCCTGCGAAAGAAATCCATTATACACTTCGACATCCTTGCGAGGCTGAGTAAAATACAGATATACTAATTGTAAAGCAGTTTCAAAATCGGCCGGAGAACTTTTTCCGGAAATGCCCTCATTACGTTCACCAATAAAGGGCGATACGCGGACTTTTTTTCCTGTAAGATATTTTCCCAACTGGCTTAAGCTAAAATCAGCTACACCTCCTGCACTTACCAACGACGAAGCACGTGCTGCCGATTCATATTCAGCATCAGTATAAAGTGAAGTTCCGCCCGGACTGTAAGCATAAAAGCTTATTTCATCGTTTTTAAACTCTGTAGGTTTCAACTCAACTTTAACGCCATTACTAAGCGTTAATTCAGTCACCCCAATCCCGTTGTATTTTTTTGACGCCACCACTTTACCTGCAACAGGTTTATCTGACATCAATGGTTTATCTGACACCTTATCAACAAAAGCCGTAATATAACTTTGCTGTACGTCGGCCAACCAGGTATTCACTTCTTTTTCGGAAGGAAGATTTTTCGTTTCGCTCTCAGGAGCCAAAATCATGATATCCCGATTTACATCAACCAAATATTTTTTTAGCACATCATTCAACTCGGTAAGAGTTATTCCCGGCATATTTGCTTTGATGAAATCACATTCGTAACTGATACCCGGTGCAGCCTCGTCTTTCAAAAAGAGATTGAGATATTCTTTTACGTATTGATCAGAGCTAGTTTTATCTTTTTCCTTAAAAGCCGATTCCATATTCTGTAGAATGGCATATTTTGCTCTGTCAAGTTCAGTCTGCGTAAAGCCAAACTTTTTTACACGTTCAATTTCAGTCCAGGCAGCTTTAAAACCTTTTTCCAGCTCACCCGGTTTACCTACAACTACCACAGAAGCAGCGTCGAGATTAGCCAGAAACCCATCAATGGCACTTCCACCTTGAATAAACGGAGGATTGGACTGCTTGCTAAGTTCTCCAAAACGCTCATTTATAATAAAATTATAAAGTGTGTGCAAAATATTCTGACGCAAATCATCAGTTGTTTTTAAAGCACTTTTGGGATGTTTGATTAAAACTTCTATCGAAGTAGTGGCTTGTTCTTTGTCTGTTGCAACAAAAAACTGATTTTTGCCAGTCAAAGGAATTGTATAGTTTGTCCGTTCCCGAGGTTGTAGCGGCGATTTCAGATCCGAAAACAACTGAATAATTGTCTTTTCGGTTGCTTTCACATCAATATCTCCAACCACAATTAAAGCCTGAAGATCCGGACGATACCAATCGGTATAAAATTTACGAATTGTAGCAGGCTTAAAGGTCTTCAATATTTCTTCCGTTCCGATAGGAATTCGTTTACTATATCTGGATTGATTGAGAATAACCGGTAAATATTTGTTTTGTAAACGCTGTTCAGCACTTTTGCCCAAGCGTTTTTCTTCCAAAATCACCCCTCGTTCTTTATCAATTTCTTTTGGATCTAGCGTAGCATCCTGAGCCCAGTCGCGCAAAATCAAAAAACCGTTTTTCAGCAACTCAGCATTATCAGTAGGTAATGGTAATTGATAAACCGTCTCGTCGAAACTGGTGTATGCGTTTAAGTCTCCACCAAAACGGACACCGGCTTTTTGAAGATAATTGACCAGTTCGTTTTTAGGAAAATGTTTAGTTCCGTTAAAACTCATATGTTCCATAAAGTGAGCCAATCCTTGCTGATCATCAGCTTCGAGTACCGATCCTACTTTATTGGCCAAATAAAGTGTAACCCGATCTTTAGGCTCAACATTTCGACGAATGAAATACGTAAAACCATTCGGAAGTTTACCCGTAACAACCGACGGATCTAAAGGTATCGATTCGACTTTTGATTGTGCCATCGCCACAGCGGGCAACATCAGAAGAACCGACATTACAAAAGCAAATAAGGTATTGCTCAGTTTGTGTTTTGAGTTGATATACATAAATTGTTTTTAAATTGTTTTATTGTAATCCGAAATTTATAAATACTAAACCGAAAAAAAATATTTTATTTGGCATCATCGTATTTCTGATCAATGCCCTTTTCCTGAAGGTTTATGCCTTCTTTCATCCACCGGGGCATAGGATCGTTATTCAGGTAATAACCAAAAAATTGCTTAGTACGTATTTCCCAGTCTATTTGTGCAGCCCGACCGGAAAGTACATGCCCTTCGTGCTTATAGTTCAACAACCAGGCCGGTTTATGAAGACGGCGCATAGCCAAAAACAAACTCAAGCCCTGCGAGAAAGTAACCGCAGCGTCATCATCACAATGAAAAATAAGCAAAGGCGTCTGAATCTTGTCGACATTGAAAATTGGTGAGTTTTTTATATACATCTGTGGATCTTCCCACAATGTTTTACCCAAACGACATTGTCCGGTTTCATACATAAACATACGCGGTGCTCCGGTTCCACGCACTGTAGTATAATCCGAAATCATATCTACCACTCCGGCACCAGGACTTGCACACTTAAATATATTAGTCCTTGTTACCAGATAATTTACCTGAAAACCAGACCAACTATGTCCCTGCAAACCAATTCTATCTTTATCAGCTATTCCTCTTTTTATCAACTCTTCAGTTCCACTCACAACCGCATTATACGAACTTTCGCCCGGCGCACCTACTGCAAAATGAACATCAGGACGGAAAACAATATAATTGTTACTTACATAAGTCACAATATTGATAGTAGCCTCACTATGCTCAGGGGCTATATAATTACGCAGATCGTTGGAGTGAGTTTCATAGAAATCAACAATCACCGGATATTTTTTAGAAGCATCGTAATTTTCGGGAAGAAAAAGTAGCCCTTCATTTAGCGAACCATCATAATTTTTCCAACTAATAACTTTGGCTGTACCCCAATTATACTTCTCTTGCTGAGGATTGGCATTAGTAATTCGTAGAGGTTTACGAAAATTCATATCACTCCAGTATAAATCGCCAAATGTGTTATAGTTCTGCTTAGTCCAAATACAAGATTTTCCATCGGCAGATACCTTTTTTACACTAATATTAAAGTCTCCATCCATCAACTTTTGCACCACACCAGCGGTGGTAAGGCGATAAATTCCTTTGGCTTTTGACTTTTCATTGAAAGATTTCAACATCAAATCTTTTGTTATATCGAGATTTTCATCAAAATCATAATCCAACAACCGGAATACCAATTTATTTTTTCTACCGTATCCTTTTGTTAGAGAATAAGGTTTTGCATTTCCGGTAAGATCAACAACCCACATATCATACTTGTCGTATATCACCACTCCATTACCGTCTTTGGTCCAGCCTGCAAGTCCGTAAGCACTGGCAGCCTTGGGTAAGTCATGCGCTTCATCGAAAACAGGATAACCTATGGCATCGGATACATTTTCCAGTTTCCCGATTTTTGTATCCATCTTATACCATACTTTTGCTTCAGCATCGTAAGCCACGGCATATTTTCCATTAGGACTCCATATCGGATAATCGTGAAAGTTTCGCCCCAAGAGAGTTGTTTTACCATCCAAGACACTGGTCAGATATAAATCGAAATTAGTATCATACAACCAGTCAATCAATGGAACATAAGGTTTTGTATCGGCAACAATAACATGGCTGTAATCCGATGAACCGGGCACAAGTAAACGTTCAGAGGCTTCGGAAGCTAACTTCACACATTGCTTTGTGTCTATATGATAAATAAATTTCGGACTATTTGTGCTTGCATTATTATTCGCATTCTTGCGCTGGCGGCGTTGCGACAGTTCTTCGTCCCAAGTCCAGAGTTCGAGTTCAAAATCGGTATTAGGCTTTGTCCGATTGGAAACCTGTTTCTTAATAGTTTGCACAACATCCGGGAAAAGCAACTTGCCGTTTTCAGGAATGTCGTAAGGTTTACTCAGAATCTTATAATTTGCCGGTAGTTTAATGTCCTTAAAATCGACTATGAACTTATACTTTTTTTCTTTAATAGAAAATGAGTACAACAAATCCGGCTCTGCTTTTTTCAGCGAGTCGGAAGCAACAGTAAAAGTACCTCCGGTAGCTTTCTTATTCAACGAAAAACGACCAAGTAGCCCTAACTCATCGGTATATAAAACTGTGCGTTTTCCCCAAAGATTACCAACCAGCAACGATTTGGTTTTTCCCTGTGTTTGAACATAGATGATAGATCTGTCATTATCAAAAAGTTTAAAGTTTTCAACATTATCAATCACAGTACTGTCACCCGATTCAATATTAAGAGCTACCAAACGAGTAGCGGGTATATTATTTTTAGAAATAGCATAGGTGTAGGTAATGATACCTGAGTTGGGCTGATTGCTAAAATAACTACTTTTCTTCCAACAAGATTTCTTTCCGGTTCGCAGGTTCAGAATCATAATAGAATCCGAAGCATTCGGGTTAGCAGCATTGGGAGTGGCAAGTATGGTATATTTCAAATATTTGCCATTATCAAAAAAATGCAAATCACTCACATTGGGTAAAGTATATATAGTACCCGTTTTGGTATTACGCAGATAAGTCAGCGGTTTCTCTTTCATTTGAAGAGTAGCATCTACATAATTATAACGAAAGCTTACCCATTCTCCATTTTCAGAGATATCCTGAGTAGCAATATTTCGCCACAGGTCGTAAGCCGTAGCATCCAGATTCTTCTTTTGAGCTGTCGAATTGCAAACTAACGCAAAGAGGAGAGTCGCAACGACTAGCATGTTATTTTTCATTTGTTTTCTAAAATAAATTCCCGTAAAATATTGCTTTATCGATTTGGTTTATTTTGATTTTGACATTTATCCGGGGGTAAAAAGGCAAATATAATACCATCCAATTACATGTCAGTAATAACAAGAATAGCACGCTTTTTCAATTACGCCCTATTCCTGCTGTAAAACAGGCTATCATATTGTCCTTACAAGCCTTATTGTTTTAACAAAATCTATTTTTCTGCTTTTAATTGCTCAATTACATACGAAATTTCATCCATCAATAAGCTTGGACTACCACTATATCCTTCGGAGGTATAACGCATATAACCATCTTTCAACACCACCTTACGCGGAATAGCAGACGAATTCACCAATGGTACAAAGGTAGAGAATACGGCATCATTATTTTTACTTACATTATTGAAACCATCATAAAGCACCTTAAAATCATATTTAGAAGATTTGATATACTTACTGATATCGTTTTTATAGTTTTTACCTGCTTCCATAGTAGCAATAAAATACAAATCCACTTTGGGATCTTTTGCGTACCGCTCTACTAAAAGCTGCATACCGGGGAACGATTTTTTGCAGGGGAAACACCATGTTGCCCAAAAATCCAACACCACAATTTTGCCTTTAAAATCTTCTGAATTGACAGAGAGTCCATCCATTCCCGAAAGTTTAAAGTCAGTCGCTTTCACTTTTACCAGTTTCAAATTAGCTTTTTGTTCTTTTACATTGTCGGCCGACTTTAAAGATTCCTGATACTTATCATAACCAACTTCAGAACCATTTTTACGAATGTAGTCCTTTTTTAAATAATCGAACATAGCACCCGTCACCGCATTTGCTTTCATTCCGTTTTCAATAACTGCTAAAACCTCAGCTTCACGTCCGTTTTTTTGTAAACTATTTACGTGTGCATCATTCACATCAGCATTTGTAAATTTAGCTTTATCGGACAAATAGTTGATATAATTTAAAGCATCATCATATTTCGCCATACTATTAAGTAACACAATATGTGTCGAGAGTTTAGCATCAAGTTCTTTTTGTGCCTGTTCAAGAGCTTGTTTAGGAGAGTAGCGAGTTCCATCCATATAAGACAAATCCTTTGCCTTCTTAATCATTTCATTTATCAGAGCATCGGAAATGACATAAATTTTATCCTGCGCCAACAGTTTCAGTTTAAAAGCCCGATCGATATTCCAATGATAGACTTCATTCAGCGTAACAAAATCCATATCAGGAATCAAAGCAATGAGTTTTTGAAACTGATTAGATGCAAAATAAGCAGAAGCCAGATTTCGGTATGTATTCAGATAAATAAATTTCTGGTATTTAAATTCTGAACTTTCGTTCCATGCCTGAATAGGAAAGTCCTGTAAAAACTTTTCAGAAGCAGTTATCTTTTTGGCATCCAACGGCATTTTAAACACCTCATTATATTTCAGAAACCGTACCATTCCGCCTTTAGGATATTTGGCTAATATGACTTTTGATAACGAATCGGCTTTCAGACTGTCCTTCAGATCAAACTTATATAAATTTAAAACATCCATGTACTGAGGTTCTCTTAGAGCAGGATTACTCAAGAAAACAGGAATAAATTTCTTTGCAGCTTTCGGGAAATTACTTCCTGAACGAAGTTTTACCATAGCAATAAAACTATCGAAAAATTTGGTTATATTGCTCGAGTATGCCTGCATTTCTTTGCTTACCCACATTTCCAGAGCCTCATCCATAATGTCGAATTTTTGGTAATATCCGGGAACAGATTTACCAACCGACGGTTTTCTGAAAATTCCCCATGCCAAGGCACCTCCTGGAAGACGGCCCTTATTATCGTCCACAGTTGTATAAACAAACCCTTTGTCGTCATTATTATCAAAAACACCCGGATTATTTGATGTCTCAGAAATCATTTTAAAAGCAATAAAAGCACAATTCTTCGGAACATCGAATGTTCCTTTCCAAATTCCATTATCATTTGCCAAAGTCAAATCGCCCAACTGCCAGGTATAATCATTGAACATATAAACAATACCCGCTATCTTATCCATCGTGGCTAAAGGACCTCCTTGAGGATTATATTGAATGTTCAGGGTAGAACCAGCCACAGGAATATCGAAACCGGAAAGACGCGATAAAACCTGCTGAGCATGTGCCGCGAAAGAAAAACTTAATATCAGTATACATATACTGAACCATTTCAATTTGTACATTTGAAAACGAATTTAGTGAAAGTTGTGTATTTGAAGTAATATTGTTATCGAAAGCATTTGTAAATTAGACACAGAAAAAATGCTTAATATTTTAATAATTAGTTAGAGTCTTTGATATTTCTATCAAAGACTCTATTGTTTTTAATTATAGACTTTATGGATTAGGTACAATCTCCGGATTAAAAATAATATATTTCTCACCAATAGGATAAGTGTAAAGATTGCTATTGGGCGTGAGTGTATAGGTTACTTTATTAAACACACGCGTTACTGTTTTTGCAAATTGAGCATCCTTATTTAACCGTCGTTGATCGAACCATCTTAATCCACGTCCAAAGAATTCGCGTTTACGCTCATCAATTACAATATTCAAAGCATCTTCCGAAGTACTTGCGGCTAAATCAATATAGTCGGCGGGCAACAACCTATTCTTTCTGATTTTATTAACCAAATCAATTGCTTCAGCAGGATGATTATCTCTGGCCAGACATTCAGCTTTTATCAGATACATTTCAGGTACCGTAATACCCACATTATTATAGTCCTGATAAGTTGTATACAATTGTTCTCCATAAAATCCACGGCCCTTAAAAGCTGGCCAAAACTGAGAACCATCTCTGGTGAAAAGCTGGTAACGTAAATCCTTCGTTCCTAATAAATCGATAATTTCCGGGTTAATCTGAAGAGCTGAGAATCCGCCTATCTGAGTTTTAGACAGGATAATTTCTGGATTTTTTATGCTACGGGGATATGTTATTACCGTCCCATTAATATATGCACTATAATTTACCAGCGTATTTTGAATGGTAAGAGCACTATCGGCATAATTTTGTGCGGCAGTAAAGTCTCTCGTAAAAAGATATGTTCTGGCAAGCAATGCATAAGCTGCCGCTTTAGAGGGATATAAATTATATTCCGGTAATGCCGGAAGATTTGGAATCGCCAACTTAAGATCAGAGATGATCTGGTCATAAACAGCTTTTACCGTTGCTCTCTTAAGACTGGCCTGCATATCCGGCTTCAAAAGCATCGGAACACCTAAATCCGTTGAAGCCGTGCTGGCATCGTACTGCTTTGCATACATGTTAACCAAAGCCCAATAAGAAAATGCACGATGAACCAATGCTTCACTCATAATCTTATTTTTTTCAATATCAGATCCTTTTTTACTAGACATTACTCCATCAACCACCGTATTAAAAATATAGATTTTGGCATAAGGAGTTTCCCAATTAAAGTCAGAAGTTTCTGCATCGAAAAATACATTCTTCCAAGTATACATCGGTACATAATAAGCGCTAGATGAATTATAGGACACCTGAAAAGTGGTATCAGAAAAATACACATCATTTCCACTCAAAATAGGCCATGTGTACAAGGGGTCAACACCATTGTTTATAAGCAAACGGTAATCGCTGGTATTAGTTAGAGTACGAACGCCTTGTAAAGGTACATCTTCCACATAGTTCCGACAAGCAGTAGCACTTATAATCAACAACGCAACCAATATTATTTTATCAATTTTTTTCATGATTGTATATTTTTTTTAATTAAAGACTTACAGAAAGTTTGAGCGTATAAGTTGGAGATGGTGGCAAACTATTAAGTGTTGTACTAGCAGAAAGATACTCCGGATCCAAACCATCTTTGTTTGCTGTCCACAGCAACCCAAGATTACGAACAACCCCCGAAATGCTTACATTTCTAAATATCGTTCCAACCAACATTTTTGAGGGTAAATTATAGCTCAAAGCAATTTGACGTAAACGGATATAGCTGCCATCTCTCACCAATATGTCAGAATATTTATATCGATTTACACTGGTTCCCTGATAGTTTCCACCAACAAGGCCGGGTACATTGGTAGTGAGTTCATCCCCAACTTTGCGCCAACGTAAAGCCAGATCCTCCTGTTTTCCGATGAAACCTGTGAAGGTTTTTGCGGCTAAATAATTATCAATAGATGGTTTTAAAAATACACTACCAAATGAATATGTTATTAACGCACTTAATTCGAAAGACTTATAACGAATAGCATTTGTAAAACCGCCAAAATAGGGAGCAGTTCTTCTTCCTGCATATTTTAAGTCCTTAATATTTGTAACTGCAGTTTTAGAATTGACAATTTGATTATCCTTGTTATATACCTGCGACAGACCAGTATTATCTAATCCTGCCCATCTATATACGAATAAATAATCAATTGGATAACCATTATAAGGAGTACCTGAACCCATAGCAGTACTTGCCGTTATATTTGCAAAACGACTATCACTAATCTTGTTTGTATTGTATGCAAAATTAAATGAAGATGTCCAACTCCAATCTTTACTGGTAATTGGCAATCCTGAAATGTTTACATCAACACCGTTGGATTGCATTGTTCCTGTATTGTAATAAAAAGTTGTAAATCCATATGTACCATTAATTGGCATTGAAGTGATAATATCTGTCGTGTTTTTAAAATACAATTCGGCCGATCCGGATAGTCGTCTCTTGAACAACGAAAAATCGACTGCGTAGTTCACTACTTTCGTCTTTTCCCAACCTAAATCGGGGTTAGCAGGAGTATCAATAGTAGCAGATGCTCTACCAGTATCTGTACTTGCAGATGAAGATAAAGTGATAAGACTAACATTGGTCAAATTTCTAGGAGCATTTCCATTAAATCCATAAGTTAGACGCAAGGCTAATTGGTCAATCCAACTAATCTCCTTCATAAAATCTTCATTGTATATATTCCATTTTGCACCTGTTGACCATAATGGAATAGCTCTTTTTCTACGTGAAACCCCTAAGAGGTTATAGTCATCAAAACGTGCACTACCAGAAATAATATACTTATCCTTCAATGAATAAGAAGCATTTGAATAATATGAAAGAAAACGTTCTGTTGTTTCAACTAAAGGCGCACTTGTGTTGCCGATCTGTGATGTTCCACCAGTAATTGTTGTATAATAAACAGTTGGATTGTATGCCTGATCCGTTCCTGTATCTGAAGAGTAGCCATATCTGGCTTGTCCCCAACTTTTGGCATATGTCTCTCTTATCTCAGCACCACCAATCATTGAAATTCGATGGATATTATTAAATACTTTGTTGATATTAAACTGTCCTCTTAAACTATAGCTACGCCCATTTGCAAAACTAGAATTAAGATAACCACCCATAGGAACACCATATACTAATGTCTTTTTTACCGGATCAATAGAAGTAGCATTGTTAATCAAATTTCTTACTGCGTAGCTTTCCAACTCATTAGATAAAACCGTTTCTCCAAATTTTCTTTCAGCCATTCCAGACACTTCCAGGTTTAACCAGTCAGTCACTTTCCCGTTTAATGCTAAATTCAGCCGGGCGTTATTTGTATTCGTCTTTGTGTTTGAATAGTTCAGCTCATCAACCGGTGAATAGGTCCAGGGTAAATAGCCTAAACTTTCATAATTTTTGAGTACGCTTGAAGTAGAACGAATATAGTATTGAGATGAATTACCATTTCCATCTATTAGTAAATCATAAGGTCGTAAAGACATATTAGTATTTCCAATAGCTGTCATGGCACTACTGTTCGACTGATCATTAGTACTATTAAAATTCAGACCAGTAGTAACAGTAAGTCTCTTTTTAAACAAATTGGTCGTATTATTCATCATAATAGAGTATCCTCTATTAATATTTCCTTTATAGATGGGGTGATCAGTATAATAATTACCCGAAACATAATAAGTACTATTATCATTTCCTCCTGAGAGAGATAAATTATATTGTTGTGTTGTTGCTTTTTGCAATAAATTATCCTGAATCTGCGAGGTATTATTTATCGTTGCAAGTTGCCCTAGAGCTTCATCTCGCTGAGCCGATGTTATTGTTCCGTGTTTATATTTGAATAATATCGTTTCAGCCTGACTTACGTTACCCAGGCCGCTATTATATATATTTGTAGGTTCTGCAATAAACCCCTTCTCAACCATCTCCTTTTCTAAATCAATATATTGAGCAGTTGTCATTTGTTTTAGATAATTCAACTTTGGACCACCTGATGTGGTTAACGCTGTCGAAAAATTAACTGAAGCATTATTGCGTTTGCTTCCTTTTTTTGTTGTGATAACAACAACTCCATTAGCAGCCTTTGCACCCCATATTGAAGCAGCAGCAGCATCTTTTAAAAATGTCATTTGTTCAACATCATCAGGATTAAGGCTTTCCAATACATTTTCTCCACCAATAGGCAGATAAGGGAAACCATCAATAACAATCAATGGGTCACTTTCTATTTTAGTACTGTATGAGTTTTTACCTCTTATCTGCAGCGCACCAGCACTTGTTACTTTCACTCCGGCAACCTGTCCTTCAATCCGATCTACGAGATTAACAGTTGGAGTTTTGGCTAAATCGGCTGCAGATACAGTGCTAAATGAACCGGTAGCTCTTTCTTTAGGGATGGTCTGGTAACCTGTAGAAACCACAGATACTTCACCCAACATAGTGAAATCATCAACTAAATATACATGAATATTCTTTTGACTATTTACTGCAACTTCCTGTGGAACAAAGCCAATAAACGAAAGAGCTAATACTGATCCATCTTGTGCTTCTATCTGAAACTCTCCTTTTGAATTAGAAATTACTCCCCTATTTTCACCTTTTACCCGAATGGTAACACCAATGAGTGGATTATTTTCAGAATCTGTAATAACACCAGATGCTACGTTTCGCTGTCTATTGTCAGGCGTAGTTTTTGGTGCTACTTTTTCAACTACAAGTATACTTTTATCCTTAACTATAAATGATAGCGTCGTATTAGACAACAACAATTTAAGTGTCTCTTCAGCTGTTCGTGTACCCTTTTCGATAGTGATATTATCATACTTAGAAATATCCGTAGTCAAGTACGAAACCCGAAGTCCATACATTTTAGCCAATTTATCCAAACCAACATTCAGACTTTGGTTATTGAGCTCAAAAAATATTTTTCGAGATAAATCCTGAGCAAATACAGGTAAAACAAAGCCAAACTGCAATAGTACAATTGCAAAGACAATAGTTTGTTTAAACATTTTTAGCTTGGTAAAACTCGGCCGATCCAGCGACAACAGTCTTAGTTTAGAAAGACCGCTTAGTGTTAATCTGTTATTCATATCAAACTGTATTATAATAATTAATATTCTATTTTTAATGCATTTTTTTAATTGCGAGAAATGACGATGTCCTGATTTTCCTTCTTATAACTTGTACGCAGATGTAAAGTACAAAGCACATCCAAAACATTCGAAAGTGACTCTGTTCCACTAAATGATGAAACAATCATTGATTTAGCCAGTTGATCATCTTTAATAATGATATTTACACCAAATCGCTTGTTTAAAGTACGAACAATGTTCTCAAATGATTCATTTTTAAACACCATATCTTCTTTGGTCCAATTAGTTACAAGTTTCTCTGCTTCAACTTTTTTTACAGCTTCAACCGCTTTTGCTCCATTGTAATTTAGTTGTTCATTCTTGGTCAATATAGCTAGTACTTTGTTCTGATTTTCAACTTTAACTTTACCTCTGGTTACAGAAACAATTACTTCTTCTGTACCCACTTTTGTTTTAATATTGAAAGCTGTACCTAAAACAGTTGTTTTTACTTTCCCTGTGTGGATTATAAATGGCCTTGAATTCATATGTTTAATATCAAAATAGGCTTCACCATTTAAAATAACCTCGCGCGTATTACTGCCAAAGTTCTTTTTCAATTGTACCGTACTTCCTTTTTGAAGTATCACCATACTTCCATCGGGCAATTCAATATTTCGGATATAGGCAGTTGCAAATTTAGATTGCAACTGTTGAGTATTATGATTCTTTAATGCCAAATTATCAGATTGGTCTGTAAAATAATAACCAATTGAGAGCAAGATGACAACTGAAGCTGCAATTGAAGCAATCATTCGATAATATTTTCTGGAACGATTCTCCAAACTGAAAGTTGGCTTTCCCGAATTCATTATTGCTATCAGCTTTTCTTCTTTTTCTTTTTGGGAAAAATGAAAAGTTGGCTCGTACTTATTGAAAAGTTGAAATAGCTCTACTTCTAATTTATCATCACTCGTCGACTCAACAAGTTCAGCTAATTGGGTCTGCTCAGGTTCATTACAATCAGATGCGATGTGTTTTTCAAGTAATTCTTGAATTTTGTTTTTTTTCATTTTATTGTACAATAATGTGTAACCACAAATATCTGTCTAATAGCTTTTCGGCATTAGTTGATATTTGTAAGACGTATGTGGATGTCGAATATCCAGTCGACATTAAAAAAAAATGAATATTTTTTTAAAATGACATTACAATAGCTATTATTAACAGCTCTGGATAGTTTAATGAAAGGTATTTGTGGATATTTCCCATTGCGAGCTTCATGTGGCTTTGAATGGTAGAGGTAGAAAGATTCAATTGTTTCGCAATTTCATCTTGTTTGATTCCTTGCTCTTTGAACAAGGTATATATTTTTTTTTGTTGAGGGGGCAAGTGGTCGATGGCTTCAAGAATCTTACTATTCAATTCGTTTTGAATCATCAATTCTAAAGGCTCTGGAGTGTTATTTTTACTTTCTAATTCAAAATGAGCGGAATGAGCAAGAGCTTCGCGAGATAATTTTCGTAATTGATCGATAGCCTGATTTTGCGCAATTTTAAAAAGTAGCGCATTGATATTTTCCACATCGGTTATAGTGGATCTATTTTGCCATATTTTAATAAATACCTCTTGGGTTATGTCCTCTGCCTTAGTTTTAGAATGAGTAATGCCCAATAGAAATCCAAACAATTTGTCGTAGAAAGCATAAAACAATTCGGCAAAAGCATCCTCATCGCCTTGTTGTAGGCGTATGAGCAATTTAGATTCATTGAGCTTTTTATTCTGTTTAAATTTATCTTTCATTATCAAATTGGCTGGCAAAATCACTTGTAATGGTTGCAAAAGTACAACTATATCTTTTACATTCGACATATTTGTAACTTAAAACTCCCTTAAACTTGAAAAAAGACAAAATAAAGTCACACTTATCCATCCTGAAATATCATTATTGGGTGTAAATATAATTCAATAGTTGCATTTATGTTCAGTTATTTCAATGTTCCAATAATAGAAAAACTCCCTACCGAGTTATGAGCCTCAAGTAGGGAGTTTTAAGAAAGAAGAAGATTAAATAATCAAACTGTCAAAAGAATGATTATTTGAAAATCTCTTTCAATTTTACAAGTAAATCTGTATCTCTCAAATTTTTACCGACAATTTTTCCATCAGGACTAATAAGAAAATTCTGAGGGATATTAGCTACCAAATATAATTGAGCTGCTGTATTTGCCCAACCTTTAAGATCAGAAACATGTGTCCATGTGAGCTGATCTTTAGCAATGGCGGCTAACCATGCTGCACGACCTTTTTCATTGTCGAGAGATACTCCTAAAACAGTAAAATTTCTATCTTTATATATGTTGTAAGCATTTACTACATTCGGATTTTCCTTTCTACAAGGTCCACACCACGAAGCCCAGAAATCAAGCAAGACATATTTTCCTTTAAAATCGGAGAGTTTTACTGGTTTACCATTCGCATCCGGTTGTGTAAAATCAGGTGCTGTAGCTCCTACTGCAAACCGCTTTTCCAAAATCATTCTGTCTGAAACTTCTTTTCCATAAAAAGAATTCTTCACTTTGTCGGACAAGCCATTAAATAATGGTTCTATCACTGCAAAATCAGGTGCTTCGCCCCAAATAACTTTGAGAGCATCTAGCGCAACTAAACTAAGCGGGTGAGACTTAATAAAACGAACTTCCATATTTTGTAGTTCTACGGATATACTATCATACTGTTTCTCCAGTCGGGTTTTGAAAGTAAGATCTTTCTTTTGTTCATCAGTTGCTGAATAGAAATCGCGCATAATCAACATTTGATTAATTTGTGAAGAAGCTGACTGAGCATCGTGCGATTTATACTCTGTATTTAGCAATGAACCGGTAATTACAGCTTTTGAAACAGAGTCTTTGGCGGTGATTCCCATCTTCCCCGCTTCTACATAAATATCCAATACGTCGGCCACTTTCAGATTGTTCATTCCAATACCTTTGGCATCAACCACCAAGCGAGCTTTGAAAGGCTCGGCAATTTTGCCGGTAAAAGTAAAGACTCCATTTTTTATAGTGGTAGAGTCGTCAACTTCGTTGTTACCTACAAAATGAGCCAAATAAATCTTTGTTGGTGCATTAAAACTTCCAACCTTTCCGTTGATAGTGTATGTACCTAACTGTGCAAAGGCGGTTAATGGCAAAACAGCCAAGGCAATTATACGAAGTATTTTCATAATTATTTTTTTTAAATTATTGTTTTTTATTACTCTATTTCTTGTCTGGATTTAGCACTAAGCGAATAGTGTTTTCACCACTCAAATATTTGTTGGCTGCAATTTTCAATGTTTCGGGGGTGATTTTCTTTAAATCTTCCTGAAGCGAAAGTATTTGTTCCAATTTCTCGTTGTTCATATATTGTCCAACCAAATATTGCAGCCAAAAGCCATTTTCTTTCAGTTGAACTTCAATGGAACGAAGATCTTCTGCTTTTACTTTGTCTACGTCGAGTTGAGTTGGTCCAGTTTCACACAATTTCTTTATTTCATTGAATGCTGAGTTTGTCAGTTTTTCTACGTTTTCGGGAGCACAACCAAATGATATTGAGCAAGTATAACGGTTTTCGGGATATTTGGTGTACGAAAATCTTGCTCCAACACCATAAACACCGCTTTCCTCTTCGCGTAATTGTTCCACAAGCTTAATATTCAACACTTCTGAAAGAGCATCCAACAGGTTGTTTTCATCTTCATTGTATTGATATTTTCCGCTTAGTA